>Ga0181612_170480_pt1 | contig 15763 bp, 6 predicted proteins | sample HoacroProtozoa21_FD_119630 | JGI IMG/M metagenome (GOLD analysis project Ga0181612, IMG submission 119630) | Hoatzin crop microbial communities from Cojedes, Venezuel. Combined Assembly of Gp0051906, Gp0051904, Gp0051908
GTGATCAAGCGCCTGGCAAAGAGGCTTTGAAAACCCCGCGTTTCTGATTTCAGGCCGTTCCTTTCGGCAGGGTTCGTCTCCGCGCCGGCTGTTTCTCGGCTGACGTCGGATGAAGTCATTCAGATGCGGAATGAGCTCTTTACCAAGGAGAAGGAGAGACAGCTGTCTCTGTATCCACGGATTGAGAAAATTGAAGTTAAATACGCCGGGAAGTCGCATCCTGGCAGTGTGTTTGTGATGAATAAAGCTTTGTCTACTCCGTACAATTGTGCCATGCGTAAGTGGATGGACTCTCAAACTAACGTGGTGCCACTGGTGGTGAAAGTTGTGCTGCCAGTTGAAGTATGTGTTGTCCACGCTTGAAATGTTAATGTTACTGACATTTTAATGACCAAGGTAACAGACATGCATTCACAATATTTGTAGTTGCTCTATATGAAATACATTTGTACTAGAATACATCAGCAGAAACTGAGTTGATTTTTGGAGGCTCTGTTAACAGCTCATCCGTACACATCATTTAGAAAAGTGAAACTTGCAGTTTGTTGTTACAAATGCAGGGATCTAAACTGCTGACTCTGAGAAGTACGGTTGATAACTGTGTATACTTTTTGCACTTTCTTTAGACTTAAGTGAGTGGCATTGCAAGAAATCCGTTCTAGCTCTTGTGGATGGTGAAGTCTGGGATATGTACAGACCCTTGACCAAATCATGTGAAATTCAGTTCCTTACTTTCAAAGATGAAGATCCAGAGGAAGTTAACAAGGTAAGTCTGCATCTTATCCCATTGTAGGTGACCCTGGTTGTGACCACTTGATTCTGTATGCTGCTCTCAGTTCCATGTCCGTCTGCTTTCTTGAACTTTGTTGTTGTGAAAGGTCAGAAAGTTTTGTTGGTTTTGCTGGCCTGTCATGGTTGTCATTAGCTGGACTAGGGTGCGGGCTAGGTGATGTGTGGGCATCTCTTTCAGCCTATGTGGTTTTATTATTCTATGATTTCAGATTTGAATATATCCAGGGAGACATCTGGAAACATCTTCAGTGCAGTTTTTGATGTTTTTGATTGATGGTTTAATCAGCTTTGAGTAGAAGTTTAAATATGAAAGAAAGTAATGCTTGGGTTGACAGCTAGGGTTGTGCCTGATTCAATTAAATGATGGTATTCTTTTGGAATAGATAGCTGATGTTCTTCTGGTGTGGGTTTTTAGCTTCTAGGTAATATGTCTGTGTTTTAAAATTGTCTTTGTAGGCCTATTGGCGTTCCTGTGCCATGATGATGGCATGTGTTTTAAAGCGGGCATTCAAGGATGAGTACTCAGTGAATCTGATTAAAGCTCTGGAAGTGCCAGGTAATAGAGGTGTTTTAAGAAGCAGCAAAAGTATCAGTATAAGTGGGTGTCTAATAGCACTACCAAAAAAAATCAGAGGCTCCTTTTCCAATGATTGAAGGTACTTACCATTGATATCTGTATTACATGCTGTTGTTGTAGCCTTTGGTTTATAGCAATCACACTGAAGACAATTTTGTTACCAAAGTACAGAAAATTGTTCTGTGTGGCAACTGGATTTCAGACCGCTTAGGATGTCATAGGTTAAGTTAGTAACTTAAGGACCCAACCTTTTTATTGGGAAGTTACACGAGTAATGCTTTCAAAGGTGTGATGCGTTTCTGTGAAGTTTGCCCTAATGACTGCGTAAGCTTGTGAGCACTTGAGTTATTAAAAATTATGATGTATACATCAAGTTGGAAGATTATTGAAGTACAAACAGGGTTAGTCAGAACTTTTGCACATTTGTGCCCTGATAAAGTTTTAATCTGCCATTTCACGGTATAATTACAGCTGAAAATTTGTATTTTATGATGGATTTCTGGAGATCATTTTGGTTTTATTGTCATTAGTTTTGATAAGTGTGTATTATGGCAATGAAATAGGTACTTTGCTACAAATGTGAATATTTTTCTCTCTGGAATTGGAATTGCAGTGATCTCTGGAGCTTTCTGTTATGATGTAATTTTGGACGGTAGACTAAATGACTGGAAGCCAACAAACGTAAGTACAATAACTTCTTCCTCAAAAAGTTGTATAGCTTGCATCCTTTTCCAGTGGTTCTTTTTAATGAGGGGGAAGGAGTAGTGAATTTTTTTCATTTCATAGGGTATATCTGCACTGGTGTTTTATTTTAGGTCAGGATTACTCTTTGTAAACTAATCTCCTCATTTACCACATACTGGTTTTCATGACAGAGTGGTCTCAAAGCACACAAACTGGGTTTCTTTCGGACAAAATTAAACCTAGAGCTGTCCTCCAAATACTTACAGGCTTTAGGTCGGTGGAGCTAGAGTGGCTCTAGTCTGAAACACAGTTCCCAAAATCCTGGCTGTTGGGACCTCAGTGACATGTTTGTTACTGTACAGATCTGCGCCTACGCAGCCACTCTTGCCTGGTAATGTGGGTGCAACCATAACCCTATAGCCTCTGTGTGAGCAGAGCCCTCTGAAAACAGAATGTCTGTAGTATGTGTGTTTTCACCTAGTGGTTTACGGCGTAGTTGGTTTATTGTTATACAGAACTGTGAGCACATTCAGCTGAAGTTCTTCTTAATAGCTTGCTTATATTTCATACTCTTCAGTAAATCCAGTCATCCACAAACCTTGAAGTCTTTTAACTGTTTGGTAGGTGGTGGGATCACAAGTGTTTTACTTGTCTCGTGCCTGTTCTTTTTCTCATGCCCAAATATCAGCAGAGGTATTTATGGCTAACAAAGCAACATCGGTACAATGCAGAATTGTTCTTCAATATGATCTTGTAGCTGAAGTAACTTAGTCTGAAGTATTTTCTAAGTGATTATTATTAATAGTAATTTATCCTAATAACAATTTCTTATTTGTCAGCAAATCTGAACATGCAGAGCTTTGGATTCTGGACGAGGGTGATCAATGTCTGTTTATTAGTTACTTTTATCTTTTATCTTATTAGTTACCTTTATCTTTTGATTCCATCAGAATAGGTGTCAGTTATAAATGACATCACTCTGGGAAACAGGATACACAGATGAATATTTAACAGTAGCAAGACTGTATGTGTATATCTCACGTTGGGAAAATCTGAGAAGTTTAACTCTGGTTAATATGTATTGTTTCTGATGGAAAAATGCCTGTTAATTTCACCGGGCCTTGAATCAGTTCATTCAAACAGCGATGATCTGTAACAGTCTGTTGCAGATAAATAGGAAAAGTTACAATCCTACAGCAATACTCTTATATTTAGGATTTATAGTAGATGATCCTTGTTTTTTTGCCTAATGTTTAGTGTTTCCTGTGTGTTGTCCATTCAGCACAGCTATGAAACAGTGATGGCAGTTTTATATGTATGAATTATTTTTTAGGACAACTTCCGTTCTCTTACAAGGGATGCCAAAAAGCTAATTCATAAAGACCTGCCGTTTGAAACGCTGCATGTTGAAGCGAAAGTAGCACGTGAAATGTTTCAGCACAACAGGTGAGTGTCTGAATTTGCCTTTCTTTTAGAAAGACAATTAGAAATTAATTTGAATCTCTGCTTGTTTTTATAAATCTAAAGTAAGTTGTGACAGATGAAGTAGGAAGGTGCTTCTCGCCCTATTCTGAGTGAACATGCCTCCACTCTCTTCGTCACTCTACCTTATTTCATTTTTAAAGTTCTCTCCAGAGGCCAACACCAGGCACCTTTACTAGGGTGTAGTTTTGTGACAAACGGAAAGACTGTAGACTTCTTAGTTTAATAGTGAGTTTCAAGATTTCACTGCTTTTAAATTGAAGCTCTGGTGGTTAGGCTTGGCATGCTAGTTTCTTTCAGCCTTTGCTGAAAGACTTTCATATTTGAAGAAATGTAGATTTTTTTGTATCATGGTGTCTTCAAATGAAGATTTGATGAAATGCAGTTTTTGAGCTCTGCAGGGGGAAAATGAATAAAATACTCTGGCCTGTGCTGTAAAAGAAGGTGTGTTCAAAACATTCCAGTCATCTTTGCTGAAAAAAAAATAATGTTTTGGGAAAAAAATTCTCTGGTCCACAGATTTTTGGTGGCTAGACATAGGTGGGGGAAAATGAGAAATAATTAATTATTTTGTGAACCAAAATAAAATTATGCTCGAAGATGCAAAACATAGAGGAAGTTGCAAAAAGAACTAGTGTTTTTAGCTTAATAAAAAAGATGATACTGATGTGACATATGGACTAGCATCTCTTCACTACTTTGGCTGGCAGGCATTGACAGCAGGTGGGAGCCGACCTTTGATAATGGCTTTAGACATTGTATGTGTTTGTGTAGAAAGTGCAGAGAACGCTTTGCTGTCTTGCAGATGACCAGCTGTTAAGGAAGCACATTGCATAAAATCAGTTTAGGTAATCTGAGTGTCTTCCAGTCTTACACATGACTTGAAATACTTTTATTTTTATTTGAAGTAGTAGGTTCGTTTTATTTTTCTGAATAAAACTGCTGAGAGAGCATGGCTCTCCTGTAACGTGTATGTGCTTTATGAAACATGCCAATATATGTTGTCATTTCAAATCAAGAATTTAAACCTATTTCAAATCTCCCATAAATATGATCATAACTTTAAGGAATGTTCCTTAAATCTCTTAAGTGCTCTTTTGAAAACTAGGTGTTAAAGGTGTGGATTTTTTATAATCTCTTTTTTGTTATGTTCAGATACAAAATGGAGATGATAGAACGGAAAGCTTCTCAGAATGCGGAAGGAATTGTAACCTTACATAGGTGAGCAAAACTGAACTCTCGTTCTGTAATGTATCACTGAAAGGTTTGATTATATTGCAAGTACTCTGCAAGTGAGAAGAGTAAGATTTTTAATTTAGGAATCACTTGTATTCATTACTGTCTGTACTCTGTCTTAAGTTGTTGTTTGGGTGTTTCGTTTTTTTTATAGAATCATTGTTTTGTGATACTTAACATTGGGTGGATCTCACTACCTTGCTATTTCTTCTTATGTTAAAGGTGGCAAGTGCCAGAGGAGTCTTACTGCTTTAATTGCTTTTACATAAAATCTAAATATATCTCTAGAGCTTGACAGGTTAAATAAAATACGAACCAAATACTTGTTTGAAAACAGGAGTTAACGTTGTCTAGTGGATTTTTCTTCCAAAGTTTTCCAGATCTTCCTAACTTGCAAGCTACTGCCTTGTAGTGCTGGAGATGAGAGTGGAGCTGGCTCCTGGGATACAGAGTAAGATACAAAGCTCTCAGACTAGAGGCAGGAAGCTTGTATTGTATCTCAGACATGTAAAGGAATTTGTGACTAGCTTAGGCTAGTGTAGGATATTCAGTTTTCTAGATGTCTAAATTGTTCTGCATTTGTTTTTGGAGTCCATATGTCTCTAAATGAACAGATGTCTTTGCAGTGGTGGTTCTTGACATTTTAGAATGATGTGTCTGTTGTCCCTCCTTCCTCCCACTCTCTAGTTTGCTCAGTAAGAGGGAAAATGTCCTTACCTGTTGATTTCTGGGAGAGGTTTGTTCTGAATGTTCTTTTACTGTATATCTTTTTGTCTCTCATTTTTCTTAATGGATTTGCGGTTTTCCAAGACCTGGAAGGGATTACTGTGGAAAATGTATGACCTTGGAGACAAGTCGTTTTCTGGTGAATGACAGAGTTATCCCAGTTTTACAGTCAACATAGCTTGGAAGATTTGTTAAATCAAGGATGCTCTTTCTAGACTTAAGGTTTAAACCTCATAAATTCATTTTAGGGAATTGTGTGACCTGGACTTTTGCTTCAGGAAACCTAGAAATGCTGAACTGGGGATTTGTTTAGATTTGGTGTGGGATTTGTGTGGATTTTCTTTCATCTGTTCTGTAGATAGGAATTTGGTAATCAGAAATAAAATGAAATGGGCTTGTAATTCTCTCTGAATATATTTGACATGTATGTTTTTTTTTTTTTTCTCCCATCAGGTTTGGTGACTTCGTAGATGTTAGTGAAGGGCCTCATATTCCAAGGACAAGTTTCTGTTTCCAGTACGAGATAACGGCAGCCCATAATCTTCAGACTAACCAATCTGAATTGATAAGGAGGTTCCAGGGTGTGTCCCTGCCAATCCATTTGAAGGTAACTAATCCATTTGGCACATGTTTTCCTTCTTTAAGTTAGGGCATTTGGCTTACTTTCCAATCTTTATTATGTGCTGTGTTGGTAACCAAACGTAATTCAGAGGTGAGAACAGTAGCAGAAAGGGGAGGCCTGTGATGATGACTGTGCTGGATATTTGGGGTTTGTTTTCCTGGAACTGTTGTGGATGTGAAATCAGAAGTAGAAAAGTTTGCGTCAGAGGGATCTTGATGTTATTTTTCAGTACTGAAAGTGTTGTTTTCGTTGTGAAATTTCTGCATGGATATTTCATTCACCTTGCCTTAGTTAGTTGTGCATGCTGATCTTCTGGGATTGAGCTGCTGACAGTGTTTGTTCAGATTCAGCAAAGAGCAGAACTTTGAATTTATACCCATGATAAAGGATACCATTTCAAAGTCTTTCATGACACCAAAGTAAAACTTAATAACAAAAGAAGTTCTGGCACTGATCGATATTAAACAAAGACTTTGCAGAACTATAGGTGGAGGCAGGTGTCTTTCTTCCTATTTCTGTTGACATATATGATTTTGACCTGTGGTCTAGCACATGAGCTATTGTTGCAGCTGGAGAAGTTTTCAAGGGATAAGTGGGCACTGGGTTCCTCACTTCATCTTTCTGTACCCTTTCTGATCATAAGATTTTAACTCCCATGTTTGCCCATTACTCCCTCAATGATTCCACACAATGAATGCGTATGATCAGCAGACATTTATTCAAGTCACAATTTAGAGCAGGGCAGCAATAAACAGAGTAGCAGATTCTCTCTACGAATATGGGCAAATTGGACACTGAAATCATAAGCTGTAATGTCTGAATTAGGGATTGTTATGGTTTTGTGCCATCATTTCTATACGCTTGTCAGAATCTGTTCTATGTTAAGTGTGTTGTTTTGTTTTTTTTTCCTCCAGTAATTTAATGACATTTAATGATATTTACTACAGGCTCACCACACCGTGTGGCACAAACTGCTGGAAAGATCGAAGAGGCTGGTAAGTCTCATTAGTGGTGAAGTACAGCTTACCAAATATAAGGATATGCCATGACAGAGTAGAATTTTCACTATTAGAGGTGGGTAATATATTCAAGAATGTATCTTTGGGAATGGAAATGTTCACAGGTGAAGAAAAATTGGATGCAAAGGAAATCTTAAGTGCTGTGTAGTAGAGGATGTGCTAGTATTGTTTCTGAAGTCTGGTTATCAAAATGCATTGTACTGTTTAAAAAAAGCATACGCTATTCAATTGATATAATTTGTACTATTAAAAAAAAATAGAGGAAATTATATCAGACTTTCCATCTGTGGCTCTGAAGCTGTCTGCTTCTGGGAATCCCACATGCTTTGTATAATAATCACATAATGTCAATATCACATGTGTGTAAAATGTAAAATTAAAAAAAAATTAAAAGTTTAAATTATTTTTTCCTCTTTTAATCGTAAACATGAAATAAAAACCCTAAAAATGGGAATAATGTGTTTACGCTTACCTGGATTTTAGGTAATAACAAGTTTTCTGCTACAAGTTTGAAAGAACACATGTGAACATGTTTCTTATAAGTAAATGCAGGGATAATAACGAATACCACTGAGTGAACCTAGGTGGAAGTTACTGGAGATAAAAGGGAATACTATTTCAGTAAACTGCATAAATGCACGAGTTTGAGTATGTTTTACCTGTTTAAAACCTACATGGAAAATAACAGTTTCTTGCAAATATTCTGCTGCGAAACAGCCAGTGTTTCAAAGTTTAAATGTACTTACCCAAGAGAAGCTTTACAATGAATGAATGAATGGCAAGTTTTTAAGATAAATGGAACTATAAAATATGATAAGCCACATATAACCAGAGACTCACTATCAAGGCATGCTTGAATGTAGATCTTCATAAGAATTAAGCAGGAGATGTTTTGGAGCCTTCAGATCAAGTATTTTATTTATTTGTGTGGCAAGAGAGAGAGAAAAAAATGCTGTATCTCTACCAAACCTTGTTAGCCAAGGATGTGTTCGAACCCTAACCCATGATATGTTTCTATGAGACTAGTTTGAAGATACTTGTCATTCAGTTTGTTTAATTTTGGAGACAATAATTGTCTTTGTAGACTGTCCTTTCTTGTTGTAGTGACAGTATGAGGGGAGGATTTCCACGATCAGGGAGAATGAAATAATTTTTTTTGAGTATAGCAAAATTGATATGTTTCTGCAGGTCACTGAAGAAAAGTATTTGGAAGCAGCAGTGGAACATCACGAGGCTAAAGATGGAACTGAAGAAGGAGAAACTGTATCAATTTAAATTAACTTTAACTTCTAATGTACATAATAAAATGTGTATTTTTACATGACTTATTTGTGCTGCATATAAAAAATGTAATGAATTTGAATTCTGTAGACCTAAATCACAGATAGATATAAAGCTGTTATCAGACATTTCAGTCCACTTGAAAAATTACACTTTAAAAAAAAGGAGGAGGAGGGAAAGATAATGTTTTATTTGTGATAACTCATCTTGCAAGTTACCCGTGTCCTTATCTTGACAGCAACTGTATGTGTCCGTATGTTGTCCTCTGTGGTTGGTGCAGTTTGGCCTGCAGACTGTAGTCGAACTGGCAGCTGGAAAGGCCATCTGCTTTATCTTGGTATAATTTCAAGGCCCCTTGTTTGGTCTTCCATGAAGGAAGTATTTATTTCTAATTTGTGACCTGATGTGTTTGTTTCTTGCTGGAACTTCGTGATGAAATTCCACTGACTTCTTTGCCTACTACAGTAGAAAGTTGAGACAAATAGTATCTTAAAAAAAAAAAAAAAAAAAAAAGAAAGAAAAAGAAACAAAGAAAAAGAAAATAAAAAAGTCCTTTCAGAATCCTGTAAAGGATTACAAAAGATTATTATTTTACTCATTTTTATTTCCTGTCAAAATTGAAATTAGATACTCCTGTCTTTCTGGTTCAAAAGACTCCATTCAGTAGACAACTGTGTAATTGCTGTTGCTGTACTAATACAAAAATAGCACAATGTAGAAGCTGGAAAGTTCTTTGAGTTTAGTATTTTCTGCTGTACAAGTGTAGTTAAAGATAATTTTCCAGAACAGTACCAGGAATGTAGTCTATTACTTGCATCCCCAGTGTAGCAGGATTTATTATGCTCTTTCATTCTTTGATATTTAAATATGGTGACTTCAATTAAACTTCACAAGGGTTTTTTGTTAGATTATGTTGTCTGGCATTTTGTATTTTCATCCCTAGCTCATTAGAGCTGTTCTCATTATACCAGAAGAGATTTTTACTACTATTTAAAGTGCAAATATTTTCTCTGAATTTTATCCCAATTACTATTTTTATGATTAACTGCATCATTTGCTCTGTAATCAGTCGACACTGTAGTTTTGTAAGATCAGGGTAGCAGTTTAGTAAAATACATTTAGGTCAGGAAATCTTGCCTAGCTTAATCAAAGCAAATAATAAGTGAGTAAACGCTGAATGTGACAGAACGCAGAAGAAGAAATGCAAGTGGTAAAAGTAGCTTTTGGCAAAATGGCAAAAATCTGCTTAAGGGGTGTTTTAAAATATGTTTGTTCCTATGCATTTCTATGCTTAGTGCGACCTTCAGCTGTTCAGATTTACTGGCATACAGTGAAGCTTGAAGTCTGTCAATATGTCAACAGCCCATCACCTCTGGTTTAGTTTCCTGTTAAATACAACACATCTGTAAAGTATAGCCCGTGCCTTCTCGGACCACTTGAAAAATGTTTTTTCCTCTTGAATAATGTTGCAAAGGACATCTTACAATGGTATTAGATGCTTATTTTTTTTAAATAAGATTTTTGATTCAAGGGTGACTGTAAGAGTACACACAGAGGTTCTATGTATTTTTTTAAGACTATAAATGAACTTTGCACTGAACTTCAAATATTTATGTTTCTTTTAAACCTAACCTTGTGGAGTATACTTTGGCTTTGGACCTCTTGTTCCGGTGCTACTGAAAAAGCGGTCATTGGTTCCTATCTGGAGGAGCACAAAATTTTCTGAGTTTTTTTGGGGTTTTTTTTGAGGCACCTGCCATCTCTGAATAACCCAAGACCAAGATGAAATTATGGCGGTGGGATCTGATCTAGGTGGTCTGTTTTGAATCTTAGACCGGGTATATCACCAGCCTGCACAGTCTCCTGATATCCGCTCTGTATTTTGGGAGTCCAGCTCAGAATTCCTCCTGGATTCCACCACCTGCAGGTGAGGGTGAGAATGCTGCCTCCCCGTAGGAAATTTTTTAACCCTGGCTGGAATTTCATGTTTCAGAGCTTTTCTGGGTTTTTTTTTGTTTGTTTGTTTGGTTTTTTGTTTTGGAGGTGGGGGGAGCCCAGCTTTTATAGCGTGCAGTGTGAGAGAAACGGTTTGCAAGGCGTCTAGCTGGGCTGAGAAGTCTGGAGAGGGAGTTCCCCTTTCCTGACCTGCCCTGGGCCTGTGACAAGTGAGTGCGCGACTGGCGGGGGAACTTCCCGCAGAGCCTGGGGAACCTCAGAGAGCTGCTGCCGGTAGGTGGGAGCAGTGGCGCGGGCAGGAGAGGTCCTGTCTTGCCTGCGGGAGAGGAGCAGAGGGTCACCCCACGGGGACATGGGTGAATCCCCATGGAAGGGACGATTGTGAATGCAGAACTACGCTGTCGAGGGCTGCCAGCTGAAGTTTACACGAGGTTAAAGTTCCCCCTCTTCCCTGGAGGTCTGTGCATGAAAAGGTGGAAGCTCAAACTTCTGCGGAACTTGGTGCTAGCTCTCATCTTGGCTTACGTGGGCTCCTGAAGGCATTCTTCCTTTGGGAGAGATGGAGCTGGAGGACATCTTTGAAAAGCACCAGAATTGTCACAGAGGACGGTAGCAGTTAAAAGAGAGCTGGGTAGTAGAAGGCAGTGTCTACTTCTTTCTTACCACCAATATGGTGGTGACAACACTTTTCGAAGTAGGGGATGTAAATTCAATTCCCTGCCAGAGGGGTTCAGAGCCGCACTTGCAGGGGGAAGCATCTGTTGGGAGTGGATAGTAAGGCACGCTGAGTACTCCCTACCCAGTCTGTGTGAAGTGATGCCACTACTAGAAAAAAGTCCAGAGTATTACTTGGACGAGCGTGAGAACAAATGCAAGCAGTGCTCGGTGCTCATGGCAACCACAGAGCAACAGGCAGACCTGGTCCCCGAGCTCAGGGCTGTTTCTGTGTCTTACTACTAATTGTTGGCGTACAAAGTGCTGAAATTGTCTACCAAGAAGAATGTTACAGTAGCTAAACTAGAGTAATGCTTCCTGTGTCTTTTTGGCTTAAGGATTTCTGAACTTGAGCTGAAGTGCAGGGTGGTACCAGCCTGGCTGGCTCTTTGGGGCTGCGCTCTGACATACGCCTGGAACTATAGCTATATACTAAACTTAAAGCTATGAGGTAATATACAACACTAAAATGAGCTTGGCTATGGCAAAACTCTGGCTGGGTGTGGATTCTAGATGTGTGTGCACTGTTCTGCCTACCATGGGACCTGGCCCAATCTCCTCCGTTGGAAGTAGCCAAAAGAGGCCACCGTAGGTCAGTTCAAAAAGAGACAAGAAAGCAGACGCTTGTTTTGCTGTACTGAATGCTATAGATCATAGAAACTACAGGGATTAGGGGAGGGTAAACGGACAAAAGAGACTACAAGATCAAGCAGACTCCCCTCCTTGGCTATTTCTCCTCTTTATTGAATTGCTTTTCAGATTTAAAGAGGCAGTTTTTACTGTATCTGTTCAGTAAAAGAAATGCAGAGCCAGCTGAAGGTAAGGAAGAATCTAGGCAGGTGCCATACTGCAAAATACAGATGATGGAGAAGGGGGAGGGCGGGGTGATTTAAGCCAACATACGTGAGCAGAAGATGGCACTGGCCAGATTCTGATAAGGAATAAATATGGAAAGAAGGTTTTTATGATGAAGGGGGTGAGGCACTGGGTCGGGGTGCCCAGAGAAGCTGTGGCTGTCCCCTCCCTGGAAGTGCTCAAGGGCAGGTTGGATGGGGCTTTGAGCAACTTGGTCTAGTGAAGGATGTCTCTGCCCAAGGCATGGGAGGTGGACTAGATGATCTTTAAAGGTCCCTTCCAACCCAAACCGTTGTATGATTCTATGATGATAGGCGAAAAGGCAGAAGCTGAAGCCTTCTTCCTTTTTGTGCGTCTCAGTAGTGCCTCCATAGCTTCCCACATTCAAGTTGTTCGTCCTACCTCTTATTTGAAAGAGAGTCAAAACTTTTCCAAAATGCAGACAGTTTGCTCTGAGCTTAGGACTCTTGAGCCTTCCCTTTTATTAGTTGGCTTTAACCAAAAAGGAATCTCCATACCATAAAGCTATGTGGTGTCTTGGTCCGAAGAGGTGGCAGTAGGAATGTTGAGCAGAGTCAGTTCCAACTTTGTATACATGTTATCTGACCAAGTGATATTTTTTTCCAAAGTAATATTCTGTAATCCATGTTATCATGAATTTTGGAGATAGAAAAGGCAATTATGATCTAGTCTGACTTCCTTCATAACAGAAGGAATTAAATGTCAAGAGAGAGTTGTTTTTTTTTTCTTACCAGGGAAGTGAAACTCTTCCCTGTGAAATTGAACACATGCAAGTGATGAAAACGCTCTATGATCAGTAGACATTGAGTTCTTGTATGACAGCAGCCAGAATGAGCTTCCCTTTCTATTTTAACCTCTGTCAAGAAGTAATCTCTTACTGCTGTTTGGTAACTTATCTAATGCTATACCACTCAGCTTACCACAATACTTTGTTATACTTGAAGCCAGTGAACTTGCTAGTGCAACTACCTTTATTTTATTAGTTTTTTAAGGAATCCAGACACAGGAACTGAATGTCATAGAGGCATTCGATGGGAAGAGTTGGCAGTGGGTATTTCTTGAAGAGCACCAACCATCTGAAAATGGTAATGCTATCATACTGTGGTCTTTCACAGGATTTAACCCCGGTCACGGACAGCATTAACATTTTTTCAGAGTAAAAAGAAACCCCTATTTTTTAAATATCTGCTACTATAATATCTTCAACTTAGTATGTCTGCTTTTCTGGGGAATCAGCTATGCAGAAAAAATACATATAAGTAGTCTAATGATCATATTTATATCTGCTATTTATTTCTTAAGTTTGCAGGTCACTCACATTTTAAAGAGAGAAAATATAAGGGAACATACATTCCATTTTTATAGTGTGACTATGAATGAGAACGGTGAGTGGCCAGACCCGTTTTCTTCCTTCATATACCTTCTATTGGCATGTGTCTGTATAGGATAGAAATGGAAAGTCCAGACTGGGGCTTGGAGAGGTGGGATGAAGTAAGGAAGCCACAGCTGGTCATTGTTTCAGTGCCGTGTCATTCACAATCACTGATGGTACTGTACTGCAGATACACTGCCCTGATGTTAATTAAAGCCTTTGAAGAAGAGAAAAAGAATCTCTTATGGGTTGCAGGCTTAGGATGTTGTGCAGTAAGTGAGACTTCTTTGAGGAACCAAGGAAAATACCATGTAACATCTTCCTTTTGTGATCACAACTGACATAATAAATGTAATCACTTATTTAATAATTCACTTTAATCTGTATACCCTGTGGGGGAATTTAAGTTGTGGAGACAAGCTGAACAGCATCTCCAGATTTCTGCGTTTCACAGAAATCTTAGCTTTGAAATTGGTTTTCTGTGTCAGTCGTGCAGCTAGGTGCTCCGTAAATATCGCTACCACATCAGGGCAGTGCCGGGCTTGCTGCCAGTTCTCTGGTAACACCACCCTGAGTTCCTAGGGGCTCAGGGACCACCTCAGCTTCAGTAAGAGAACTGATATCGACAAACCGTGCCTCACATGGAGAGGGAAAACAAACCACCCTTCACTGGTTCACCATGGTCCCAAGAACTGAGAATTTCTACTGACTTTCCTCCTCTCTTTCACCACAATTTCCTCCCCACTTTCAAACCTATTTTTTCCACAAAATGGATAGGAATATGCTTTTCTTTAACAAAATGTACTTCATCACAGTGAGAATCCCCTGTTGGAGCTGTGGCTCTGACTTTGGAAGGGATGAAGCTGGCTTTTGCTTTTTGGTGATCATGGCCCCTGGCTGTATGCATGCCCAAGGGGATCCACGGAACTTACAGCCTAATTTGGAAAATATTTATGCCTTGCAGCAGTTCTGTCTGAATGGAAAAATCACATTCAGTGAGACTGTTCATACCTGAGACTGTTTTATATGTGAGACCATTGATTCATAAGTGTCTGCGGTCTGGGGTGCTCTGTAATCCCACCTCTTGCTGGGGGTTCACAGTCAAAACACTGTGAACAGAAAAGGGTATATGTGTTGATACAGTACAAACATTAACCTTGTTTCTTAATTAATGGTGAGTACTTTGAGGTTTTTTGTTTCCCCTTCTGCTTCCCCATCAAATTAACACTTCATAACTAAACTATTCATTAATCAGATTTAATTAGAGCATAAGGTAGTTTTAAAGACTGGCTCTGTCACTCAATTTTTGTGACTGAGTATTCAGTATCTATTTTGACCTTCCACAAAAGAAATACAACAATGCTTACCTATTTCTCTGCAATTTTATGAGACAACTTCTAGAAGTTTGGAATGCATTGGTAATCGTAAAATAAACATACTTTCGTTTTCTCCTAGTGACCCATTGACTCATTTCTTCTAGCGAACTAACAATAAAATCTCAGAGAAAAATTTTCTGTCATTCTTTTCCCTTGTATACAATAAAATTCTATAGAAATGAATAGAATACACAGTTATGCATGCCAAAAGTTTAATTCATCATTTTGCTTTCCTAAATAAAATGAAGAAATGAATCAGTTGTGTGGGAAGTAAAACCAGAAGAGCGGAAAAGCAATAAAACAAAATAAAAATCCAGTTGCTGCGCTCAAAATATTACACCTTCTACATCCTAGAAAGACTTAATGATACATAAAGCTGCTTTTTTCCCTGCTTTTTCCAGTGACTCTAAACCTAGCCAACATTCTAGCAAGCATGCCTGTATGTAGAACAACTCATCTTTTTACATGCAGAACAGACGTTTTCCCAGCATAGCACTGACTGATTCACGGTTTCTGTTCTCCTTCCACAGCAGCAGCTTCTTCCTTGTGAATTCTGGTAAGAGGCATGGCACAGTGTTAATGCTAATATGTAGGAGTCAGTCAGAGGTAAAAACCCCTATCACGATTAGCATTAACAACATACAGCCTACAGAAGAACTCCAGAGACTGGAGTATGAGACATAAAGAACTGAAACCACTGGTTTTTCCCCTTGAAATACCTAAAAAAAAAAAGAAAAAAACCACCGACAAAAAAAGACAGAAATGCATGTAAAAAAATTATGTCAGAGAAAGGACAGACATCAGAAGAAAAAGGATTGTAGTTAATTAAATACAGAGAAACCGTCTGCTGTACATTTAAAAACAGTCAAACCTGCAATTATTTTAGTTACTTTTATAAGAGAACTAGAATACATTCACTATTCTTCTCTGTAGGACTTCCATCATTCTGATTATGGCGTTTTTTTGTGCTGCTTTACTTGCACTGGGCAGAAGGAATACAGATTGCAGCCTGGTCTTGCCTAATTTTGTATTCCTTTAGGTATCAGTTAA
>Ga0181612_127586_pt1 | contig 15762 bp, 14 predicted proteins | sample HoacroProtozoa21_FD_119630 | JGI IMG/M metagenome (GOLD analysis project Ga0181612, IMG submission 119630) | Hoatzin crop microbial communities from Cojedes, Venezuel. Combined Assembly of Gp0051906, Gp0051904, Gp0051908
CTCTACAAAGGGTCAGGAGCTTGTGTCATAGAATCATAGAACAGTTGGGGTTGGAAAGGACCTTTAAAGCTCACCTAGTCCAACCCTCCCGCAGTGAGCAGGGACATCTTCAACTAGATCAGTTTGCTCAGAGGCCCATCCAACGTGATCTTGAATGTTTCCAGTGGTAGGGCATCTACCACCACCCTGGGCAACCTGTTGCAGCATTTCAGCACCCTCTTTGTAAAATATATCTGCCTTATATCCAGTCTAAATCTACAATCTTTTAGTTTAAAACCATTACCCCTTGTCCTATCACAACAGGCCTTGCTTAAAAGCCTGTCACCATCTTTCTTATAAGCCCCTTTTATGTACTAAAAGGCCATAATAAGGTCTCCCCATACTGAAAGACCACAATAAGGTCTACCCAGCTTGTGTTGGTGAAGTGCTAGCATGGGGCACTGCCTGCACATGTGGCTTCTGCAAGCTGCTGCAATATAAACAGATCCCACACCACCTGGGGCTGCCCTGCATGGTTGGGACCCTCTCTGCAGAGACGAGAACAGCTGCACACTCACGAGCATCCGTGCTGCAGACGCAGACTCGCTCCTACCTGCACAAGCCATGCCCACATGGCTCGCTCTCTTGCCATGAGAGAGGAGGTCCTGTGTTAATATCACGCCTGTCCACCACCAGACATGGGGCTTCTCTCCACCTTGCCCACTCTGGTGCCACCCAGGCCAGGGAGTTGCTCCACAACAGCAGCCAGGACCACACAGGGTGGTGAGGTTCCCCTTGCCCTCACCCCAGCAGCACCTTGGCCTTGCGGGGATTTCTGCTGTGATGAGCACAGCCCAGGACCTGGAGGAGTTCAGTTGGTACCACATTAAAATAATCCACAGCTGATGCTGTTCTACTGCATATTCACATTACCTTTTTCTTTAAAGAGGACTGTGGGTTCTGGAGACACACACGCTTGCAAGCTTCATCTGGAGTTTCAGCTGATGCTGAAGACTGAGGGCAGCTTCAGTTCAGCTATGTCAGGCTGGTAGAATGTCTTTTTCCTTCCTGCTGCTGAAGAAAAATTTAATGTTCAGCTTCCTTCCAAAAGGTGATTTTGTCCATCTCTACATCCACCTCTGCCTCCCCCGCCCTCCTCCCAGTGAGTGTAAGAAAAGCCCTTCCTGGTGAGGGACCACTCATGAACATTTTCACCTTGAAAACAGTTACTGCCACAATGTCCCCACCCAGAGAGCCAGAAGACACACTGTTCTCTGAAACCACTCAAGTATGCAACTTTCAGAGGAGAAGGGGAAGCCTTCTGAGGTTGGACAATAAGACTTGATAAGAGACACTGAAAATCTTAACCAAAATCTGATGCTGAAATCAGGATGAGGATTTCTTTTGGTGTGTGCGATGCAGAAGGCCAGGCCAAGGAATCGTTACCATCCTGCCCAGCCTTGGACTGCAATACAGGTGAGATGTGCACCATGTTTTTGCATGCTTTCTCATTCTCTCAGAAGCGGAAAGGATGAGCATACCCTTTGGAGCGCTGCAATAGCAGTGCGGGACTTGAACTCCAGATCAAACTCCAGTGATCCAACGTTCAGTGCTGTCAGCATATTGGGTCCTGCTCTAGCCCCATGATCAGTCCACCAGATGCCTCCACAGGCAGGAAGCTCATGAGGAGAGGTGGGACAGATTAAGTGAGACTGAGTCACATCTTTATTTATATCCTTTGTGAACATTGCATTTCCAGCCAGCTCATTACAATGAGCCCACATAGAAACATGAGACTGGAATGGCCCTTAGACGGGCAGCTCCAGCTCCCCATCATACAATACCTTCCATCCTGCTGAACCCGTCTGCAACCAATAACAAAAAAAACCCTGTTCTTTCTAAGTTCCTTTTCTCTAATCTCTCTCTGTGCCTGTCCTTGAATTGTAAGAGGTCTTGAGTAAGGACTGTCACTTTTCTGGAAAGCTTCATGAGTTATGTGGCAGAAAGAGGTGTCAGCGGAAGGCAAATTACAATGGAAAGAGGCACCTTTCCATTGTGTGAAAGAGATCTTGAAAAAGGAAAGGCACCAGAGTTTTGGAGTGGAGGCGTAGGGGACCTCTGTATGATAGCACAGGGAACATTTCTATGCACTCACCCATTAAACTATGGGCACTCACACGCGTACCATGCATGCTGCTAACCATGCCTTGCATGACAGCACACCCCAGGGTGGACCCGCTCCCGAAAGGACCAAGTGCTTTCTGCTTCCACCAAACCCACTCTGAGTTTTAGACACCAGGCACCAATTTAGTCTTGGTACCGTAGCATGAATATTCAACTATACCCCACGTGGCTGACAGATTACCTGCTCAGCCAGCTCCCTTTTCACCTTGGAGAACTGAGGTAAAGCATAGTTACATCAGTGAAAGGAGGAAGCCATATAGATCTGCCTTAGCAACCTGTTCGGCTTCTGCGAGGGACGGGTTTCGCCTTGCCTGACACCACAGCCTGCCGTTAACACCGTGGAGAGGAATGCGAAACAACACCAGGGTTTTGCTGTGATCGTATCTTAGTTCACTTCATCAAAAAGTCTTTGAATTTGCTCCTGACACTGGTTGGAGAAGGAGTGAGAAGGAGGGGCTGCCTGCTGTCCTTGCCAACTTATGTCAGCTCTTCCCACAGAAAATGTCGAGCAGGGTGAGAAGTATGCTTTGTGATCACAGGGGCCCTTGACAGACAAAACAGGATCATGCTGATACTGGGGTTTTGCCTTTTTCCTTTGCTGTAGCAACAGGGCGCAATGAAACAGCTTGACAAAACTGCAGGGCTTTCATGCCGGTAAAGAAGGACATTCCTTGTTTCTTAGTACTAGTGATATCAATTCGACTGGCTAATTAGGAACATGCAATTCCTTGGTATCAAGCCTGTCAGATAGTGGGGGTCTGGTGGAGAGAGCGTGCTATATGACAGAGCAGGCTGAGTTCGCACTGAATTGTAATTCCTCTCCACCTTCTGTATTTGTGCATGGGCAGCTGACCACCAAGTTGTAATTGGTGCTTAGAAGCCATGGAGACAATGCAGTCGGTCCAAGAACTTCATCCGAAACGAGCATCAGCTCCAGGAAAGGTGCTAACATCTCAATTATCATTATGAACATACAGAGGGAGACAGGCACTGCACGGTCTGTCTGCTCGTGGAACAACGTCTGCTGCCTTAAGTCACGACATCACCCATGAATTCTCTGCCCGGAAAGCCGGGTGCAAAGACGAGCTCCAGCTGTTCAGCTCAGGCATATGTGAAAGAGGAGAGCAAGGGAATGTGGAGCAGGATTCGTGAGGCGGCTGGAGGGTAGGCTCTACACATAAAAAGAGCTCGTTGGAGAAGGATGGCCGGACAGACTGCTAGATTTGGTACACAGGGATGCTTTCAGACTGTAAAGGGGGCAAGATCAGATGAGCGCATTTGCATCTAAGGACTCTGGGTATTTTGCAAAGACCTCTACCTCCAAAGCGCTGTGCAGCAATGAGGCAAATGTAGTTAAAAATTCCCTTTGCAAAGCCTGCATTTGTGTCTTCTGGGCACATCATCCCTCAAGGGGTTACACAAGAAACCAGGCAACCACAAACAAGGTATAATTATGAAGAATCACAAGAACAAGAGTACATACGAAGCCTGAGCCACCGTTGCTAGAGACTTGGGCAAACACATTTCAGAATTTACACCCTGAGAGGATGCTCAGATGATGGCTTGACCTTCTACATACATTGGAAACATTAATCTCAACAATAATCCAAAGGAGTGAATGCTTTCCTCATTCTTCCTGTTTTCCTCCATCTCCAGATGGAGAAACGCAGGCAGCCAGCTGATTTGGCATACATGGCACATAAAGCAGCAAAGGGGCTGAGGGTGGGGATACGCCATATGTCCCTTACAGAGTAAGGTTTGATCCACTGGGCCCTGCTGATTTCACACACCCATTAATCTAATTCTTTACCTTATATATTGAAGAAGGATCTGCAAAATAAATCAGCTGTTGCTTGATTTGCCGTAATCAAATGCCTGGCATCAGAACTTCAACAGATGCAGAAGAAAAAGCCACACCTATCCATGAAATGTACAGCTCTGTATGCTGCAGGGAGAAAAGATCATTTGGGAGACATTCATTGCACCTAATTGTTGGGTTAATCTCCTAATTCATGTATTTTTAATTGCCTGAATGACAGTTGGCCACTGGCATTCTTGATGTGGCATGCATCTCCCCAAAACGAAATGCCCTGCAGCAGCTACACCAGGAAGGTTTGCCCCCACTGCTGTCACCTCTGAAACCAATGCAGAGCTGGATGTAAGACTCAGATGGGGCAGAAGCAAATTCAGCATTATGAATTAAAATAGGACACGATGACAAGAGCCTGCTCTCAGTCATAGGTGAACAACTTCTTGCCTGTGGGTTTCTGTGCCTAACAGGACAACAAACTTCACAGCAGCAGCCAGAACAGTCTGCGAAGATACTTCTAGAAATATTAGCTTAAAGTGAAGAGGGGGAACCTATCTGTGGATGTAAAGCCTCATCAACATTTATAAAGTGCCTAGTCTCAGACAATAGTCAACAAAAAGTCATCATGACAGGTGATCATCCAAATTGGTGTTCCTTCCTTGAGAAAGCTAAATCCTAGGTCACCTCATTTGTAAGAAATGTAGCTACTTGTTGTCTACGAGTGGGATAGGAAACAAGTGTCCATCTTTCATGACACACTGGCTCTACAGAGTGCAGACTGGGAAAATATGTTTTGTACAGCCAGCTCGAAGCTTCAGATTAATTCTGTTTATTTTCTGACCTTTACATTAGCAGTTCTCCCATTCATCAGCTCAGGATCTGCACGAGAGCAGAAGCTGCTGCCTGACCTTCAAGGCAGAACCACAGTAGCACTTACATGACACTTAGGTGCCTCATATATCCACAGACATCCATACTGGAGGCTACTGGAAAAATCATTCTCCTGGATTAATGCTTGCGCAGTCCAGCAGGTTCCTCTTCCTGATGGCATCAGGCTACTAGACTTGCTTTTCTAAGATTTTTAGAGCCCCAGCTTCATCCTGCAGGACAGCAGGGTCGACTGCTGTCTTTAGTTAGCCCTGACTGGCAGCATCCATCCGCCTGTCATCGTGCCCCCTACTCCTTTTCTTAGGAAATTAGCCCATGCTCACATACACACTCCATCCAGCTAGTTCCTATACCCTGAACTCCTGGCCTATTTCCAACCCTGCACCCCACACTACACAATTCGTACTCTTTCTTGCCCCACAAGCTCTGGCAAAGCCCTGCTTGGCTCTCGGCCCCGTTGATAGTTCAAAGTCAACATTTTATTTCACATCTGCCGGAAAGGGAAAACTTCCAGAAGAGGGAGAAAGGCACGAGAGAGACTGCATAGACTTTTTTTAGGGTTTCTTATTCCTCCAGTCTTCCTACATTCCTCCCTGTCACCCCAACTTGAAAGCTCTGTGCAACAGCAGAAATCTCATACCCAACAGAAGTTACTGCAACAACTGACCTCACAGTTAAAAACGTGTGCATAATGTCCAGCAGTGAGTTTGCTAACTTGAACTTCCAAGCCTTCCCTCACACAGTGTCTTCATCTGCTGGATGAAGGAGCCCTGTCCTGTCACAGTTTTTTCCAGACCCAGGTCCAGCTGTTGACATGCCTTTATTTTCTCACCTTTTGACTTCCCATTTCTTTCACTTGGTTGCTACATTCTGTCTGAAGCTGCTTGTGTGAAACACATACAAATCCAATAACTGCACTGTATGAAAGAGCAAGCAAAGGAGCAAAAGCAAGAAAATCACTCCCCTTGAACAATCGATTCATTTGGGAAGTTCCATTTTAATGAACGAAGTCAGTCTGTTTATACAACAGAAGTCATAGTACTGACAGGCAGAAGCTACAGAGCCTTCACATTTTTTAGCAGCCATTTTGCAAAGTGTTGCTTGTAAGTTTGTTATGAACTATGTTCAAAGTCAATAATATGAAGACAATTACTAACAGGGGAGAATAAACAGGGTGGTTAGAAAATACGAATTTGTCCCACACCTAGCGGTTACATTTTCTTGAGCTCTGGCACGCATGTATCAGTTATACTCTTGCAATACTTAAGTGAGAAGAGTTTAAGTCGCTTTTAATTAAAGCCTATTGTGCTTCTCACACTGCAGAACTTGGCAGGGCCTGCTGAGCCCCAAGTGTATGATCGAGCAACCCCAAGGCTGCTTCCTTCCACAGCAGAAAGCTTCAAGGGAAACATTTGTGCCATATCCCAGAGGCCCAGATCTTAACGCTGAGCTGGGGTTAACATGAAAGGCCAGTACTGAGCTGAGGATACTTCCTGGGGAATCAGCTCCTCCCTCTTTAAAGGGTGCTTTGATCTACAAGAGAAATCTAACAGGAATTTAGCACAGCTAATAATCAAGCCTTTGATCTTCTCTTCGGAGTTCACTGTCTGTCAACCAGCCTGAACCCCTCCTTCCAGAAGTATGAGCCAGAGATTCCTCCCTGGCACATTACAGTGAGTTTACCAGCTCCATAGATTGACCAGTGTTGCAGTGCTTTTTGCTCCCATTCACTTTACTTTTGGGTAATTTCTCCCTTGAAACATTTTATTGGACAACGGACCATCCCTTCAGTCTCACTTTCACGTCCCTGTCAAGATGGTGGAGATTTCTACTGAGGTGGCAGGCAGACTATTGTGGCAGAACATACAGTTCGAGGGATATTTGCCTTCTAAAGAAGATCCTACATTCTTTGCAGATCTAAATGGGTTTCTGTTAAAGTAGAGAGAAATCAAGACTTTGCTGACAGATGCCAGTGCAAACCTCATATCCTATTTCTGCGTCCAAATATTTGCTTTTAATTAAATTTACTGCCCAAATTAACAGTGGAGGTGCCCAGATTTCTAATTGGATCATCACAAGCCAACTTTACATCATGCTGAGAAGTCAGCATCCTCAAGGAATATTGGGAAAAAACAAAGTTTTACTCAACGTGGTCAGTTAGAGAAAGAGGAATTGTGTTTAGGACTGTTAGTTTGTACCTCTAAATGTGCTTGACATCCTCAATACCTAAAATAGTGGTTTAGATTATGAAAGGCAAGGCACCCAACAGCTTTGGTATACTAGTCAGGAGTCCAAGTGTCAAGTTATTAAACGTCTTGACCCTACATGTTGTTTTGCCTACAGGTGGAGCTACTTTGTGGTAGTGTTTCCCAATCATATTGCACATGAGGACTGGTGATGTTTTAACAGCTTTCTGGTCCAGCTCCTTTTTCCCCTCAACACATTCCTCACTGGAAGGGCTGCTGACAGCCCCTGAGCCCACTGCTAGCATGGTGATGGACCAACCTAATCCTGTTCCTATCCAGACCCCTCAGTCTTTCCCCATCTAGTTCCAGGACAGCAGTGCAGTTTCACAGCCTCCAAGGTTTATAAACTCCAAATAAACTTAAAGCTATAAGAAAAGTCTGGGTTTTGATTTCTCAGTCTTCCACATTCTGCAGAGCCCCCAGACAGCAAACAACCCCCCAACACTACCATGGAGAATGACAAAAGCAGTACCAAACTACCAAACCAAGGCACCCAAGACAGTCCTCCCACATGGACTCAACATTAGACGGGTCATAGAAACAGGACGCATCCAGTACTTGTCCTCCTGACAAGCTTCCATCCAAGTTGGCCAATCCATGTGTAGTTCCTGAAGATGAACACCACTTTCAGAGGTCCCCAGACAGGCTGACCAGGCTGCTCATTAATTCCATTCTGGCCTCCATGAGGAGTCCCAAGCAGATTGCACTGAAGTTGGCTGAATCTCAAAAAGATGACCTCGAAACAGCACCAATAACCTTCTCTTCCCAGTTTACAGCACTGCTGGTGGCACTGGATGTGCAGCCTGCTTGTAGCATCTGAAGTCACTGTTTCTCTTTGTTCTTTGACTCAAATGGTGGGAACCAGCCAGAAACTCAGAAATGTCAAGTTTGGTATCACAAAGCCCCGTTGGTTCTCAAAGACAACCTGTAGCGCATTCATGATGGGAAGCATTTCTCACCAGGAGAGTATCAGGGACTGCTGAATTCAGCCCAACAGGTGCAACCATCTCTTTTTCCAAGGGTACAGTCCTGTCCCAGCAGTGAGGACTAACCCCACAGGCAAATATCAGTCTTAATTTTGGCTTGACAGCCAGGAACAGCTAGCATGCATTTCAAAACCATACTTTTGAAATGTACACATAAATCAGGGAGGAACAGAGGAGCGCACACATCCCCAACAGGGCTTATTTGAATAATCTTGCTGACAGATTTGTTCTTTTCTCAAAATTCCAGTCTGCACAACAGATCACAATATGAAATCAGATACTGTCACTGGGTTCTGAGAAATGTGAACATAAGGACTAAACACTCCCTTTCCGTCTGAATAAATACTCCAGTTCGAACTGCACCCCTCGTATTGTTCACGCTGTCACCAAAATCCTGCAGGCGGCATTAGAGCCTAGTAACTGAGCATCACCCATCATTACTCACTCCATGAACAGATATAGATTTTCAGCTCTCATTTACTGACAACGTATTCCTGACATTATTATCTCTGCTAAAAGCCTCTCCGTGAGTTATGCCTACTAGATTCAAAAGGAAATATTGCTTCTCTGCCTATGAATTAATGACAAGATTTTCAGTGTCTCCAAGACATTTAGAAAACAAATTCCCCTTTAATTTTAAAATTGCAAGTAAAGGAGAAGCTTCTACACTATTAGGCTAATCTTTGCAATGTTTAAATGACTGTCTGATAAAAACTTGCAACTCCTTTCCAGTCTAAATTTTCTGAGTTACAAGTTCCATGTCAGTGGAGATTATTAGATGTTTTTCTGTTTGATCCAGTAGGCAAAGTAGATACTGATGAATTGTGGTTCCATTGTTCAACCTTCTTTTCCACAGATTGAACAGGTCAAGGCCCTAGTTACGGCCTTACTAGCATTTAAGGCCAATTGCCAAGGCAGAGTTTTTGCTTTTGTATAATTCTTACAGTTCTTATTTTCACCCTCTCCATCTTTGTGGTAGTCAAAGCCCTTTAGGGTGGAATCCAGCCTCATTTTGGGCAGGAATTCAATAGCAAGAGCTGGGTTTGCAATGCTTCTGTCCACTTCCTGAGTGCACTTCTACCTAGGCAATAAAACAGTGATTTTGCCAGATGCAGAGACTGAGAATCTGATAATCTGAAATAACCCAAAACACAATCCATGCTTTGCTCTTATATGGCTTAATTGTTCTGCTCCACTGCTCAGGTCAGAAAGCCACGGCTGGAAGCCAGCAAACATGCAAGGCAAGTCAGCTCCAGGCGCTGCTCTTCACCAGCAGCAGCAAAGCTGGTTTGTGGTTGTTTTGTGGCCGCTGTTTGCTGGCTTGGTTCCCCCCAAAATCAGCTTCAACCACACAGAGATGATTTACTCCTAACGAGCAAGGATGGTTCTTGGCAATGAATGTGGAGAGGCCAGATGAAAAGAGGAGGTGAACACCAGAAACAGCGCAGAGGCACCGAGCAGGCTGAGCTGAAAGTGATGCTTCATGGCTGGGGAGTTAGCTGCAAGAAACCTGCTCAGCCATTAACTGCTGAGGAGCCCTGGCTGTAACCAAGCAGGGGAAGGATCAGTTCTCCTGACCTTCCTCACTCACCTATGCTGTCAATTCATCACTGTTTCTGATGTGAACCTCAAATATTTTCTGTCGTGCCCCTCAGAGTCACTACAGCATGGTATTTTGCTGAGATAGACTGCCATCAGCCAAAGAAAAGGGAAAATTTAACGAGGTTTACAGACAAGAAATGACTCAAAGGGACATGTTCCATTATAGAGAAGGGAGGGGAAGAGACGGGGGGGGAACAAGGGGGTCTGCCTATGAAAGGTCTTTATGAAGGGATGGGGATTATTTTACAATGGCACATTTAGTGCTGCGCGTGGTAACAAAGTCAAGACACCAAGTTCCTCAGGAGGTTTAACACAGAACAGTTCAGGGGCATTCAGAGCTCTTGGAAAAGGCCCATACCCAAAGCACTGTGGCTGCAGATGAAATCTGAAGGAGCAGAGGGGTGACTATTACGATGCCACAGCATCCTATCATCCCACACGATGTGATTCTAGCTATTTGTTTCGGAAAGGCAGGAGCGGTTAGACAGGCACGGACTGTTACCAAAGGCAGAGTGAGAAGATAATTATCCTCTGCAGGGCACAAGGCACAGCAGGTAATTACTGCCTGTAGGACCACAAGGATTTAGCTTAGGACAGAGAGTGTGGGAAATTGCAATGTGCCTTAAAAAACCGTTTCTGCCGAGTTCATCATTGTTAGTATTCAGTAAAGTTATAAACTGCAGTCCATAATCTTGTCTTCCAAAGGTATTTTGTGCTCTGCACTCTGGACCAGGACTGAGAGGGCAGAGTTTGTTTAGTGAAGAACCATCTGTCTCCAATGATTGCATGTTTTAGTCCTTAAGAGTCTACAAGAGCTTGTTGAGGGGCTGGGATGGTTGGTTGGTTTTACCATACAGTTTATATAACATATAAAAATATATATATATATGAAAAAATATATAAATATATATATGTTGTATATATATGTTATATATATAACATATAAAAAAATATATATATATTACCTGCTGCTTTGGATTAAGTCTATTTCTTTCTTTGGATTGCCTCTGCTAAAAACATGGATGAACTACGCCTCGTGATTATGTACCTGGGGACAGTGAGCAGGAACATGCCAGAGACCAGCAATGCAGCAGTAAACCCACAGCAACCTACAGCCACCTCTTCCTCACACCTTCCCTCTGAGGGGGTGTTAGAGCTCAAACTCTGAAGCCTTTAAGCTCAGAAGGAAGCTCCAAAGTCAGAACATGGGAGAGAAAAGATATAAGACTTGAGCAGCGAAAAGGAAAACTGTACCTTCAAGTCTGAACATCTTGAGATTCCTAGGATTTGTTGTTTTGCCATTTATCATGGCCAAGCACAGACGAAATCTGCCACAGGGATCATTCACAAGTCACTTGTCATCACAGAGAATATCTGCTGCTGGTGAAAGCAAGACCCCCCTGAGAAGTTTAAGGCAGGCTGGTATTTTCCCGGGAGAAAGACAGAATTGCCATAATCAGAAAATCACATTTGTGTTCACAGCATTCTGGAGACATCCAGCACTATATAAATATCATAAATATACAGAGAGCAGAAGATGAATGATGTGAAAAGGTGGGTTATATACACAGATGAAGTCAAGAGCTAGATGACAAGACAACCTTGTGAAACAGGACTCTAATTTGGTGGAAGATGAATTGCAGCTGCTGTGAAGAAAGGGTTTTAAATGCTTCAGTGCTGTGTGTTTTAGCTCAGGTGGCCCTGGCATCACTAGGTGAATGAAACAGTGTTTTTATACCAGAATGTGGATTTTACTTGGGATCAGAAGTCACTTCTTACTTTGTCCAGGAACTGATGACCAGACAGCGGTGTGTGTGTATACACATATGCTGGGTAACAAGCTCTCACATCTTTCATGATATTTAAGCTGTTACCTGATCCCCAGATACTTGGGAAAGCTCCTTCTTTGCAGCAGATAAGGAGATGTAGCAGAGAAAATGTTTGTGCTTGCCTGGATGATTAAGATGTCTTCTTCACAGTTTCTAAACAATCCTGTCGTTGCTACTCCTGAACGACCGGCCTGAAAGGATAGCTCTTCTCCCGCTGAGCGACTCTGAGCCAGAGGAGTCCATAAGACAAGATAGATTTTTATCTGGAAGAAAAGGCTTTTAGAAAAGCAGCAGCAGCTAGGGGTAGGGAGATGTCAGAGCCTCTCAGGCCTTCCCATGCCGGCTCCATCCCGGGTGACAGCGGCTGCAGCTGCCGCCCGTGCGGGGCCGTGTCCGCTGGGATGAGGAGCAGCTGAGGCTTCATCCCTGTGACTGCACCGCTGGGGGCCAGGGTGGTTGGCAAAGGGGGCTGTCAAAGGATGTGACTAAGGGCTTCTGATGAGAAAGAGCCGCTGTTTTTTTCTCTTCGCAGAGGAATGCTGCAATGAGCTGAGTTGTCTATCTGTGACTCACTCTGAGGCAAGTCTGGAGTCAGCACTGGTGCCTGAAGGAAACGGGAGAAAAGCCCAAACCCCAACCCTGACTGGATTAAATACTGCTGTATGTGATGGTTCACGCCTTTGCAAAGCAGACCTCGCACCTCGCTGCATGCACATCCTCCTCTCACAGAGGCAGAGTTTTGTAACAATCACTGTACAGGACAGTAAATAACTACACAAGGCAGTGGCAGAGTAAATCTCACACCTCACAGCACCAACGAACGCGGAGACGAGATGAATTTTAACCCCTGTGGAGAGAGATTGAGTTTTCTTGTGACAAGAAGATGTATGTCGTGCTTTTGTTATGGTGTCTTGATGTATACCTCGCTTTTGTTGGGAAACTCCTCTTCCTGATTCATGGATTACAGCACAGAGGAGCAGAGATCACAACCCTTACACCCACCCAGCCCTGCCAGTGGATTGCTTCACTCTCAGTTACCAGTCCAACCGCTGCAGTATATTTGCAGTGCATAAGAAAGAGTTAACATCGCACTATCACCCTTTTAGCTCAAAAAATGCCTGATGTCTCTTAAAACTTAGTAAGGATTTGTAGTTGAGATACGTACACGAGATGAGCCCAAGCATCCTGAATGACAACCGCGCTTGTGCTTCAACCTCCAGCACTACAGCGATGCTGCAGAAGTTCTGACAACTGGATCACCAAGCAACACCCCAGCAGGGCTGGCAGTGTCGGTCTGCCCAGCAGCGCTTCCAGGGATGCTCAGCACTCCTGAAATGTCTCCCTCTTACCTCTGAGTATGATCAGACAGAGCAATGGACAGAGAGCCCTCCCGGGAGAGGCGGCTGGAGCCCAGAGTCGCAGCACCGCTCCGTGGTGCCGGCTCCCTCTGCAAGGAAAACACAAGGATGCACGTTTGCATCACTTTGCATCGCACCAAGAACAGGTGTTTCCACACCGTTTAGAGGCTTTGATCTCCTCCCTTCAGCTCTAGTCCCTCTGGGTGCGGAGAGCCCTACCTCCGCATTTTTAAAGCCTCTGCTGTACTGCACCAGAGTGCACAGCAGTGACACTGGGATGCTTCTTTGTAACTCCATGCATGACTCGAAAACACAGTCAGTTTTGCTTAAGGCCTTGAGTAAAAAAAAAATTTCTTGAGGAAAAAAATGTGAAATTTCGTAATAAATTTCTCTTTCTATCTTTACAAAGTTCTTCCATTCCTGACAAGTAGAATAGAGATATATATAGGATCGCTCCTTACAAAAGATCTCTGACATTAATCAATTTGTCTCTAAGGAACTCATACATCATTGTCTGTGTATCCCAGAAGTATTAAATTCAACCATGATCACAGTCAGTGCAGCTAGAATCATGTTATAGCAACACATTTGTAGCCACAGGAGTGTTGTAAGAAATCTGTGCTATGGATTACATCTTGAAAATTCAAGAGTCCTTATCTAGTACCCCAAATGGTTACTGCCTGAATTGCTGGTAAGCGTCTACAGAAAGTTGAACTTTGTATATGACGTGTTCTTGATTGTCAACGTGGAAGAACTTGTAATGAGATATGGAAACGCGAGATACGGAGGTTATTTTATAAAGCCATATTCCTTATGGTTATATCAAACAGGATTTTATTATCTTACAGTCATTTCAACATAACAGCCAGGAGAAGAGTGACAGTAAACCAACCTGTGCATGGAATTAGGGCACTGGCAGCCAACGTCTGCAAGTCGAGTGCTCGTGTACCTGCTAACCAAGAGCATCTCTGGACGGTGGCAAAAAGTAGGTGGCAGAATCAGCTTTTAGCTGTGACTTACCTGAGGGTCTTTGGTGAACTAACAACACGGTACAGACAGAAATTTTGGCTGAAAAGCCATGAATCCGGCTATCAAAGGGCTTGGTCTGCTCCCTGGAATAGTCACACCAAATGAGGACTGTGTCAGCCTGAACCCCAACAGCTGCAGAGGCCCAGGGTCATGGCACTGAGATGTGTTTCATCACCCAACCTCCATTTCCTTTTAAACACCTAAATAGTTTCTATGACATCTCTGTAAACTGAAAACAAACTGATCTCTCAAGAAAAGTTTGTTATCAGTGGTGTTCAGCCTGTAAAATATGGACTCCCCAGGGCTGGAGCCTAATTTTAAGAGTCTGAGAAAAATAATGGGAAAAGTTAGTTAAATGTCAGCAGCCTTAAATCTGCTATCTGGGGCCTGCACCTCTGCTGGAAGATATGTGAGCATTAGCAAATCAGAAGGAGTCTGAAAATCACTGAGCCGCGATATTAAGAGATCAGCCTGATTCCCCAAATCTGCATCTTACTCTCTAATTCACTCTCTAAGATGAGAAGAGAGTCCATCTCAATCTCAATGCAGCATCAGCTCCAAGTGAAACAGATAAATGGCCTTGCAAAAAAGCTCTCTCTCTCAGAAATTGTGCGAATTACGTCAAGGTTGGGATAACGCAAGAAACAGGGCTTCTACGTAAGCCAAAAAGCTAAGTGCTAATGTCCAGGAGAGCAATATATATTGAGCTTTTAAGAAGAACAACACATAACTAGGCTATATATTTCCTCACCGGCAGTCAGCTACATGTTGGTGTTTTAATGAAGTTGCAAGGCAGAACACAGGAGTATCTAATCTCCAGAGAACGTTATTAGTGAAGACAAACTGCATTTCACAATGCTGCCATTATTTTTGCTAGCATCTCATTAATCATTTAATGCTTATTACTCATTATTTGCTTAGCCTGGGCAGTGTACTCAGCTGTGCAAAAATACTCAGATTCAGGTGGTCCCTGCCCCATGGAGCCAAGAGTGCTTTAATTTGTCTCTGCTGCCAGTGGCCACTAGCAGTTTGCCTAGTGTTTGGAGGGAGGAAAGACTGCCTGTGTCCTTCTTTGTGGGCAACTGAAATGGAAGGTGACTTCTGCTGCCATAAATTGAAGGTTCTGAAAGATTTCCAGGCAGTGAGGAGTAAAATCTCCTGCCAGTTTTGCAGAGAAAGAAGGCGAAGATGCTGCTCCGTTGTCCTCAGATACCAGTGGGAGACTGGTCCCCAAACTCTCTGGAAAAGGTAGTAGAAAAAAAAGCTCAGTTGCAAGCTGCTGGTCAAGCATAGTCAGGCTCTCAGGGGTGTCTACCTGTGTGCCCCAGGGCTAGCAAGAGGCCCATCTGAACTACAGAGGAACAAGATGCTGGTCTTCAGGCACTGTTGCTGGTAAAGGTGATTTATAGTGTTAATAGCCTTCACTTGAACACAGAATGACATATTTCCTCCAAGCCTTGAAAAAGCGTTAACCTTTGTCCTCTGAATAAACACGGTCAGGTGGAAGGGGTGTTCCAGTTCACCAGCTGAGAGGTGCCTAAAACAGAGAGCGGACTGCAGTCCTCCCGCATTCACCTGGAAGAACGTAGCTGCTCCCATGCCCCAGGGACACGGCATTTCACCAGTGGCTTACTCATCCTCCCAACATCCAGCATGGGGATCCGTGTGGATCCCCACTTATCCCTGTAAAGGGAAACCATCTCCTGCAGTCTGGGAATGTGTTGGGCTGCTTCTGCATTCACGGTTGGTCCCAGGGTAACTCCACAGCCATGGCACAAAAAGGAGAGGGGCGATAACTCAGCATCCTGCGGTGCTGGTGAGGGGACCCCAAGAGCAGCATCCACTCAGAGC
>Ga0181612_136797_pt1 | contig 15762 bp, 10 predicted proteins | sample HoacroProtozoa21_FD_119630 | JGI IMG/M metagenome (GOLD analysis project Ga0181612, IMG submission 119630) | Hoatzin crop microbial communities from Cojedes, Venezuel. Combined Assembly of Gp0051906, Gp0051904, Gp0051908
ACACCACACACATCCAAAAAAAAGAAACAAGAAAAAAAAAAGGCAGGAAAAAAAATGAGGCAAAAGTTTGCAGCGTACACAAATAGACCTTCACCTCATGTGCTCGAGATGTGCTCTCTCACACAGCTGTGCCCACACACACGAGCCCATGCACAGGGGCACGCACCTTTCCCTTCTCTCCCTGCCCCCCACCCACCAGCACCGCAGCCAGGCAGGCAGAGCGGCCCCTCGCCCGTGCGCACACACCTCCCTGTGCCTCTCGGCTCACCAGTGCCAATGCCAGAAAAGCTCCTCCTGGCCACCCCGAATGCCCTGAGTGACATCCAATTTCCTAATCTGCCTTTGTTATTTTCTCTTTGTTTTGCATATAACTGAAGTATGAATTTCTAACGCATTTTCATTTACATGGGAAAACTGGAGAAAGCTGTTTGTGGCCCAGCAGGAGACAAACTTGAAGCAAAAGGAGATCTAGATTTAAGCAAAATAAAACTCTAATGGAGATAACTATTTTTAATGACTTGGAACCGAAACTCATTTGGATGAATCATCTTCAGACTTTGCCTATTCATTTCCCTGTCAACATAAAAATGGCAGGTTTTAGCCAAATAGTCTACCCTTTGAACAAAAACTAAAGTGAGAGCTTGTTGCAACCTTAAATTCTAAGAGGCATAAATTGTCAATTTTATTAGAAGGCATACACTTATCTGAAATCCTCTCCCACTTTTCAGATAATAAAAGTACTCACAATTTAGGAATAGCAAATGATTGATTCTGACTGGTGCTTAAAGAAGATAATTTCTTTTTTTACTCACTTTCTGCCACTGGGCTCTGTACAGCGTTACATGTGCTCTGTATCACTTGTTGCTATGATTCCAGCAGTGGCTTGCAGGTACTGCAAGATGAACCACGTAGGCTCTGCGTTCCTTCCAAATGATTCAGTGGGGATTCTCTTAAAAAATAAAACCTTTTGAACACTGTTCAGCACTACTGAGACATAAAATAAAAAATTCTCAACTCCCAAATCAGATAAAAATAATAATAATCAAACAGTTAAAAAAACCACAACCCAAACCCAAAATTCAATAACCATTTTTCTTTCTGCAGAGCAAAGTGACTCTGTAGCATTCACAGTTATTCAGGCTCCAAAGCTGTGCTGCACGTACTGATGTGAGCAGCTCATTATTAGTCACGCAAGGCATCCCATTGACCTCACTTCAGTGCGAACTGCAGAACCACAGCCCTATTATGGGCAGGCCCAATATTTATGCACACTTGTCAGATTTCGCACGGCTCATCTGAATGACATGCTCTCCTCTGGCCCTGCTTTTCTTCTCTTTAGGCGCTTCTTTCTTTCCTCTGCCCTCTAACTTCTGTGTGGCTTTTCATAATAAGTGTGAATTTAACTGGCAAGCCTCTCTGCAAACTCACATGTAGGATTGTACAGCTCTCACAGGGAATGCGAGATATATTCATTAAGACTGCGGGCTGAAATATTCAGTCACACAATAAACTTGTAGTGGAAGGATGCTCGATGGCCAGAGCTAAAGAGCCGAGCCCAGGGTAAGAGCTGAGGGAATGGCAAAGGCTTTTAAAACTTTGCACTTACTGTCTGCAAATAGTCTGATGAAAATACTCCAGGCTATCAGCTGATCATACTCCTTCTAGGTGTTTTAAAAAACAGCTTTGACAAGCTTTCCTCTGAACCAACTGCTCTTCCTCCCAAATTTTTCTGGAACCAGTGTTCCCCGTAGAAGCCAGGGAACTCTGATTTTCCTAAGAATAACAACAGTGCTTTAATACCGAAAGCATTGGAGATTGGAAGCAGTGCCAGGTGTCCCTGCATGCTGCGTGGAGGGAGCGATGTCCCCACTGCTGCTGTTGCATTAACACATTCCCAATGCAGAACAGCACTTCTGGATATATTTCACAGCAAGAAACTACCCAGGGTCTAATGTGGGAATAATCTGCAGAAGCAGTATTTTCCTTTCCACTGGATTTTAACAATGAATGCAAATGCATATAGGCTTTTATAGTCTGAATGTTTCTATTCAAATCTTTTGATCCAAAAGCCTTTTTTTCTCAACCACCGATCATGAAAACAGAACCTAAAAACCAACCAGTCCTTTTCTGAATCTATATTCTGGGTACAATGGTGCAATAATGTCACCTAAGGGGTTACAGTTTTTAGCATCATTGCTAGCTCCTATATTTTTACTTGGCTATTTCAGTCTTTTTAAAATGAAAACAGAATAACCTTAATGTAGAAAATCCTGCAGTTTTGAGGTGTTTCTAAGGATACCAGCTTGGGAGTATACTGTCAGATGGCTGCTCCCTGATTAGAGACAGGCTGGTATTTTCAGGTCTTCTGGCAATTTCTTAATTTTGCAATTTTTTTCCTTGTGATACTGCTGTTGCTTTCCTATCTGTCAGTGTGTCGCCACAGAGAGATTAGCTGAAATTTCAGACTCCATTGAAGTCTCTTTGTCCTCTCCCACATGACGCATTAGCTGCACACTGCAGCACCCCAAACAAAAAGCAACAACGGGCAACAAAGTGCCCCAGCGCCCACACTGCTGATGCAAATTTCTCCAAACCATGAGCTTTAAACTTCATTACTCTTGGATGTTTGTGCATACATTCCTGGATCTTTGCACACAGATGTAAAAAGTTGCTAAATGAAGAAAAGAAATACTGATTTTTCTCTTCTTCCCTACAATTGGATATTTATGATCAAAAAAGCCCTAAAATATGTAGACTTTCTTGCAGAGCCTTGAAGAGGTTTCATAGTCAGCAGAGTCTGAAAGTTCAGCTCCAAAGGTCAGGCAGACACACAGAAAAAGGAAGAAAAATGTCCTGAGACTACCCCCACTTCAGAGCAGAACAAGCAGATTATTCTGCAAGAGAGGTCACAATTTCAGTTTCTCTGCAGCTCTATGTCTACCCCACGGAGACAGACAACCGAAGCAGCAGATGTGAGCAAGGATGTGGTAAAGCAGAATGCTGAGTTCTAGTTTAACGCTGATTTTTGTGTCACCTAATTCCTGGACTGAAGTTTGCTCACATATGTACCTCACAGGATTGTTGCAAGGATGAAATCTTTGCAAGGATTAATCTTTAAATCTGGGTTTTGAAACAATCTGCATATTATATGTAGAATAACAGCTATAGTGAAGGTCACTTGATTACTCTCCAGGCAACAGAAATTAAAAGATCAGCTGACAGCTATTGTGTAATTATCTTGCACTGCATTTAGAAAAATTCTATTATCCTGCGATAAAATCTGTGCATAATTTGGCATAACTAAAAAGCAGACAGGTATTGCAAATAAACATACCTCAGATGATTTCACAGTTACACAAATAGCAGTCATAATTTATTCTTCGATTCCCTTTGATGTTTCCCCACACTGAAAACACATATGTCATCTAATATTATGGCAGCTATCCTGGAAATGAGCCAAATTCAGCATCAGTGTTAATAGGTGCAACCTGGCATAAGCCAGCCACAATACAGCTGCTGCCAACAGAGATGAAGTTGGTTCAAAGCTCTGTCAAACCGGGAACATCCCAGTTTCACACCTTTATGGTCAGTGTGTGCAGTTCTGCTCCCCCATGTAATTCTATACTGCTGTCTTCTTATATGTGAAACATTAAATCAAAGAGAAGAGAAGAGAAAAAGTAAAAAAACGTAATATAGATAAGAAGTTCACCACAAAACACAACATCCAGGTTTACAGCGCTGAGGAGCTACTCAGCTGTGGCCCTGCAGTCAGAGCCATTTGGATCTCCCTGTTTGAAGCTCTGACAAAAGACAAGGACCATCAAAAAGAGAAGTGTGTTGAGTTCAGCAGAAGAGGCTGCCGCTGGTATGAAGACTCATGCAGATAAACAGGCATGCCATCCTGGGGAGACAGAAGCATGTTCCCCTCGGGAACCCTGGTGACCTCTACTTCTGGACATGAGACCATAAAGACTGCTTTGGGTGGAGGAGTTTCTTTCAAGTCACTTCTATTAGTTGCTACCAGCGGCTTCCCAAGAGCTTCCATGGTTCAAATCCCAGTGACACAGGCTGCAAAGGTTAGGACTCTCCCCCAGAATAGTTCTTCCTTTCATCTGGAAATGGATACATGGGGAAGGTCTAGCCCAGGAAAGAAAAGGTCTGTGGTCTGGAAATCCACATTAGGGAAGACCCCAAGAAGAGATCAGTTGTAAGGTCAATGCAGTGACAGAAGCAAAAGCAACCAGAGACTTGTGTAAGTGGAGAGAGTGGCATGACAGCACTGAGAACTATCTGGCAGTATGAGACAATAAACACTTAAAACAGATTTATACTTGGAAGTAACGCTCTGACCAGCGGTGGAATCAGGCTGCGTCAGGGGAAGTTCACATTGGATATTAGGAAAAAGTTCTTCACTGAGAGAGTGGTTGGTCACCGGATCAGGCTCCCCACGGAAGTGGTCATGCCACCAAGCCTGTCAGAGTTCAAGGAGTGCCTGGACGATGCTCTTAGTCAGTTTAGTTTTAGGTAGTCCTGAGAGGAGCTGGGAGTTGGACTCGATGATGATCCTTATGGGTCTCTTCCTACTCAAGATACTCTATGATTCTGTGATTCTAACAATTAATGAGGCTACTTCAAGTCTGCTGCTGATCTAGTCCATAACTAAACTCGCTCTTCCATGTCCCACCAGTTCTTCCAAGCCACTTCCGGAAAAGTGAGAGAGGATGTTAGTCAGTCATGTCATTTGGTAGGGAAATGCACAATCTCAGCTCTCTGCAAACGTCTGTAATCTCCACATCACAAGAACAGCAAAACACTCTTCCAGCTTATATGCAGACCAAAGTCTGACATCAGTCCCATGCTGGCCCAGGACCTTGAAGCTCTCCCTGGATCCCCAGGGTTTTCCACCCGAGAGATGATTGATCAATCCCCACCCATTTAACAGGACACCAGCGCACTCCACACTCTCCTGAATACTGTGCAATCACAGGACTCAAGACAAAGTTTCTAAGGCCCAGCAATCGGTTGCTCAGATGCTGATCTACCAAACAGTAGGGTGCTCAGTTACAGAATAAAGGAAAAGCAGGAGAGGGCATTTCAGGAGTCTACTGCTAATGAGCGAACCATCTGTCTGTCTTCTTTGTGAAAACTGGCTATTTGTTCTGACATTTCCTTTTCCCCAAATGGTTTTTCTACTGACGACCTTATTATTTTAAAGTAATGTAATCTAATTTTAATGCTAGTACTTGTCAGTTTTTTTTTAAAAATGAATAAAGATAACTGTAGCTATATTAGCAAATGGAAAAATAAAAATGTACCATGCCCATGAGATAGAAAAGGTGTGAGCTATCCAAGCTGTGAAGTCCCATCACAAACAAGTCTCGCTGGTGATAATTACACTCATTATTAAGGAAGAAAACCATGGCCACAGCTGTCAAAGGAGTGACCAATACTGAATTCTTCATATGGGATCATTCTTCCATCACAAATGAAAAAGACACTGAATACAAATTAGAAAAAAACAAAGGAAAATCTCACTGTTGGCAAAAGTTTATCACAAATACATAAATGGATGGACTTGCCCTGGTCTGCCTTACCCAATTTATGTCTCTCAGAGGAATGGGTCCATTTCAGGACAGCACACTGTCCTTGAGTGTCTGTAAATGCAAACATCATTTTTGCAGAAATGTAAGAAGAGGATACAGAGACTAATCAAGTCGTGTATCCATCTTCCTATATCACATCTCTGCTGCACACACCACCGGCTGCTTCAGAGCAACGGGTAAGAAGCCTGATGGTAAGTTAACAGGGACAGCCTGCTCAGCCAGGAAGGGTCCTCCTTACTTTTGTCAGCTATAGACTAGTTTCAGATCTCACATATGAAGTTTTATGGCCCCTTCAGGACTTTCCTTCAGATTACATTTTTTCCTTGTTTTCAAGAAGTGCCATTACATTCCTAAATCTGAGCAGCTAGGCAATGCCTATGCACTTCTAGCAAATGACAAAACGTAAAACACCAGAGTATACTGAATTGTAAAATGTGTTTGAGTACTTGTGAGTGGCTATTCTGGATCTCCATTCCTTCTGATCTGTTGTCTCAAATTACTAAGTACGAGCCAACTCAGACTTCAGAATCGAAGTCAGGGAAGGCTTTCTTTGGGTGGGAAGGCAGAACTTCATACTATCTCTCCAACCACCTTCTGGTACTCGTTTTAATCGCAGCTGAGCCCGTATCTCTTTGTGCACGGTTTTATGCCAGGTAGTGAATGAAGAAGGTTCCACTTGAACTTAAATTTGGACTTCGGTGAGGCAAGCGTTTACCCCAAACAAACAGATTTTTCTAAGGAGCTTTGTCAGCAGCAGCATTTTCTGATGCTTGGATGGAAGTTCAGTTTGCCAGACTTACTGAGACACTTATGGGAGAAAGGACCAACACATCCACCTGCCATGAAGGAGGTCTCACAAGAACATACAACTCCTAAGTATACATAGTCCCTATTCCTTCAGCCTGTCACCTTCCCCATCAACCTTTGAGATGTCTGTGACAAAAAAAAAAGAGGTATAACGAGCCTTGAGCTAGTGCTAACCTAATGTCTCTGGGATGCAAACCAGACATCAGGGATCAACAGCAGCAGTAAATAACACTGAAATGTACAGATCAAGGTGGTACAAGAGCTACATCTCTTTTAATAATCTATGTTTAATGAGCACAATCCCACACACCAGGAAGTTGGATCAGACCCCTGTATTAAGAGGAAGAAGCTGGTGACCCCTGGTTGTATAGTGTGCTACCTAGTGTGTTGAACAGCGTGCTAAAGCACTATGTAAAGCCAACAGAAACCCAAATTTTTCTTTGACCAGACAACATAAGATAAACAGGAACTGCTAAGAGCAACCAAATTGGCACAGACTTCTCTTCTGGTGGTTCTTCTCTTCTGGAGTAAAGCCCAAGTGACTCTTGCTTATCTGGTGGTTTATCTAAAGCACCTTGAGTATGTCCACTTGTCTCTAAAGGCATTGTGGACAACTGCCCCAAGCAAAGCTGCTTCACTGAAAGGGGACTTCAAAAAACATGTTGTAAACATTTATCTGTTCCTCATTACTCCAACTGAATACTAAGTCTGAACAGATCTGGAAAAATGTGCTTCCTACATTTTTTTCCTTATTATTATTGTCTCTCTAAGTACTGAAAATGCAGTTGAAGGCATGAACAGCTGCAATACTGGAAGGTACAAATACGCTACTTATGCAGTAGCGACGCTGGAATAACCAGAGCATGGTGCTACACTTTTTCCAAAAAGAGGAATTTTGAGAGAGAACTGACAGAGCAGATTTTCCTGCTCCTCTAAGAAAAGCGAGTACTCCAGGGGTGTGTGTTCATTAAACAACAGGACACATATTTCTCATTTTACAATCTAGTAAAAGAGGATAAAGGCCTAAAGCCTCCACAATAACCCAGAGCATGTCTCAACAGCTCTATTCTAAGTTGTTCCTTCTGGGAATGCTAAACAACCTGATAATTTAATTTTTTTTTTTTCATTAAATGATGAACCCAAGTGGTATCAACAGCAATGTGAGCTGGGAGGGAGATGAATTCAAGACAGTCTAGTTACCCACTGGCATTCGCTGCCAGATTGCTAATTGCATTTAGTCTGAGAGTGACTGACCCAGGAGTACCAAGGCTATTGTTATACAAAGCTGCACCTCAAAAAATGGAAAAAAAATAAAGAAAGAAAAATAAGGGTGTAAGGTTATCTGACTAAAGGCTTTATCACAATAAAGACCTGGAGAGGATTAGAGGAATGACAATAGGTGGATGAACCCAAGTAATCTAATCAGTGAAATCAGAGCATGACAAGTGGTCCATCGAAACAGAAGATTAAGCTGCTGCCCCTGGATTGAAACCCACAAAGAGCTGAGGGGAAGAAACTTTCCTCTTTGGCTGCCATGCAAAATACGGGGGTTACTGCCTAAAGGAGCATCAGGGCCCATTATGGGATGCAGGGCGAAGCAAATTTGGGGATGGTGTAAAGCCTATCCAGTTGGCAGTTTATCACTTTAAGAAGATGAAATATCATATTTCGCAGATCCACCTGCTTAAAGAGGGCAGAAAAAGAAGTTTAGGGAGAGACACGGTGCCGCTTGACAACCTTTACATTTATTATCTTTTTTCACATGCATGGCTTATAGATCTCCATGGACGTGCCCATGAAAGTCTTAAAGTGCACTATGGCTGTATGTTCTGTATGTCCTACACCTGCACATTTTGTTTGTAGGGCTGAATAAAACAGCAGAGATGGATACTTTTACTTAGCCATTACAGTCTTCACTAGCTGTGTTCAATTTCACTTCAGCATCTCATTTTGACATTAATAGGCTACAGTCAGGCTCACCTGTTCTGTGTTCACACTGAACACAAGCCTTCATCATATAAGTTTCCGGGAATGAAAATTCATCAAAAGAAAAAGGATTGAGGCCACTATTGAATACAACAAATGGGAATCACATGCCTGTTTCCAAAATGTTGTACTGGAAATCCCATTCTGAAGTTTCTGACGTTCTGGACAGGAACTCAACACAATTTGCTAAGCTTACCTCAAGTTATGAACGCCGGCTTACTGAGGGACTGTGAATTAACAATTGTTCCAGTGGGTTAAGAAGATACACAACTTGAAAAGACTAACTGAATCTCTCTTCACATAATTCATCAACATGGTCAGAACATGAGGATCACAAGGACTTTACCCATTCTGGCCTGTTTTTAATCTTTCAGTGCAGACTACCCAGTGCAAATGGAGAAGTAATCTAAGGAGCATTCTCTACAACTGTGTACAGTACAGTGACTAAAAAATAGTGACTTGCCCCTGATTACTCCTCAGAGACATCCCTGCTGTCGAAAGGTGCCCTAAAACTAGCTGTTTGCAGCACATACACTTCTCAACACGGCAGGAGTGCACTTCACCGGCCCTATGCAGAACCGCAGTTACAACTTCAGACCACCCTCATTTTTACCCACTGTATCCACATAAAAAATAGAAATCATCAAGGGTCAAGGGAAGCAGAATTCAAATAACAGAGTTGATGTACCAAGATACGATCGACTGAAGTGTTCACACCTTGGTAAAGCCCTGTTTCAACTAGTTGAGAGACTCCTGCAGGCACGTGAGAGTCTATGCCAGTCAGGAGCATATAGTAGGTCTTCCCACCCAAGTGAGTGTGATGTCTCATGGCACATAAGGAAGGGTGGCACCACAACCCTCCATGCCGTTACTCAGCTGGCCAAAGTGAAACGCACCTTCTGCTTTCACAAACACTCTATGTGTGTCTGACTTGGATTTGTTTTTTTCTGCTCTTTGGGGACAATGGCCTCTTGAGTCAGCTGCGAATTTTGGAAACAGCTTAATAAGTTATGTAAACCACAGCTGCGGATCTTAACGTATTTGATATACGCACAACTTTCTGAAAAATGGCTGGAACAACCTCTACCAGAACATAAAAAGCAACTGAATTAAAGACAGGAACGATTTTTTTTTTAGATCTCATTGCCACTATGTAGGAGGTCAGCATGAAACTTCTTGGTTTACAGAGGCACTTTGTCATTGCTAAATTAAGAAAGAGAGTCTGTTAGGGAGAACAATGTGGTAGCCGTGTTACAGGAGAAAATTGGAAGAGAGAGATTGCAAACATTGCTTGCCTTTTCACAGTTGGCAATATATTCCCCTGACTCACACATATGTAGGAGACCTGCCCACAGTGTGAGTCTATGCAGGAGCTTTGAGTACGACTTTATCACAATCCCTTTCAGTGCATACCCGTAAACAAGTTTGTCTTCTCAGAATAAATCTTCTTTTACATTATATTTACACTCCACTGCACGTCTCAGGAAAATATTACAGGGTTTATCATTGCTAAAATTTCAGATATACTATATCCAGTGGTTCAGAAAATTATTCATTAGCTATTAAAACAGTTAATGTAAGCCTCACTTTTAAACTGTGGAGTCTTTATGACAGAGGACCTGGCTTCTGCCTTTTCTGTGAAGTCTTTGGGATATTTTGGGGCCACATAAACTGATAATAATGCCCTGGCAATCAAGATAGTGAAACCTAGCATTTTATAATGGTCTCTGTGATATAAAAAGTACTCCAGAAGAATCTGGGTATACCTATCTCTAACTGGAAGTTCTATTTACAATTAAAAAACATTTCTACCTTGCCAGCTCTTGATTTCATCCCTTTCTACTTTTAAAAAGGTTTTCACTTTAAATCATAATTTCACAGGAACAAATGTCTTCAAGTTGAAATCTGTTTTTTCTTTGCTTTCATCCCTCCTTTACGAACAAAAACATCATAGAAATAATGCAAATACTGGCCTCTTTGCCGTAGGTCAGCACGATAAAAATGTGAAAGTGTTAACTTTTTATATAATAGTCCTTCTGTCTGCTACATACATTAACATTTACGACAGAAAATGTTGAAGACCTCCCACCTCCAGTTGTTCAAGAATTTCTTGTTTAGCATCTACTGCATACTATAACAGATTTGCTGGAATATACTTCTCTGCATCCTCGGATGAATACTCCATGTGTTTCTGAAGGTCTAAGGGATGGGCATGCCAGAAAGAGAAGTTTGTTAACAGCTCCAGACAGTTCTCACTGGCATTTCTGTGTGCCTCTAATATGCATCTTAGTAGTCACCTAGAGAAGACCATGTGTAATTTCTCTGCATAGAGCTAGAACCTCTTTCCCCATGTGCTTTTTCTCTGCTCTCCCCGAGCAGAGTTTATCAGAGCTGATGCCCCAGTGATGCACGCATAGCCTACTGGGGACTAGCCAGCATTCCGCAAAGTCACCTCCTTCAAGAACATATGAGGTACAAATACAAACACCTTTCCAAGCACTTTCAAACACTACAATCTTTTCAAACATTTTTTTTCAAGCAGTCAGTAGTGAGCAGTGTATCAAAAGAGCCTTGGGGTTGATATCAGTAATTCCCTGCTATTCCATGTTCTGGAATATTGGCTCAAAGGAATAGCCTTCAAAGGAATTTCAAACCTTCAACTTTTCTACCTTTTTCAACTTCTTGGTAAAGATCTCCCCATATCACCTTTTTCATCACCTGAATTCCTGCTGAACACAAAGAACATGAGTCAGAAGTAGGAACATGAAGAAAACCAAATTCCTGAAGAAGAACAAAATTAGGTCTCACAGCTAACCTGATGAATTTGCAAACCAGTGATTAACCCCCATTGCCTGACTTAATTCAAAGGGAGGGGTGTGATAAGAAGCTCATAATTCCTTCTCAGGTAGTCTTCAACTCCCAGATCCTCCATGCCACTGCCTACTCTTTCACATGTGCAAGGACTTCTAAACCAATCCTACCCACAAAGATGGCCAAAAGACTCATTTCAAGACTGTCCTTGATTCCAGGTTCCAAGTTAATGTGGAGAAAAGTGATTCCTGCTTGGGCATGGGGCCATTTTGGGTGCAAAGAGTAATGCTGCTCAATCTTCCTGTGCAATAGATGCGAGGTGAGGGAAGGGGCCTGGTGCTGCTGTTGGGCAGCCCTCTCCTAATGGAGCAATCCTTCAGAGAGGGCAGAACAGGGAGAAGGACACATCAGATGATACCTTTGTGGGGACAGGCACGTGGCTCCTCCCCAGGGCTGCCAACATGGCTTGAGTTTGGCTCCAGATCCAGGTCCAAGGGTAGTTTTGAGCCACAGGGTGACTCCCCGTTCCCAAGGATTTACCATGCGGCAGCCCTGGCCCCGCCAGCACCGACCTGCTGGGTATGTGCTCTCTCGCAGGCACCATCCCAAGGAGCCCAGGCAAGGGAGTCCAGCATCCAGAGGGAGCAGGACCATGTGTCCATGCACTGAGAGGTGGGCAAGTAGGCCACTCACGTCTCCTGCATGCTAGCAGGATGAAATTTGTGTACATCCACAAATAAAACAACCATAAAGAGAGCCCATATTTCAAAGGCACAGGTTCTTTGACAATGTGGCACTCCTTAAAATTGTAGCAAAATACACATAGGTATTTAAATTAACCATGCACATTAAAATGACAAAACTGGACAAAGGACCAACTGATAAAGTTACCTCTTTCTGGGGAGAGGAGAGGAATAAAGCAGGCAAGGCAAGTTTGCTGTGAAGCTCTGCCTGGAGACCAGCAGTCTGTGTGAAGCAGTTAAGCACTGCTTCATTTCTTGAACTCATACAAAAATCTTTTAATCCTATCTGCCCATCAGGTCTAACCTACAGAAGATACAGAAAACCACCACTGGTCCCTTCCCCAAGTGATTCAGGACACCATGAAATTCAGAATAATAATTAATAAAAGTGTAATAAATTCCCAGAATCTTCTGGGTTGAATTTTCTAAGCAGTACTGAGGTGGCAGGGGATTAGTTCTTGTCCTCTTCTCACTTCCTCAGCAGTGCCACCGATCTATACACCCTGCACTTGGTCTAATCCCTTCCTTCCATCTTCCACCTGTGATCTGATGAATGTAAAGAGGGACCAATAGATTTTATATAACCCCTGTTCAGAGGAGTTCAGAACTTAGAGGAAACATTTAAACACGTGTCATTGATCAAGAAAAAGGACCACACATATTTCTGCGCGGAGTTTGCCCCCTTGGCTAGCTTCAGCTTCTCCAATCCCAGCACAAAAAGCACTGCTCACTGGGCTGTGCCGAGTTCTGCGGCACCGTGTCCACCCCTTCACGTCCCAGAGCAGGAGGCTGGCCTGCGCCTGGCACTGAGCGGCAGCTCTTCCCCTGCACGAACCCCGAGCCCAAATCCCCTCGTGATGCTGCAGCCCACAGGCTCCACAAATGACTGTAGATCCATTGTGCAGCTGTTACTCTCAGATACCGACCCACACAAATCCTGTTTACTCCAACTCTGCTGGGAAGGTATAGAGCAGCACTAAATCCTATTTTACTACAGTCAGGACTAAGCTTATACATCCATGATGATAGTCTAAACCTTGCTAAAAAGCCTTGTTAAAGACATGCACCAGCTAAAAACTGGACTCTCAGACTTCCTAGAAATTCTGTAACACTATCTTTCCTTCATTTGCCACTGGGAGAAAATATTAAAAATACAGACCTTGGTTCAGTTGAATCACTGATTAGATGTTCATCTAGCAGTTTTCATTAAAAAAAAAATATCCATCAGTAAGCAGCAAGCTGATACAGCCCACTTTAATTTATTGTGCTAGAGAAAAACCACACAAACAACTGCATTATTAGTATGTACTATTTTTAATTAAAGTTACTGAGGAGAAGATAAGCATCAACTAAGAAAAGCCAGCCATGTCTGGAAGCTGTATTGAGAATAAAAAAAAGAGATGCCAAAACACATTACAGAAATGGACTTTTGATATCTGAATGAGGATTCCTAATGGCTCAGATGAACGAAGAATATGAAACGGAGATTCAATCTAGGGTCGATTCAGATGTAATCTCTTCTATTAGGAATTTGGGGCTGTGAAGATTCTCAGCTTCAGTGAGTACGTTTTTAGCAAGGTTATGCACATGAGACTGAGAGACACCTGCAGTTCCCTTTGGTAAGCAAGCTGGGGATGATCACCCAAAGATCATCCCAAAAAGAAGAAAGCTCAAAAGAAGCTTCTGCAGGAAATCCCTTCAAGCTAATGGGACCCCAGATAAATCCCCATATTTGATGTGCACTGAAATCCTAAATCCAGTGTTGTCTTCATTCCTAAAACTTGTGGCAATATTTGCACTCATACAACAGGTCTGGTTGCTCACTTTATGCCGATGCATGCCCAGTCTCTTTTGAGTCTCCCTAAATCCTTGCCCTTTGGTGATAATCATGTAGCAGTGAGTTTCACAGACTGGTGACTTGTTTACGCTGTCTACCCAACAAGTTATTCTGTCATAGCTTCTGCCTCGGGCAACCCTCTGTGCCAGTACAAACGTCACTTTGTCTTGGATGGAGGGAGCAAAGTAAGCAGCAGTAGAAACACTTTTCTGCAGTGAACACGGAGAAGAAATGATGCGGGTTTAAAGACTGCTGTTAAAAGCTGCGATTTGGAGTGCTGTCACCGAAAGGATATCCAAACCAGGGAGAAACTCTTTAGCCACACACATATATTATAATTTTAATCTGAAAAACAAAATAAAATACAAAGCTGCTTTCAAACATATCCCTGGACAAACTACTGTAGTTGCACTTAAAGGATAAGAACTCGTTACATAGTAGTTGGGCCTCAAAGCTCAATGGCTATCCTTACTCAAGAGACCAGGAACAAAAAAAAACCAAAAAACCCAAAGACTAGTATGTGTTTTGAATAATCCCATGCCTCACTCTTCCCCATCAGTAAATCACACAGAGAACTCCATGATGTAATTTATTAACTTTTGTGAATTACAGTGAGGGTCTCTGAAAAAGTTTTGATAGCCTCAAACATGCTACTAAATGTCAGTAAACACTCTCAAATACCTTCTTCGAATTTTTGTATGAAAGAGCTAGTCCTAAAGTAGTTATGTTAGCTAAAAATCTGTCTAATATTACTAAAAATCCTTGCATACACAACAGCCCTGCACATCCCTGATTTTTTTCTCAATGACTCTTTTCTTTGTAGTAGCTGTAATAGTAATCAATAGTAGTTTAAATTTATTTTCAGCACGCTCTTTCTTCTTTATTAATTTATCTTTTCCCGCTACTGTTTAAATCCCCCTGGAATGCCGTGGAGACAGTCCTCAAGCTTGATGGCATTAGCAGAGGATCTACCTTGCGCTTGAAACGAGTCCCAAGCTGATGTTGGATATGGCTCTGTGGATGGGGCTGAGCAGCAATTTGCATGTGGCTATTCCCTACCACACCCAAATATGAAAACAAGGCATCAATCTCTGTTTATGCCATTGCAAGGAACGCTGTAAACATCGTGAGATCATCACAGGAAGTTCACGTCGTAAAAATACAGGGAATGAATAATGCAAACAGATGAATGCTTCCAGGCAAATAAACTTCATACCAAAAAAAAGGGGGGGGAAGGTGTCTTCCAACTTCTGCTGCACCAAAAGAAGAAATGCCAATTGCAAATCAAAACCAGAGTGCTTGGATTTCACTAAGGTTAGGAAGGAAATTCTGCCTCCTCTCTGACAGCTGTCTGTGCCAGCCGAAAGTGAATTTAAGGCATAATTGAAATTACATTCTTTTTCTGCTACTCACTTGCTTCTGCTGAGCATCATTATGCTGATGCAATTTATCACGTTTTATATCTGAAAAAGCCATTCCGTCTCCACAATCCCACCCTTTGTACCATCAGCCTCTAAAAATCTGGGCATTATAATCTTCTTCCCCCTCCTGGTTCCCTTTCATGAAAACTCTGCAGACAATTGTAAGGCAAAATACAGACGCGCACAATCCCAGATGACTATTAAATCTTCTGAGAATCAAGACATACTTTCACTGTCACAGGTGAATTTTCACTTGGAGCTTTTGGCTCCAGTGTCCCTCCTCCAGCAAATGCTCCAAACCCACCAAAGATATGAAGCAGGCAGCAGAAGAGAGGCAGCAACGTGGAGCTGATACATCTCCAAGTAAGTAAGCACCACGAAACTGCCCCAGGCGCTGACTGCACGGTGGATCAAGCAACTGTTCTGCGAGAGGAACATTTGTACATGTGGTTCACCCTGATGCCCGGCAAAGAAAGGAAAGGAGACATATTCTCTTTCACTCCTCCTGGCAGACAAATGAATTAGCACCCACTGCTGAAGGCAGAAGCGGGTGG
>Ga0181612_154981_pt1 | contig 15762 bp, 8 predicted proteins | sample HoacroProtozoa21_FD_119630 | JGI IMG/M metagenome (GOLD analysis project Ga0181612, IMG submission 119630) | Hoatzin crop microbial communities from Cojedes, Venezuel. Combined Assembly of Gp0051906, Gp0051904, Gp0051908
GAAAAACTTCATTACTGGCGTGAGTTCTGCCTCTGTGTTGCTCTTGTGCATTAATTGGGTGTTCGTCTGGCAGTGCCATCCCCTGCAGGTTTTGAACTTTTTCTGTGGCTTCTTCTTTTTCCCCCATCTACTGCCTTTTTAGTATCGTTTGAAGGTTGCTTCTGCCTTTATCCCTATATTTTTTCCTGTAACATAGCGTTCTTATTTTTCACTTTGTTCACCTTCTCATTCTTCTCATGCAAGTCCATCCCTTACCTCAGATTCTTTGGTTGTCTGATTCCACTTGCTTCAGCTGCTTATGCAGGAGCGAGAGCTGCTGGTGTAAGGATATAGTTTTGGAGAATATGTGTATGGTAAAAGATGACATCAACAGAGTTTGTGGGCTTTATAAGCCAGTAACAAATATGGTGCAAAAATTTAGCTGTTATTTTATATCAGCTCATAAGACCTAGGATCCACAAATTAATTTATCCAGGCATGTCTAACAACTTCTTTTTTTCAATTAACTCCTTTTCTGTGAGTATGTTGTTGAATAGGAGAGATTTAATCAACAGTTCTAAGAAAACTCTGTGGTGTTTGTCTGTCTCTGGACCTTTCCAACTGCCCTAGTTTATACCCTTTCCATCCTACTGGATACCCTTCAAGGACAGGACTCATCTCAAAAGGTGCGTGTATGGCATGGCAGATCAGAAGAAAGAACAGAGCTGAGCAGCATGGTAATCAAACACCTTGTAATATTTTCCGATTGTATGACCTTTCTGCTTGAGGTAGGAAGCTTTGATTTTAAAAAAGTCTGTGCCCTCTTGCAACTTGGAGGTATTTTTTTTTTTGTTGGTTTTCATGGTAGTAAGATTTCACCTGTTGTCCAGGTTGTATATCCTGGTTCACATAGTAACTTTATTTAGCAGGAATTGCACTCTATCCTATTTTCATGGATAGAGGCAAGTGTTCTGTTGTGTTAGTGACTACAACTGCAAACATACTGCCTATGAACTGTGGAGTTACAATAGCCCTTGGTCTTGGATTGTCGTTCTCTTCACCAGCAGATGGAGACCCAGATCGTGAGACCCAGTTTTGCAGGCATAGTTGTGGCTAACACATAATAATTGGTTGCCAGAGGATTTCAGTGGAATTTCCATGCCTCAGTACCTTTGAGGTCTGGTTCCAAAGCTATGGACATCTGGAAGCCTCTAATCCTCTCCTAGATTCTGGCTGAAAACTTTGACATCAGAAGCAAGGAAGAAGTAGGTAGATCCTGCTCTCTAACAACAAGAACCAAACCACCTGAAGGTTTCAGTATGTCTCTACACAGTTTTAATAAATTACAACATTTTATTAGTCTGGAATGGCATGGATTTTGCAGAAAGAAAAATATCTGTACAGGAAATGTCTTCCTTTAGTATTTGATTTATACCATCCCAGATGCTTGAGCTTTCTTAAAGCAGCTACAGTACTTTCCTACAGGACTGATTGCTGTCTGCAGGACATCTCTGCCAAGGCCTGAGTCTGCAGGGCTTGAGCGTTTGTCTGAATTGTCTGGCAAAGATGAAGGCTGCGATGGAGGTGCTTGCTTCACTAATGCCTGGTAGAGGTCCTCCCTTCTTTCTGTCCATGGAGTTCCTGTGCACTGGGCAATGGGGGACACAAAGGACTGTGGTACTCCATTCCCTGCTGTAAAAGTAATACAGTCCATGTAGATGGCAACTTATTGGCTGGCTGTCCAGGAGGTATGGTCTCTGTGACTGCTTAAACTCCACTTACTCTACTTTGTCGGTCTTCGATATTCATTGGATGTTCTTGCTTATTTAGATTCTTGGGATTGGGACAGAATGTAGATAAGTTGCTGGTTATAGGAAAAAAAGAAAAAAAATACTGCTATTTTGTATCCAGATTTTGCCTATTCTAAATACCTGACTTTTGGGAAAATCATACATCTTTTGTAAGAATTATCTTAATCTCTAGGCATTTTGTCACAGAACATGCTGTTCTGTGGAACTTGTTCTTAGTGATGGAAATTGGAGCTAATCCTCTGTCAGAAAGGTGAAAAAGATGGCACTGAAAATACCCAATACCCAGGTCAAGACCTGAGAAGTGCAATCTATCTTCAGGTGCTTCTTTGTTTTTAGGAACCTGAAACTCATGTCGGGCATGTCCAGATAACACCAAAATGGTTGCTGAGAAGCTGATGTTCTTGGTCTTGAGCATGGTACTCGCAGCAGCCAGCATGGGAAAATGCGTGGGAGATATGTGGCCAGATGTGTTCAGAAATTCTTCTGCTTTCTTTGACAGCATTGAAGTAAACTGCGATACAGCCACCAACTTGAAAGAAAAGGCTGAATGATGCTAGAAGTGGTTGAACAGTCATGTTTTTCAAAAGGATGGCCATGCTTTAAACCCAAGTTCCGATTTAGTTGCAATTTAACTTTCTGCATGTGCTTTGCTTGAGCATGAGCTGTTCATAAGCACAGGCATGCCAAAAAGCTTAAACACAAATATTTTAAATGTGTAAGTACAACATTTTAGAAAATGTTGTAATGCCGGCTACACTTTAGGCTTTGTGGATATATAACAGTGTTGAAAATTGAGCTAGATGTGCTAGGAATGTAGCTAAACCTAGTCTGTGAACTACATTTTTAATAATTGAATGTTAATGATCTAGAACATACTTTAAATAATATGTACATGTGCAAACTAAGAATATTCCAAGCCTGTTTTCAAATAAGATATTTTTGAGAATTAAGCACATTTTTATTGCACTCTGGGAACAGTGGGAAAAGAACATAAGAAAATACATCTTCTGAAAATGATGGGGCGTTTTTTGGACGTATATAGGACACTACAATTAAAGAATCTTTTATATACTTTTCATAATAGTAAAAATACTGATTTCTGCAAGAGTTTAAGGACATATATGCAGGAAGTGCGTATATGCAGGTACTACATGCATTTTTTAAGGTACAACTTTAGCCTCTTATAACCCCAAGCTTCACGTACGATTTTGGTACTTTTTGGCCTTTGACTCTGCAGACATTGCCTGACTTTCTTCTCATTTCCCGACTTTCTTCTCATTTCCCTTGGAGATACAGGACACGAGAATCATGACCAGTTTGCTAAATAGTGAAACTGAAGACTTAGAAATCCTTTTCTATACTCAAACATTGCATCTTATTTTTTGTTCATTTCTCTGGTAAATATAATTCCTCTTTTAGGGCTGATTTTGTATTGGTTTTGACAGATCTGGAAGACTACTTAGAGGGCACCTGTATTTAAACACTGTCCACACGCATCTATGAGCTTCAGAGCTGATCCAGTAATGTTTATATGTCTGATTCTGAATTTCTTAATTCTTAGGATACAAAAGGAGAGTGAGGGTGGTGATATATAAATCTAGGATCCGGAAACCAGCTGTAAGGGGTATGGCAGCAAGTGGTGTTTTCTAGGCTTGCAGACAGAGGATGTGTTGATGAGAGTATTGATTTTCAGTCTTCTTGGATTGTTGGGTCGCCTTCACCTGCCACAATTTCTTGTGGTAAAGCATTCGTAAGCTAGTAAGTCAGGAGCCAGTCAGCCCAGACTTAAGAATCTTAGCTGGATGGTCCCAGGGTGGGAGAACGGGGTAGGGGAGGGACTGGTGTTATTCCATGCTGGCTGGATCCAGCAGGATCCATGGACTTTGGGAAGTGTTGAGCCAGAACCAAACAACTTCAGAGGTGTAGTGGATTGGTGATTTTTTTGCTGGGGTAAAAGTCAGAAATTATTTGCGGTTAAAGTGCGGTTAGGTTTAATCCGCTCCCCCCAGCGTCTTGATAACTCTGCAGTTAATATCCTAGAACATCAAACAATTGTTTAGCAGCATGAGTCCTGGTGATTTCACCCAAGCAGCAGACACTTTTTTTGCAGATAACTGAAACATTTTTATTTACATTTATGGTATTGAACACACTGAATTGTTTTTGCCCCATGATTCTACAATTGTCAGCAACAACAGCTCTTACCCTCCATCTGCCCTCTTTGCATGCGTGTAGACCTAAGCACCAGCGCAATTGAAATCCAACTGCAAGTTTTGTCTGGGGCAAAATCTAACTCTGTGTGTATAAAGGGAAGTCATAAAGGGAGTACCAGTGCGTTCCATCCAGTGTGTAACTTCATACTTGTGCATATATAAGAACTGACAAAAACAAAATCCTGTTTTGGTATGTGCAGAAAATGTTCGCCGTAAGAGGAAATGAAAATTATTTAGATTAAAGTCAAAACAACAATTTAACATCCCTTTGTGTACACAAACACTCTTCTGAAAGTCACAAATCATAGATGCTTGATGTTCAGAGTCGCTTTAAATGCTACTTACCTAAAGCCAGGAGATGAGAAACATGTGGCAGACCTTTTTTGCAAAAGTTCAGGGCAGGGGGGCGGGCAAGAGGATGTTTGCATCTGCAGGAGGAGGGCCTAAAAATACTCTAAAAGCCGACAGTTCACTTAAATCATTAATCCTACACTGAAGACATTTCCACGTTTTAATGGACTGCAATTAAACCCAATATTTCTTAATACGAGTGTCAGGTGTTTTCAGCAGTGATGCAAATGACTGCTTAGTGCTGTAACTCTGAAGGGGAAGGCATTTAGACCAGGCTCATTTGAACAGCCAAATATAAACAAGAGCACATAATTCCATCTGCTTTTTGGCAATTTGTTGTTCCTTTTAGGTTCTCTTTCCCCGTTTGTCTTGTGGACACAGTTTGCAGGAAATGTCAGCCGGCGTGATTGATCGCATGAGATTGGACGTACTGACTTCATGCTTTCATAAAGCAAGACAGCTGTTGGGAGAAACTTTCCTTCAGGAGCTGGAAAGGTTTAAATTTTCCATCTCTTTGACTATTTGGCCTGATGAAGGATTGGATTTTACCAGACAAGTAAATAAAAAGATGGCTAAGATGTACTAGAAGGTCATTCAAATGATCTTTAAACAGCAATTACTGGAGTGGGGGGAGAGGGAAAGCCCTCCACATTCTGAGGCTGCTTAAGTGAGCCCTAAAAAACTATGCTTGTGTTCTCTCCATTTTTTTTAACCCCTCTGTAAACCAGACAATTTATAGTAATGTGACTTGACAATGGGAGCTTGTCACAAGGCAGTAGGCAGTGGAAGTGGTTCAGTTGAATTCCCTGGTTGTCAGCTGAGTTTCTGTGGCGGTGAGACTTTGGCTTGCCTCCAGGGTCGCAATGCACTGTGGCACACCAGTTTGCAGTTTGTTTTCTTGCTAAAATTAGATATGTTGGTTTAATTTTAATTAGTTACCTTCTTGGATAAATTAATTGTATCAAAACAAGTATCCTTTCGTTCTAATGCAGAAAGGAAAAAAAGGTGGACTCCTTTCACAGTTATACCCATTTGTGAAGGATATTATTTTGTTTTGAGGAAAGTGTATTTTGCAGATTTTATGAGCATATTTCTGAAGATCAGTTTGGAAATGCACTGTGTGATGCTTTTATTTATTTTCTCCCATGCTGTCTGTCTGTTTAGGGGGGTAGGGTGGTAGCTGAGAGTTTGAAGGACTAATAACCGGGTTCCTGGCCACAATAATTCTGAAAATCTTCGCCGCATCTATGGTTCTGCTGGAGATGGGCCAGAACCAAAACTCGGAAACTGGAACCCCCTTAAGCCAAAACTTCGGTGCAGGATACATTTAGGTGGTAGTTGGAGTCATAGTCCAAATTCCTCTTCAGTCTATTTTTGGTTTTTTTTAGCCAGACACATCAATATAATCTGCGGCAGTTGCTACTCAAGACCTGTTAACAAGATCGTCCAAGCAAGATTGGATCTTCTTGGATTTTTTGACTCGTATGAAACGGTGCAAAAAAGTGTTATAAATCAGTAGGAACTATCATAGTATGCTTTCTTTAAAACAGAAAATGATGTGTAGGTCTAACTGTCAAGGAACCCTGAGCAGCTGAACAGCTTTCTGCCAAGAAGCACATTGAAAAGATCCTGAACAGTCTTATACATAATGCTGCGAGTCTTTAATCCAGACTTCTCAAAAGATAGGCTTGTCCCGTAGAGCATCTTCTAGACACACCACAAAGGTAAGGACCGTGCTGGGTGAGCTGGGGGCTGTGTCCCCAGCTGTGGTCGAAGCAGGCGAGGTTGAACTGGGGAGCACGCAGCATTTCTGTGCCTGCCTACAGTTCTTGGCGTTGCTGTGTGCTCTGGGCTGTGCCGTACCCCTCTGCCTCATTCGTCTCTCAAGTTGAACTTCAAGGCAAAACGCTCAGAGAACAAGGAAATGTGTTTATAGAAGTGGTCGTGATTGTAAGAAAACTTGATATTACAGCAAATCCTGAAAAAAAACCTCAGAAAACTTTAGAAATGCTTTAGGAACCAGATTGAAATAGCAGCAGTTACTCTGGGCAGACAAAGGGTGACATTAGCCGCTGTGCGGATAGGTTTTGCAATGCTCTGGGGTAAGAGGATATCAAGGAACTATGTGGGTCACTTCATTTAGATCCCATAAACATTTCCGTAATCAGTAATCATCTGCGCTGTTTCTTAACTCTGTATGGGTTGCCGTAACAGTCTAATCACTTACACAAATACACAGTTTCAACACCACTAATTAGGACTCTGTAGAACTGGAAGAGAGCCAGTCCATATTCTACATGTACAATCCATTTATTGTTAAACATTTAAAGAGCTAACTATTTTTTTTATACCTAAACGAGAATCTTTTTTTTCCCCCCCTTTTTTCTTTCTATGCAGGGTGCTGTATTTAGTCTTCCAGTAACAGAGTTCAAACAGGTAGTGCTTCATCAGAGAGGAATTTAATGCTCTGCGTTGCTTTGGCAGATTGTGGCTGCTCTGTGATAAATAAGGTTCTGGCAGGTTGCTACTTCTTTTTGAACCATTGCTCCACTAAGTTCTCCAAATTCAATGCGATCAAAGAACTGCCTTACTGTAGTTAATAGTACTTTTATAGCATAAGTGTCTCAAGGTCCCGGTTGAGATGAGGCCCTGCAGCCCTAGACATTGTACAGACATAGAGTAGAAGACAATCCACACCCTGGGAAACTCAGAATCTAGCTAACAAGTGCAGACAGAAGTGTGATGCACAAAAGGATGACTGAGTACCAGTGGCGGAGTCTCTAAACCATCTTTTAGTATTCTTTGCTTTAAGTGCTGCAATGTGCTGCCTCCGGAGAAGTTATTTCTGTTTGCTTTTCTGCCTCAACAGAATATTTTTTTTAAATTATGAACAAGTAAACACACTTTACATTAGAAACCAAAGTGCCAATAATGTACAAAACATCTAGAAAAGAATTACACATGCTTAGAACTGAGGTGCGTTTCCTCATGATCATCTGATGTTGCACTTTACACCCTTCACCTGAGAAATTAGCAAAAAGTTAAAATTATCTAATACAACTGAGCATTTCTACCGCCTTGCCATGCTGCTGAATGCTTGCAGCGGATGGGCGTTTAGTTGTTCTGAGTGATGATCGGTGAAACTGGCGTCCTTACCGACACACATCTGTGGATGAAAATATTTGTTCATCCACGTGGAGCACCATTGCAGTGCTGAGGGCACAGAAGTCGTCCCCAGGAAAAGATGGTCCAGTGTTTTAACGCCTTTGGAGTGGTATTTTTTCCTTTCTTGACTTCCATCAGAACTTTGCCTGTGCAAGGACTACCAGATCAGTGAAGTCCTATGTTGAAATTGATTTCCTACTAAGCAATAGCTTTTCAAATTCAGTTTTCTTTAATTATGAGCATTCAGGGAGACCAAGGTATCTCAGGTCATTCCAGGAAAACTTTGAATGGAGACTTTGCTGGGGACTGGTCATCTGAAGAAACATTGCATCCTGTCTGCAAATGACTGCCTTCCATGGCGTTGGATTGTAACTAGCTGTGTTTAACTGCCTGAATATATCACTGCGCTCCTCTAAGATATTTAGTCATCTGCTTTTCAGCTCAGTAATGTGGGTATTGTTGTCCTGTCTGTGTCGATGACCAGCTACGAGCCCACACAGAGCTGCAGGGAGGAAGAGCAGAGCACTAGATGTCTCTGCTGTGTAGCTGGGCCGTGGAGGACAAGGTCCGACTTCTGGAAAACATAGCACTCTCCAGTTGTACAAACCTTTTGATGTATGAGTTTAGTCAGAAAAATAAAGGGTGATCTATTTTGGGAGACACTTCAAATTTTGTGAAGATATCGGATATTATTATCGAAGGTGGATCAAAGTGTTTATAAGTGCCCCTGATTTAGCAAAATGTCCTTCTTGCCCTTGTTACCACTAAATAAATTGCAAGGGTCACGAGTTATGTAACTGATAAATCTTCAAATCTTATTAGTAGCCTTACTGTTGTAGAAGCATGCTGTAGGAAGCCTTTCCTAGGACTCCAGATTTTTTTTTTTTATCTGGACAGGAACTTGTTATTATTGACTATTAGAAAATTATAATCAGGACTTGCATATTCCATTGAGGTAACACTGAAATAATTCAAGATCTTGCTAGTTGTGACAAAACCTGATTTGTGTCAGGGAAGCCTAATGTATTTATCTTTATTTGCGTGCAGCATCGAGAAAGCATAGCTATCAAAATATTTGTGCAAACCCATTTGCACATGGTTAACTAGTTGAGAAGAAAGCGGTAAAGCAAGCATAACCAGAAGGAACTCTGCAAGACTCTGTAGCCAAAAATGAGGTGCAGCGCTCTCTTAAAAGGAGAAGAAATTGAGTGGATCTGTAGCAACAGCACTTCTTCCACATCAGGGATTTTAGAAGCCTTTGGGCATTTCCCTAGGAGGTTACAAGAGATGAACAAAGGAGGAATCCTGGAAAGCCGTTGCCTGAAGTGCAGGATTCATTTTCACAGTGCGGGCAAGCTTGCCAGACTATCCAGGCTTCCACCCATCCGGGCACTGAAAGGCTTGTCCCCTCTCTCACATGGTCACCCCAGCAATCAGTGCCCATGCAAAGGCATAAAACAAGTAGCATTTGATCTTTTGCTGGTCTATTTTTAGAGCCGTTACTGATCAGGACTGGAGCCTGGAGTAGCGTTTGGCAGCAAATAAATAGTGGCATTGGCAGCAGTTCCCTGTCACTAGCAGAAGGTGGAGAATAAGGTTTGTGCTACCCTGCAGCCATTTCATGGCAACCAAAATATTTGTATAATAGAGATTCTGAAGACTCACTAGCATTAGTTCCTTGTGTTTAGATAGTCAAGCAAAAGCAACCCAACACCTCATTGGAATGTAATATTTATTAAAACTCTTGGAAATTGCCCTAACAAAAGGAGAGTCTCCAATTCCCATATTCATACTGGCTTCAAACGAGAGTGATTAGTCGACTTCGACACATCCTACATTGTATAAGAATAAATGGGCTGGGTAGGAGTTTAACCAGGGTCTTGTATTTCCTTACAAACTCAGTTCTTCCATTTTCTTTGGAGGGCTACATAATATTTTCCATTCTTTTCCCTGTGTGCATCTACTATTGTTCGTTTATGGCTTGACATGATACTTGAGCAAAAATGAACTACAAGAAAAGCAATGAATTTAGATACACTATACCTTTATTGGGTGATAAAACAAGAAATTCAAAGCTCAGTAGCTTAAGAGGTATGATTTTTTTCTTTTTTTTTCTGCTCAAGTCAATACTACAAAAATTTTATTTATTTTTAGTAATGCTGTCCTACTTCCTTCTCTGAAGTCACCCATGCCATTATTAGCTGTAAAATTACTTTCCTGACATAAAAGAATATAGTTTAGAATTTTAAGATGGGCATGTGGTGCTTAAAGCAGAACTTCTCATACAACACTACAGGCTATCGGGGCTCAGATTAGGTCCTGGCAATGTATGGGGGTTGGATTCCACAGCTTTTCTTAGGACCATGCGAAGGTGTAAGAGAGTGCAACTATGTCACAGGCATTTTACATCTTTTCAGACTGTTGTGGGGTTTTTATTGCAGTCTTAAATCAGCGTAAACTGATCGCTATCCCCCTAAGTCATTCTGACGTATAATTTAATGTATGAATCGAGACACAGAACATAAAGAACAGGTGACAAAATGTTACGCCAACACTGAGAACACTAAAATGCTGACGTGTTGAACAGCTGGCTTAGCCCTTTTTTCTTGGCTGGAATAAATAGTAATATTAAAGGATTAGCATAACCAACAACAAGTGTTGAATGACTTGATTTCATTCCAGGCAATAAGAATATTTAGGGACAAGCATTTTGAGCATTATACAGCACCAGAATTTATTTCTTCCAAATATATTTTTTATAACACTGTCTACATATGGATATATTATGTTTATATCAATTTGGTATTTAATTTGGAAACCTTTGGAGTTTGAGTTCTTGAGGCATGGTGAATTTTTAATGAATGTTTTTCTGTGCCATTATTAAAAAAGTATATCCCAATGTTAAGAAGATTTTGCAGTTTTCACTAGTTTATCATTATTAAATTAGAATAGAAATGGAGAAGAAGTATTTACCCACTAGGAAACATCAAGATCAGGCAAGAAGTAAAAATGGATCCAATCTTTTTTTATGTATATATGAGATCTCAAAATAGATTTCAGAGTGGTAAAACTTACGGAAGCAGATGCATAAAATCAAAGTTTTGTGGTGCTGTCATTCCTAAAACGAGAGAAAGACAGACCATGGAGCAGCTGGAAGGCCAGCAGATTAAAGCCTGAATACTGAATATATGATATTTGGTATCGTACTCACAAGAATGTCAGCGTAGGCTTTCACAGTGAGGATTCTCCTCACCTCTCCTTTTAGAGCGTTCTAGCAGTGCAGCTGGAGCAGGTGACCAGCCTTTGCCTCAGGTCTTTTCTGTGGGTGTCCTAAAGCTGAGAGAGAAGAATGGAAGAGCGTGGCTCTGCGGGGTCATCCGAAGAAAGATGCATACAGAGGGTTGGAAGGAGCAGTGAGTCATTGCCCAGCTTTGTCTTGTTTGCTAGTATATTTCTGGAAATTAAAATGATATTTAGGGCCCGGACACATCTGAGATTGATTTCTCACTGAAGTGAGTACACTTCATGAGGTTCTTGCAGGTTACACCATGTGCAATTGCAAAGCAACACGCAAATTTTTATGCTTACAATGTTATTTTCATTAATAAATCTCTAGAATTCAAGTAAGAGAATGAGGAATACTGTTTGCCATTTTTGACAAATCAGACTGTTTTTGTGATTTGATTTTTTTCTTTCCTGAAGTGTTTCAGGAGTTGAATTTTGATGCTAACTCAGTTGTTAGGATCTCTGGGCAGATCTGGCAGCTCTTCACTGTGGTATTTTTTTTTTTTTAAATGGCTTTCTGAAGTCAAACATGAGAAGACATTCCACTCGTCAAAATATACTTCTGATTTTTTTCTTTGAAGCTTTCAGCAGGGACATTCCTTGCAGCCGGACTCTTGACTGTATGTGTTTTCCATGACACCAGTTCAGAATTTCGTAGGTTTGAATACTTCACTTGGCAAACAGGCAGTGGCATCATTAGGTGACTTGATGCCCCCAGTTTATATATTAAACTATTTTCCTTAAGTACAAGAAACTTCACCCCACGGGTGCAAGGACTATGATACACCAGTCATGTAGAGAAACTTGGTGCAACCAAAAACTGCTTGTCATCCTCCAGTTTTATCACTGAGAAAAGGAGTTTTGTCCAGTTCAGCTAGCCAAGCAGGGTGTCTCTCTCACAGATGTTTAAAAGAATATGCTCACTCCACCTGCAGGTTTATTAAAAATCAATACATTGAAAAGAACTGCTAAACTCTGAAAAGGAGGTCACTCCCCCAGAAACAACTCCAGGCTCGGTGGGTATAAAGATGCAGACAAAGTTGTTTGGCAAATACACATTCAAAGTGCAAAGTGGGAGGAAAAGTTCTGATTTAATCATTGATACTACACTTACTCGGTCCTGTTCTTTCATCCCTCTGAAGCACCATCTCCGAGGTCGTAGCAGTTGTGTTGATGCAGAGGTGATGGTGGAATTGCTCAGGAATTCAGTGAAGCGAATGACCCTGCTTCGACAGGGGGGTTGGACCAGATGACCCACAGAGGTCCCTTCCAACCCCTAACATCCTGTGATTGTGATTTGTGTAACTTTTCTGCTAGCTTGCAAGCAGACTCTAGTCTTATGACAGTATTTTCACCCTTATCATTTCTGGGCTTTCACTTTGAGACAGACAGGAAGATCTGTAATATGTGTCAGCTCTCCTTCCCTGGGAAATAATCCTTGGTAGCTTTTCCTGTACTGCTTTAGGTATGTTTGTTCTTAAACTTAAAAGCTTATAAAAACAGTTACACCTCTGAGGCACCAAATCGTTTTCTGTGTGTTTCTATATCATGGGTTCCTTTCCTCTTGAGGGCAAAGGACTCTCTTGTCCCATCATACCGGTTTTGTTGATGATATCTTTAACATGGTACTTGTTTTTTGTTCACCCTCCTTTTACCCAAAAGGTTGTCACAGCCCACAAACTCTGATGGTTTTCCAAACCCTGAAAAAAGTTTCGAAGTAAACTTGTTTCCTTGTGATGGATCTGTACTCCAGCACTCTCAGATGATGTTCATGAAGACCAAGGTATGACCTGAAGAACCCTATTGCCATATCTTGCCCCCATGAGTGTTAGTTCTTTCACTGATCATACTGAAAACCAGCAAAACTGCTACAATAACTTCATCAAAAAGAGGAAATTGTTAAAAAAATTAACTCCATGCCTTGGTTGCAATAATGACATAGAAGTTCTGGAAAGGTAAGGTGGTCTTTCCAGACAGCCCCAAGCCCACAGAAGGGTGTGTTAATGCTTGACAATGATTGAGATGTACGGGAAGATTGACAGGAGACTGTCAAGTGCTTACAAATTGCAGTTAGAAAACTATAATGAGCAGTAAAAATTAATTGAAATTTAAAACACCATGTTTAATCAGAGGGATACAAAACATTTTTTCATGGAATACAAAATCTCTCAAATGCAAATATTTCTTTCTCATACTTTTTATTCAGAATTTCAGAAAAAAAATCTTGTGGGATATCTTGTTTGCTGCACGTGTCTTTCAGAGAAAAAAATGAATTAATTTTCCTTTTAATAATAAGTACTTTCAGACTAAATTATAATTTCTTTCTCAACATTTAAAGGCACTTGGAAAAAAATGGGAAATTTCAGAGAATGTAAAATTGCTAATTAAAAAAGGGGTAATGTTGGCTTCATGAAAGGTAAAGCTTACGAAGTGAGACCATTGCTAAGGTCATAGTGACCTAAGAGAGAAATCACACTGTTGCCTGTATGGGCTGTGTTTATCACAGGTGTTTTGTCCCCCAGCAACCCACGCACGAAGGGCATGGATGTTAAAATAACTTCAATAGGTTAAAAGATTTTCCTTGTTCAAGAAAGAAAACACCAACCGTCCATGAGTTTTGTATGTGAACTTCACTGTGTCCCATTTTGTGAGTGTTTTTTGAGCATTTTCCTTTACGGTGCGTAGGCCGAAAGGGCATGGAGTGTGTAGCTGTTGAGACATATGTCCCACTTCCGCTAAGCGTAATGCCTTTATTGTTCGTGCGTTGAGATATAAAGGCTGCTTGTTCACATAATGGATACAGCTGGTTGGGTGGGGGGCAGGGAGGTGCTTACTATAAAAAGGCATTTGATTGCTGCTGGGGTCCTTGTCAGTAAAATACTCAAAGATGGTTAATTGGACATTAATGTGTCAGATTTTCAACAAAATAACAAGAAATTTGCCAAAAATAAAACCCGAAGGAAACACGCCTCCAAATTTTACAACAAAGCTTTGTTTAAAATAGAAGTTAAAGCAGCTAAGATTTATGACATGTTGACATAACTGATGGTAAAGGAGTTGGCTGAAGCTCCGGGTGTGAAGGTCCAAATGAGAACATCTGCATTAAGAAGCTAATTCTCTTAAACATGCTGATCAAAATATTAACGCTACGTGTAAACACAAGCGCTTTATCTGACAGTGATTTACATTTGGAACGACCTAATCCAACTATGCACTGCATCTTTATTCATTACCAGCAGCCTTTACTTAACACTTCATGCCCGCTTGCACAGGTGGACAATCTACTCAGAGTGACTATTGTGTTTATGTTATTTTTTCATAAGCAGGGTTTGAAATTTGTCAAACTGCATCATTGTTTAACTATGTGCCAGTCAAAGGGAAATTGCCAGATGGAGCGGCTTTCCCCTAACCTTGCTCCAGGCAATGAAATTACACATAGGCCACAGTCTTATGTCAAGTCTTTTTTTTTTTTTTTTATTTAAAAAAAAAAAGTTGGGGGGGAGTCAGACCATGAATAGGTATGACTATGTGCATTCACAAAACCTGGCTTTCTTACGCCACTAATTTTATATGAAGGCTCATGCCAATGGTAAATAAAACTTCATGTCCGTCATGTCACTCATTAACTAGGTGCTCATAATTTATGTATTTAAGGCTTGCTTGTCCGCCAAGCAATCAAACAGTAAACCATGTTTTATAGGTGTTAGTGTTTATAGAAACTGTAAATAAATGTCAAACAAAAAAAATCAGGTTTCAGAAAAATGATCAGGGTTAAGTCATTTATCATTGTTCCAACTGGAAAAATCTGAGAACCTGCCAGTGCCAAAGCAAATGTTTCCCTGGCTTTTTCTAACTTGCAGCTTAAACTACCAGAATGTAGAATTCTATTAGCAGGATTTGATGAAATGGAAAATTTGCAGATCGTATGTTTTAACTGAACCTCTCACTTAAAGCGTAGGGCAAGATGGCTCTTCTCTGAGATGGTGGCCCTTCGTTGTTACGATATCTTGCTTTTCTTGTTTGTGCTTAACACCAATGATTAGTTGAGATGGCTCAGGCCGAAGTTAGGCTGCTCATGAGTGTGGGCAGAGAGGTTCTTTGCAGGTGAAGGAACACAAGTGTGAACCCCGGCTCCATCACACGGCTGTGGTGGGCACCGTCGGTTTGCTGTGCCTGCTGTAGGACTGTTCCCTCCAAAACAGGTCACACGAGGAAGGAAGAGTGTACAGGCACCTACTGCTTGGTGTTGTCACGTTGCTGCTCTCCATCCAAGTTCACTCTTGCTTGGGACCTACACTTGTGGACCCCCGGATAACAGCATATTATAGCTGGTTGTACCTGTACCTCTGAAGTTGCACATTACACGTGCTAGTCACGCGTGTTCTGGCTAGGAGACTTGCAGATAGGGAGATTTGTGTATTTGGAGGCTTTTGCTGGCATACACTGGTACTCCAGACCAGCAGATGTTACAGGGGCTGCCTGCTAGGTCCAGAGCAGAGTACAGAATCCATTCTGCAACAGAGAAACACATTTGCACTTCTCAGTGCTAAATACCTATCTAAGTCTTAAAAAGAAGCATGTCATTCTAATGTTTTCTAGATTGATTTGTCTCTAGAACTGGCCTTAGATGGAGCTCCTTGACCAATTAGAAAATGCTCATGGAGAACCACCTCATAACATGAAGCAAGGATGCTGTTGCCCAGAGGAGGGAAAGTGAGCAGAGATCATGAAGGAGGATGGATTTAAGTGCAAAAATCAGTAAGGTGGAGTATCCTGCAGGAAAAAATAAGCGTGAACAAAGTGTAAGTGAAGATAGTGGCATACCTGTTTCTGTTTTTAAAAAAAAAAAAAAAAAAAATTAGAAAAAAAATGCTGGGGCCCTTGATGGGGGGGGGGGGGTTTGGTGTTTTGGAGAGGCTTTTAAAACACCCATTGCTGGGGGCAATGTTGGGTATTTA
>Ga0181612_171840_pt1 | contig 15762 bp, 10 predicted proteins | sample HoacroProtozoa21_FD_119630 | JGI IMG/M metagenome (GOLD analysis project Ga0181612, IMG submission 119630) | Hoatzin crop microbial communities from Cojedes, Venezuel. Combined Assembly of Gp0051906, Gp0051904, Gp0051908
ACTTGGGAGCCCAAGATATGGAGGATAATGGCGCTGTCAAACAATTTATTTAACACTGCTTAGGAGAAAGAACAATGACACTTCTAGTATTGGAAATATTAATGGGTTTTGTTGCTGTTTTCAAATTATATGTGCTAAAATTATTTTGGAAAACTCAGAACTTCTCCACAAAAATATTTTCTTTGTCAAAAGCAAACTTATCCATTGAAAAACAACTTTGATATAACATTTTTGAACATACTTTTCCGTCAACCATAAAACTGAATGTCATTAACAAGGGAAAATAATGCTGTAAATAATCCACAGTGAAACAAAATTACATTCCTACTCCTGCATGAAGTACAAAAACACCTTTAATTTCTAAGAATTGATAACTACATATCAGTGATAGGACTGACCTTTTTCCAGGACTATTTGCTCGATTGCGTTTGATAGTAAAAAAATGTGTGAGAGGAAGAAGAACTATCCTTAAAAATAAGAGAAACTTACTTATTGCAACTCATGAAAGAACTGACGACACAAAAGGGTCTTTTTGGCTGTTTTTATTGTAAGAAAAACAGATAGAACATCCATCCTCCTCTTCAAAGGAGGATTTAGCTAACTACCGTTGCTCACAGGAAACAGAGGCAAAATGACAAAGGGTTATCTATTACTTAGGGAAGAAATATATCTAAAAGAAGACAGAGGTGAGACTGTCAAGATAGATTTTCCTAACAATTCCCTGAAATTTTATTCATGTGGGTATAAATTCTGCTATGGTACTTGCCCTCAGGTATCCTACACTAGAGCATACTCTAGACATGCTCTGTTCAGTTTACCAAGTAAGACAAAATCTTTTCATCCTTTTTTTTGTTTGTTGGATTATTTTTATACATATCAACCATATGTAAATTCTAGCTCACGTAACACGCTAGCTAGAACATTTATTCTATTCAATATCTTAATTGTATGCACCTTTTTACAAGAGAGCTGTGTTTCAGTATGCAAAGTGAATGATATAATCACCATACTGGAAAGGATGGGCTACCACTAGAACAGCCTCTTATGAATAAATGGATTTGGATCCAGAGCTCCAAGTGTTTGCATCAGCTGCTCATCTCCCTTGGGGTGAGGAGAGATTCAGAGGAGAAATACAAGCATCAGTTCTCCAGATGTGACGAGAGTGGATGTTGCAGTACGTCCTGCCCAGTTTTGTCAACTTTAACAAGGATATACTAAAAGTATTTGAGATGTTAATACAGTCCATTTTGATTAATTTGATTTCACCATTCAATACATACATGCATGGTATTTGAGTAGTGCACCATCACTAAAAACGAAGAAATTCACTTTCACATGGCTAGCAGTCTGCTATGGAGAAAATAAGGATGACACACAAAGCTAATATCACTACTAAAATATTTACTAGACTTGGCAACACACTCAGATGATCAAGATTTACAGCACTCACAGTAATGATAACTGAGGGAGATCTCAAAGCAGATTTTTACATGGCATTCTCATATTTCAGCTGTTTCAGGTATTTCTTTGAAGCTGAAGAGCGGTGACTAGCTCCCACTGAAGTCACTGACAGCCTATCATGCACCCTTGAAATAAATGAAGATGTCTCAATGGGCTCCAAGCAGAAGGATTAATTGGGATTTCTAGGATAAACTTCCTTACGCCCTGATTAAAATCCTGCAAATCTCTAAAGCAAGGCCATACTAAGTCCCAACTGAAGTCCAAGTGCACTTTTGTCATGAATCCTAATTTAGGATCCTGTCAACTACGCCAATTTGTCACAAATGAGTGATTTAGGATTGCTCAAAGAACAACTGTCAAAAGGTAGTAGCAAAAGTAATTTTAATATGATGTTGTAAAAATGGAACTTAAAAAGATCTTGATGGCAAAGTTCACTGTTAATTACTACATGGAAGGAACATACAAAGGAAAATTGAGTTACACTTGAGTTCGAATGATTCCCAGAGAGATTAGAGACCAAAGGGTAAGGAAGACCCTCCTGCTGGGTCATGAGGTTCAGAATGGGCCCCCTTGCTTTCTAAACTCCTTCTCAGAGAGGAGCCTAGGTGCAGCTGCATCCAGAATTAGCTCCAGACTTGATCAATGATTTATGTCTAAAAAATTCTATACGAAGGTTTCATTAGCATCAATTCAGCATGCACTCAAAGTTACCAACGCAAAATTAAAGTTATCACACTACAGGGTAATGCCCAGTCCCGGTCACTTACCAAAGATCTGCCTTTGGTGAAAGATCTCTCTGCTTTGAGGAGCGTAGTTTGAGGGATGTCCCAGCTCAAGGGGAGATCACCACCATGCAGCCATGCTTCCTAGCAGGGAGAGTTCAAAGAACGTTCACTCAGACTGTCATATTTCTGGAATAAAGCAGCTCGCTTGTAGTCGAATTGCATGCGATGGGAAAGGTATACATGAGACTCCTTACACTCTCACATTTCTTGGTTCCTTGATAAATGGGTCTTGGAAAAGCCACCCGCCATTCATGAGCTGATTGCATGATTGGTGTTCCAAGCTCATATGCGTTGATGCTCACTGTGTCACTCTCCTCCTTTGTGGGTTTTCAGAGAACAGAATAAAACTAGAGGGGTTCTTGGGCCGTCCATGGCTCAGGCCTTTACCTCCCTTGGCGCCTGCACAAAACCACCGCTGTTCTGGTCAAGGGATCGAGCGCACCCATCAGGAACTGTTACTTCAATTTAAAGTTAAGGCTACAGAATATCTTCAATCAACAGATTGGAGAAAAGCAAATTCAAGCTATCAGAAGGAGAGACGTTCCTGAATAAGTGTTGCTTAGCATTACAGCTATCGCACTTCCTGAGGGAAGAAAAAGACATTCATAAAGGAGCACACTCCTCCAGAACAATAAACCATGGTACAGTACAGAGTTTTTGGAGAAGATCCTTTCTAAGGAAATCCCCCACAGCTGCTCCTTCAAATAAAAGCCTTCAGGCATGGATGCAGACCTGGACCTTCAGAACCTGTCCACGTGTTTTTTGAGGATTTTTGAGGACATAACTATACTAGGCTTAGGATACATTAGTTATATTGATACTACCTCACTGATGAGGACAACTTCTGAGCCTCACACAAAGGTGCCTTTGTAGTCTGCAGCACATTTTGTTATGGTCACAGCTATAATCTGTATTGGCTTAGCTGTCTTTATCCTACTGTGACTTCATCTGTACTAGCAGCTTGCAATGCTGTACCTGCACGGTTCACAGGACAAAGCACTTGATCAGATCTGCCCTAGCCCTGCTCAGTCCCACTCCTGCGGCAGCACACGTCAGCTAGGACAGAGAGGACTGTGCAGGAAGAACTCAGCAGATAATGAAATATTATTTTCAGTAATTCAATTTGTTCAAGAATTTTACTGATGCCTAAAGGATTTCTGCCTTGTGCGAACCAAGGTGTTGTTCTGTCTTGTTTCAGGATTTTATGTGGGGTCTTTTTGTTATAAACGAAGATAAATAAACTGTTCAACTGCAAAGCAGACACTTTGACTGTGGCAGAGGGAAAGAAGCTCACATATATATGCACCAAAACTATGTGTGCTTTAGACATGCAGACCTTAAGGTGATTCATCCACTGTGCCAAGGTTCTGCTCTCATCACAGAGGGTAAAATTCCTCACCTTGGGAAAAGCCAAGCACAAGGGCATTTGCCCCAAAAAGGACTGCTTTGTAAGACCTAAATCATTACAAGAAAATCTAAGCTTTCATTTTCTAAAAGCTCACCAGCCTTCATTTTTATGAAGAAAATGCAACCCAAAGTCATGCCAGGACTATAAATCCAGAACGCGTACATATGATACATATATATAATATATTGCAATTATATAATACTTCTGTTTTATAGCATGGAATGTAATAAGTATATTTAATCTCATGATTTTCAGGTTAATACCCTCCTTCTCAAGGGTCTCTGTGCTGATTCAGGAACATTCATATCTATCAAAGCTGAAAAAGCTTTCCTCAGGAAAGAAAATGAAAAAGCCACATAGCAAGTTTTTGGACAAAGTAATTGAAAATCTGAAATTAAAATGCAAGCTTTTTTAGTTAAGCTGTTCCCATAAAAAGTCTGATGCATTGGCTAGCTGAGATCTGTGTTATGTCCTGCCAGAAGTTAGATCCCATCTTCAATGCCTTTTTAATCTTTTACTTTTTCATTTTTAAGTACTCTCTTTCAAGAGCCCAGCATCTGGTGTTATGTATTGAAATTCATAAAATTCAGCAGCTTTGTATTAAATTTAGGAAACATATAAAAAATTAGTTGTCAGAAGGATCTTGATAAGGACTCTAGAAACTCTTAATCCATCAGTGTGAAAAAGGGGGAGCTTAACTGTGCTTATTGAACTTGGTGTGTTAGCATCAGAGAATTCTTGTGCCTGGAGCACCTGAATGTCCTTCTAAAGGTAATTCCTGGCAAGTGATGAGGAACAGCTAAGCAATTCAAAAGCATAATTAACTTTTGGATGCTCTTTTCTGACATGATAACCCAAGGTTATAATGTGTTCTTTAGATGATACTAGTGTTCCCAAATTACATTTTGCTGGAAGTATCTGTACTGCAAAGAGCTGTACCAGCAGGCATTTTCCAGGATTCCTTTCTAGTTGTGGCAGTTTTATCTATTAGAAGTAGGATAAATGTAGTGGGATTTCCTTGCTCTGCAGATGAAAAAACTCACCCTCATTTGAGTTTGTTTGTCCAAGTAGGTTTGTCTCTCAAAAAACTGATGTAGTAGTGTGTAAGTGCATATAATAATGCTTACATGCCTCAAAAGAAGATTGTGTGGCATAACCAGCTGGTTAATTGACTTTTGTGATACATATAATGTTTCTACCAATTCTTAGATATCGTATGTTTGTGTCAAAAATCAGATTGATGGATAAATGTAAAGTGATGCATACAGGGAAAACCGATTTTAACTTCATATATAAAATGTTGTGTTCTGAGAGACCATTACCACTCAGGAGAGAGACCTTCAGGTGATTATTGATAGTACCGTGAAATTGTCATCTTAGGTTCAGCAGCTGTCTGAAAAACAAACAGATGTTCAGAAATGTTAGGAAAGGAATAGAGGAGAAAACAGAAGCCATTATTGTAACAACAAATATGTTCATGGTTTGGCCACACCTTCACAGCTGTGTGCAGTTCTGGTCCTCCCATCTCAAAAAGCATGTCCTTAAAGTGGAAAAGGCTCAGAGAATGGTGATAAAGATGATTCAGAGCTATAGAACAGCTTCTTTATGACGAAAACCAAGGTACATCTACTAGTTTTAGTTCAGATAAGACACCTTTTTATGAAACAGATCTTCAAATCATCCTCACTTACTGCGCTTTATTTCAAACAAAGGACAGTCTTGGAGCACCTGAACTGAATTCCTTTTGGATGAAACAAAACCTGATTGTGTCCTGGAACAAGCCTAGTGTGATCCAGCTGCTAGTGGGTATACAATTGGCAGGACCAATTTTATGCTAGTTGGAAGAAAAAAGCCCCCTGAGGATGCCCGGGACTCTGCATCACTAGTTTTGTTTTACAAATGCACTGCTATTACCTACTCTATAATGTGGGCATAGCTGAGGTGAACTAGGACACTTCAGCCTGAAAAAGGGATGATTTACAGAGGTATGAGAGAGGTCAGCGCAATTCTGAGTACATGGAGAGGAATTCTAGGGTTCAACTGATTGTTGTATTTTTCAAATACAAATCCCACAGAATTAAGTATAAGGCTAATTTGAATCAGATTCAAAATGCAGAAAGGGATGTGGTTCTTCATGCAGTGGACCTGTGGAACTCCTGGCCAAAGGGTGTTGTGTATAGATGAAGGCAGACTGGACAAGTACTTGGAAGCGACATCTGCTGACATTTACTAACTGGGTTATTAATTGTGTCAGGATTGGGAAATCTCCTTGGCTGAAAGTCACTAGATCATATATGTTCCCATTTCTTTCTCTTCCATACACGTCCACTTGTGACCAGTGCTGGAGACAGAACATCGACCAAGGAAGGCCCTTGCTTTGAGATGGTGTTACGTTCTTTCTTGTGTTATGCTGTGTTCGTATATCCCTTTTTTTTAAAGAAGTGCTGTAAAAATGATCTTGGAATAGATGGTTAGACTTGAATTTTACCTTTGTGGCTGGGGCTGGTGATTTCCACACTAGATATATTTCTCTGAAGCCTAGGCATGTTAAAGTGTATCTTTCTAAAGAAGTTCTAAATTAGTCATTTAGATGATTTTCAGCATCACAGGCAACCTAGGCTCTAAATGACTGCAACAATAAAGGGTATTCATTTGAAGCAGCCACAATTTCCTGTTGATGTTTTATGTTCATTTTGATTTAAGCTTTATCATTGCAACACTGCATAATTTCATGGGTGTGTAGAAAAGCTGGCCGTGTTAGATGTGTGGTTGGAAAGGAGGAGGGGAGATAGCTGAAGGAGACCCCAAGTCTTCTTAGTCTCAGGGTTTATGTCATTTATGTCAAAAAGAATAATTTTTTTTCTTATATATATGAATGCTAGTGTGTAGTAGTGAAATAAATCCACCTTTGGGTTGAATATGGCAATTTTTAACAATAAACAGCAACACTATGTTTGACATTCATGACACAAGGAATGAGATGTCTGATTGCAATAGCAGAAGATTCGAAACATTCTCCTTGGAGAGATGCTGGAGTTAGATGATTCTGTACCAAAGCCGTAGGGTTTGTCAAACTCTGAGTCGCACAAAGAGTGATTGGTTTAGAGTGAAGAATTACAGCTCTGTGCTTTGGGACAAGAAGGATCTTGCTTGATCGAATAGTCAGAAATGGTCAGAATTTTTTTTTTTTTCAGACTTCACCCTGGGGTGCAACACTTCCAGCTATGCTGTTTTCCCAACTGCTCTTCCTGGGGGAGGATTTGGTTATGGAGTGGCAGCTGTTCTCAGCGTTTGGCGTCTGTCCTTGCCACCATCCTTTGATGATGGTAGGTGACAGGGCCTCCTGGCTGACTGGCATTGCCTTGGGTGTGGAGTGTGGTTAGATCACAGCTTGGGGTGACACGGCTGCAGGGAATACTTTTTGTTACAGCTGAATGACTAAACTAACAAATAACAGTAAATATTTAATATGAGTCAGGCAGGCCTTGTGAGTCAACACTTCACAGTATTACAAGATGCGTTTTCTTAATAGTTGAGGAATTTGAATTCCTGTAACTGTATTCTGCTGATAATGATGTCAGACTATAGGACGGCAAGATGTGACTGGGCAGCTGTGTCAGACACCGGGTCGTTTGGGTGCCGGGCAGTGCTCTGGCTCCCAATTCCTTGTGTGGTTTGAACTGTGCTTAACTGGAGAGTAAAGCACCAAGAGAGATGGAGAAGTTGCCAAAAAAGAACATACCTCCACTCTGTCCTCTGTCTTAGTACGCTGAAAAGACTTGTCATTTAAGAGATATGTAATCATTCAGAGATATGTAATATGCTTTTTAAAGATAGATGGTCTGTAAGTTATTTTTAGATACAATTTAACATGCAGTGGGAAAAGCATTTATACAGATATTGGTTATCAGCACCATGCAGTTGTCAGTTTTAAAACTTGCAGAGGGGAGAGAGACTCACAGAACCTTCTGGGGCTGATTTAGGGAGAGCTGAGCCTCAAGAGGTTGATATATTCCTGCTGCTCAAGTAATCTTTTGATTGTGATAAGAATTACTTCATCACCAGCATCCTGCTCATGTAGCTGTAAATACTTGCTTTGCTCTAGGAAAAATCTGTTCCAGAGTTATTATCAATGCACATGATACCATGCGCCAGGTGTTTTCAGTATGAAAAACATCTTCACAATAGCTCAGTAGGAACATAATTTCAGAGGTTATTTTGTTTGTTCTCATTGTACCTTGTGTGCATGAAAGAGGGAATGCACACGCACCTCAACGTAGGCAACTAGAAATGAGAAAACTGCTAAAATGCAAGAAACGCCAAGGTATGGCACCTGTGCAAAGACAGTTAAGGAGAAATCAAGATTAGGGAACACATTTCTATTTCCGCAAAAAATTTTTAAATTGACTTAAACTTTCACTCCATGTTCATTCAGAGGTTTGATTTTTATTTGACTTTCCCTTCTAATATGACAAAAATTTTTTTCTGATCGTGGGATGTTTCTGTCTCTGAAGAAGGGGAAAGGGTTAAGGCTCTACCAGTATGTCACCAATTCCTCCTCTCAGAGGCTGGGGTAATGTATAGGAAGGTCTATAAGCACGGCATTTTTTGTATTTTAATCCTCCTCCATTAGATTCTAATGACTGGTTGCTAAACGATGTCATGCATTTCCTGCTCCTTTTACGGGGAGCTGTTTTATAAAGCAGCAGCTTGGAAGCATGCAGGAAGCAGTCATCTCTGGAATTGATTGCATTTCTGATAGAGCACTTTTGTACTGTATCCCTGGAGAAATGCTGCAGGTCGTAATGGCTTATGTTCTCGTAGCTGCAGCATAATAATTTACAGAGTAGAGCAAAGAGGGAAACAAGATCTACCATCTTTAAAGCTCTTACTAGACTCAGTTCACTCAGTTTTTTTTTTTTTAAAGAAATCATCTTTTAGTTATTTAGTTTAGTTATTATTTATTTAGTTATTAGTGAAGGGGAGTGAAGGGTTATGTACAATACATTGTACAATACAATGAAAACCTCTGGCTCTGAAACAGCTGATGTTTATAAATTAGTTGGGTGTATGATCCACAAGAAGCATGCCCAATTTGATCAAGTAATGTGGAAAGGGCAGTTGAACAAAGGCATTATTTGCATACATTGGGATGCCAGTAATGATCGTGTCCCTTCTGTCTGTCACATGGATTCATTAGAAATGGGTGTCAGCCATTAAGCTTTGATTTTCAGCCCAGATAAGTAATGAACAAGCAAATAAAGGAAACTAAGGCTGGCCATGCTGCAGAGCACTGTGATGATCTGATTATGCTGAGACTGGCTGCCACTTTTTTGGCTGGCTGTTCAATAGAAGAGGATTCTTCCCGTTATTTCTGTTTCCATAACTCTGTCCTCAGTCAAATATTGATAAGAAATGTGTGTATCTTACATGCATCTTCCCTGGAAAATTGCTTTCCTTGGTTCCTAATAGAAATCAACAAGACAATCTTCTGAGTGGTTTCTTGCTGATGTGCCAGATGAAGTGAGTGCCAGAGTGTGCAGCAAGCATGTAGAAAAAAGCTTTGAGGCTTATAAAACACATGGCATTTGCTGTGCTTTTTTTTTTTTCCTGATTTGCCAGTGTGTTGGACCTGAAGAATATATAAAAACAGATGGTTTTTACTCTTTTCTTCTGCAGATGGCTGGAATTCTAGCATGGGACAAAAGGCCTGTTCCAAATAGTAGTTGGCACTGGACATTAATCATTCTGCTAGTATCAGGCTGTCACAAGCAATGTTTTATGGCTGGACTGGCGTTAGCCTGAGCAGATTTCCCATGACACACTTACACAGTAGTTCAGGCCAGTTTTTCTTTAATGCTCTGTTAATTTGGATGGTCACTGAACCACCTTGCCACCAAAATTGCAGGTGGGCCAAGAAAATGTACTGCTGTGACTAGGAAATGGCAAGTATACTTAAAATATACTTGTAAATGTAACTATGGCTCCCACTATAACTTTAGAAAGGTCACTTACCTTCTCATTATTTCAACTTATCCATTTAAGAAATGATGATACTGCAACATTATTGAGTGCAATGGATGTTAACGAATAAATATTTGCAAGATATCTGGAGATTTCACATAGAATGTTTTGCAATACCAATGCCTGAGAAGACTGCAAAGTCTTGCTGGTGAAGTCCATAGTGGTCACTCTGCGATGAGACTGCTCTTGACAGCTCTGAGAGAGAAAGCAGTGGAGAAGGGGGCCTCAGGCTGTTAAAGGTGAAACAATGCGGAGGCAACATCCCCAGTGGTAGCGTTGAAGCCTTTTTATCTTTTCTGTTTTTTTTTGTGCTGAGTAGCACTTAGCATTGTGAGTAAATCCGTTGGTTTCAAAGCTTCTCATGTAGGAGAACCTAGCCTGCTATTTTTTCTAGAATTATAAAAATAAGCATATAATAGGGATGGCAGAAGGGAATGTGCAGTATGTGACTAATGGAAACTTGATATAATCGATATGATTTTCACTAATGATATCACTAGCTCCTAATGACGTACAATCATCTTTACATTAAGGACAAAATCAAAAAACAACATGCACTTACCTTAAGCTGTGGCTCATCCTTTGTTATACCTGCTCTTCCAAGTCCCAGATTTGTGCAGTGGTGGGGAAGGTACAAACTGAACAAACAGAAAATCACTTGAGATTTTTGTTTTTTACCTTTTTAGCAAGATGGTTTGAAAATTCACATACATGATATGTGTTGTGGTGTTCTGTAGAATGTTTTGCTTCTTGCAGTGGACACTGGGCTAAGAAGATGAGGGCTTGAGGAAAGCTAAGCTTGAAATTCCTGCCAGAGATGACTGGTAAGGACATTGTCCTTTCTTCTGGTGCTCCTTTTTGGGTGGTTTTAGGCAGGTTCAATATGATAGCTTATTCTGTAGAGTCAGCTAATTGAAGTATAGTCCAGAGGTAAGTGGAAACACCAGGATAAGGCAGGGAAAGAGTGGGAAAATAATAGAGACCTCAGAAGCATGGCTGAATGTCAACTCTGAAAGCACAGTGCTAACGAGTACGATAGTGGTAGTGATAGATTAGTGACATCCATTCTTTCTCTCTGCCTTTCCTCTATACTGAAAAATAAAGTAATTTCTTGAAGAACTTGTTACTGATTGTCTATTACTGTTTGTGTTTGAGAAAGGAATGATACTGGAAAACAAAATATTCATGCATCATTAATTTTGGACACAAGACAGTCTGAGATTTTGGTTGCAAAACAATCAGAGAAGGACTATCTGATCTTTAGTTTGGGACTTCCTTTTTAATCATTGAATTTTTTTTAATGTGGTGAACTCATAGTCCTGGAGAGACACATCCCTGTTTCAGTGCTCTTCCTAGTTGTGTCTCTGGGCTATCAGCAAATCAAATTTCATTGTGTTGCCTTATATTTGAATGAAGCTGGTCTCTCTTTCTGTGCAATGCAGAAAAGAGGAGCTGTCACTACTAATGTGTCTATTTTCCAGGGGGTCAATTGGATGGGTCTTTTATCATCTTTACAGCAGCAAAATGACAATGTGCTGATTGTGAGGACTCTGGAGTAGAGTAATAAGACTTTTCTCATGTGGAAACGAAAGAAAAGTGTAGTCTATAGAACTAGCCTTTTGCCCTCAGAGATCAGAGATGTGGCTGCCTTTGCCAGGATCATTCCTTTCTTCTCCCTTCTGGATGAGGGAAGGACTTATCTTTCTGCCCAGGCTGCCCAGGGAGGTTGTGGAGTCTCCTTCTCTGGAGATATTCAAGACCCGCCTGGACAAGATCCTGTGCAGCCTGCTGTAGGTGATCCTGCTTCAGCAGGGGGGTTGGACTAGATGACCCACAGAGATCCCTTCCAACCCCTACCATTCTGTGATTCTGTGATTCTGTGATTCTGTGATCTGAAAGGTCCTGAGAGGTGTTAAGAAGGAATAGCTGAGTAAAGAGTAGACTGATTAATGCTCCCATATTTCCAGAAGGTCTAGTCTTTAGCAAAATGATGACTATTTGCTGATCTTGCACCCATCAGTAGTAGACTTCCCCCCGCCCCAAGGAATAGCCCTAGATGCAAGTTCCAGCAGGAAGAAGCATCCAGGAGTCTGAATGCAATACTTTTGGCAAATTTTATAATCTAATTCTGCCCATCATTGCTGTAAAAATCCAGGAGTACATTTCCAATTCTTCTCAAGCTAGTATCTGTTCTTGAATATGTATTTTACATTAACACTTAGTATTTACATTGGGGCCTCTCTCTGTGCATTAGAAAACACAGGTAGCATCCCTGAAGAAATCAAAGCATTAGGATCATGCAGTAAGATCTTTGTGAAGATGGTCTCAGAGAGAGAGAAAAACTGGCATTGTGTTTAGTGAAATGTCTTCACAGCAGTCTCATCCCCTGGGATGGTGACAGATTATAGAGCAACATACCCTAAGCAATATAGGGTGCAGCCGGTGTGTCAGGTGAGGACTCAGAATTCCTATGGAGCAGAGCAGTCCCTAGCTAAACTGACATACTCGGTGCCCATGGAAAAATGTTGATCGCAACGCACCGGGGAACGATATTTAGATGTTAATAGTTAAATTGTAAGCATGGTATCTCCTTGATCTATGTTCCCTACCTTTTCTAAAAAAGCCATTATGATTTACATACTAAGAAACAGGCAACCCAGTGACTTACTAGCTAAGCTATTGAAGTAGCTCTTAAAAAAATGCTGTAAATTTTTCATAGTTTTTTTCTGTCTGGGGTCTATTTTTACCCTTGGGATCTCATGGTGAAGTTTTCTTGCTAGATTAAAGAATGGTCTGTCATCAGGGGATCTCATGGTGAAGTTTTCTTGCTAGATTAAAGAATGGTCTGTCATCAGAAATATTTTCTCATATGAGTTTTTGTAGACCACAAGAAAATTGCCTTGTCTTATGAATAAAATAAACAGACAAGTCTTTGAACTCTTTGAGGATGAGGCACGTTTTCAACAGATTTTTGACAGTACAACTGGTTACTACTGGTATATTAGTAGTAGTCTCACTTATGTGTTAAACAAAGGAAATATTCCCTCAAATACCTTTTCTATACACCCATTTTGTCTTACTCTCCAATTTACAACAGGATGCAAATACACCTGGTCTTACTGATTACGTACTGGGACTCTAAGATCCTCCTTATTGTCACTGCTTTCATGAATTCTTTAGGGAAGGTTCACAAATGTGTGACCCTTCATCTGGCTGTATTAAAATGTGGTGTTACTACATATTTTGTTATCTCCATTTTGTAAAAGATAAACTCTAATGACCTTTGTCACTCTGTAAGTATGACTATGGGAAGTACATCATGCAAGAAGTCTCTCTTCTGAAGATATTCTGACTTGGGTTATTTCATTCTTTCCACCAAAATTCTGCTTGCAATTTTAGATCTCCTACCCAGTCATCAAAGACTGTGCAGAGTGGTGCTCCTATATTCTGCTCCAGGTCTGCAGCATGCTGGTAGCAGAGTTTATTATATATGTTCTGTCTGTTCACCGCTTGGCTGAAACTGCTATCACCTATGCCCTGTCATTAAAGTCCACTGGAAGGAAGAGGAATATACTAGAAATTAGCCCATTTCCCGGAAATGGAAAAAGGTTGTATATTATTGAACTGTTCCTGCTGTAACCTTTCTTGTACATTCATCTGTTTTCCCCTCTTAACCAGCATTTCTTTTTCCAGCCAGAATACCTCTGTACCTCAGCAGCATCGACAAATCAAAGGCTGTAGTCATACAACTTCACATAACTCTGAATCCTCTGGACATTTCTGTAATTAAATCTTGAAAAGTAATTTCTGTGAAAATATTTTTCCATATAATATAATGTGTTCCAAAACACATTGTTTTTTTAATGTATGCCTGATCCTTTTAGTTAAGTGAGAATTTTTGATACATTTTCATATTGTAAATAATGTATCTCTTAAGCCCTATATTTAACATTGCTCAATTTCCTGTTAGTATATATCCTGCAATAATCTTCAGCAATAGAAAAGTGAAAGGTTGTGTTTATCATTAGGTGTTCATTTATTATTAATCTAAGATTTGACAGACTCCAAGAGTCTATTGTTTTTTATTGTGGCACATAATTGAGCTAGAGGAACTGATAGATTTTTCAGGTTTGATGGTAATAGTCATATGCATTTTTCTAAAGTATTGTTGTTTTTCGAAATACACTATATGCTAAAGCAGGTCATTGTTGTGATCTTTTCTGCTACGTTTGATTAAAAAAATGTATCATTGTAAGGTCAATTAAAATTCTATTCAAAGTTTAAAAAGGAGAGGGAAACACAGTAAAAAGTACACTGTAAAATCATCTATGTTCTGCTGGTATAAACTGAGTTAAAAAAAAAGAAAGGTCCTGTCATACACAAGAGAAGAGTCAATATATTTCTCATGCTCTCTAACTCAGAGTGCAGTAAATCACATAAAACTGTGGTAGTTTTGGTACATTTGTAAATTCCTGTATTTTTCTTGTATCAGATTTCTTCTTAATGAGATTATATTTCTAATGATTATCCCCAATGTTGTTCTCAGAGGTAAATTGAGCTCCTAAATTTGAGTCCAGCTACCATTGCCACTCTCAGGGAAATGTAAACAAATGAATATGCCTGCATAACAAATTATAACCTCTAGGGGCTATTGGCACTGGGTACTCCAGATCTTGTGTCCTACCAGATACAACTACTTTATCTACACTGTGCCCTCCCTCAGTATGTTGCCTCTGGTATAAGACCTTCTGTTATTTCAGACTGATGATATCCTCTTGCTGTTTCATTCTGAATGTGTCTTAGATGTGCCTTATTTGTACAGATAATAACCATTTACCAGCCATCCCTGAATATGCTTGGAATCCTTCAGTCTTTAATCAAAGCTGTCATCTGCTCAGATTCCCTTACTCAGACTTACTTGTCTTTAGGTTTATTTGACCTTTTGAGATAGTATTGTCAGGTCTGAAAAGCTTTTCATCTATTTAGTGACTAATAACTAGCAATATAAGTAGAAAGAAAATCTATATTTTGACAGGTGGCAAGAAAAGTCAGTAAATTTAGATCAATGCATGGTTTATATTCTTGGAAATGGTTTTGGCCTTTAGTGGGCTTTAAATAGATGCAAAGCAGCTACTGAAACAAAGGTTCATAGTTAAATATAGTAGCAGTATTCGGGAAGGTGTGTACCCACATGACATTTTGCTAATCAGTTTCACTTTGAAACAGTTGTGGAATTGCTAGTGAAGGTTATGTAAATTATGAGTATTGCAAAAATCAAGAGATACCTGAGAAGTTGAGTAGACAGATAGCAAAAATTCAGAGATTTTTGAGTCCACAAATATCTGACAATAATTCCTATACATCTCAGATTTCTCCCCTGTGTATACCAGCTAAACTAAAACCTGACAAGCAGAAATATATCCTTTGCGTGATCAGTCAAGTAAGTTCTGTAGGTGCAAAATACACAGAATGGTTTATGTCCATCACTCTGTGAACAAGGTAGTAAGATTTCCCTCTTCGTTCTCTGTGTACTCCCACCAGAGGAAACATGCAAAATCACCAGTTCTTGTTCTTCCCTGAGGACCAGCCTGCTGTGAAAGTTGGACTGCTCTAATGATAAGGTAGGGCCCAAAGGAAGCAGGGGGATCAGAATCGTAATCCAAGTATTCTTGCAGCAATCAGTAGAAAAGACCCAAGAAAGCAGAAAGGAAAACTGTTCTTTAAATCTTTCCTGAGCTTTTGCATAGTGTCAAAGCCGGCAAGTGGGCAGGCATGAACATATAGGTATGTGCCCCCCACAGCCCCACACGTAGCTGTGCAGCTATTCACATGTGCACACACTTTTGCTCCTAGTCTAAGTCCAACACGAAATCTAAAATGAGAAGATCACAGTCTTCCTAGACATCAAATAAAGCAGTGAAGAAAACAGAACATTCACGGCATCCTGGCTTGTACCAGGAATAGTGTGGCCAGCAGGAGTAGGGAGGTGATCGTGCCCCTGTACTTGGCACTGGTGAGGCCACACCTCAAGTACTGTGTTCAGGTTTGGGCCCCTCACTACAAGAAGGACATCGAGGTGCTGGA
>Ga0181612_134290_pt1 | contig 15761 bp, 6 predicted proteins | sample HoacroProtozoa21_FD_119630 | JGI IMG/M metagenome (GOLD analysis project Ga0181612, IMG submission 119630) | Hoatzin crop microbial communities from Cojedes, Venezuel. Combined Assembly of Gp0051906, Gp0051904, Gp0051908
CCACAGAGGTCCCTTCCAACCCCTACTATTCTGTGATTCTGTGATTCTGTGAGTAGGAACTACAGAAGGAGGTCCACGGTCTCCCAACTTTATCTGAAAATAGATGAATTCGTAATTATTCATACATAATCTCCTTGTATCTTATTTATCCTAGTACTCATGAGAGTTTCTCTGTAGTTTCAGGCATCCTCATGTGAGTGAGAGAATACCAGAAGAAGAATGGGAGAATGAATTTCACTCATCCAAAAAAAAAAAAAATCTGAGTAAAGTGCTCCATTAGATTTCCCTCATTTAGATATCTGTACTGCAGAGCAAGAAGTTCTGTTACATCTACACAGCTGCAGACAAATTTTCAAAAGCACTAAGCACGCTGAGGAGCAAAGTCTTTTAAAACTCTAATCTTAGGTGTCAAAATTGGGAACTCTGCTGATGAGTATATTTGAAAAGTTGGTCCTTATATACGTCCCCTAATTGGAGTTAAGATCTTTTAAAATTTTGTCTCTAGCTACAAATGCTTGAAAATAAAGCTTCGGACTCTTCCAGGTCTATTTTTTATTTAACAAATCCTTTCCAGACGTTCTGAGCAGCTACAATTCATGCTCAAGTTCACCTGCTCACTGGATACTCAGCATGTATGAATTACAGGCCTGTACTCTTTTCTAGATATTCTGGTTATTCATTACTGGAAAATTAGGAAATCTGCTTTTTACATCCCTTTCTCAGTCACATTCTTTGACAATGTAGCTTTAAACTGATTTCTGTTCCTTGTGATCCCTTTAGGAGTTAAACTTCAGCCAAACTAATTCAGCATACTCCTTATAAAAATGTTCTAAATGACATAGTATGATCCAGAAAAGCTTTTGACAAAACAGCCAGCCAAAAAATGGAAAGGTGATGGTCTTTTGCCATTTCTGAGTGATGCGGCTGCCAAAACTCACTGACTTCAGGAGGTTTGACCTTACACAGACAGTGATCTGTCTTCATGAAAACTGACTGTCACACGCACACGACTCAATTTCACAGCGGAAGAACTGGAACTGTAAAACAAGAGAACCTTGGACATCCCTAAAGAGAAAAAACGTGTAAAGCTTTCAGGGCCTCACCAACAGCTAAAATAAACTCTGAATCACCCATGTGGATGTATTCTGATGCAAAGAAATTTGCTACAAGCCATAGCGATTATCATCTTCCACGGCCACCACAACTGCAAATGAAAGTTTCTTTCTCTTACCAGAGCTAAAAAGCTACTAAGTCTTCATTAGCACAGAAGCATTTTTTGTCTGCAAGGATAAAAAAGTTCCCATGCCAAGTGTGGTTTGAAAGGATAATAAAGCATTCAGCATAACAAAACACGCACTTTTAAAGAAGGTCAGTATCATTCAATGCCACTGTTCTATGTTCAGCAATTCTGTTCATTTTTCCATCACCCTCACAGAAAATATAATCAGCCATTAGGAGCCAAAAGGTCTAAGGGAAAGGCAATGTTTTAATTGCTTTGCCTTGGGAACGTTGCAGAAGCTGGTCTTGCACAATGCATATGCTGACAGCTCAAAGAGATTTATCTATGGAATTTGAAACTGCTTTAAAAAGAATACGCATGAACCTGACGGAAAGTACTGACTGAAGACCCAGTGTTAGCTTATTAAACAATATAAATGAAAGAAGGATGCATTCACAGCTGATTTGCTATGTCCATCTGGGATCCTTTTAGGCTGACAGGAGTGGCATATCATTGCATTACAGAATTCAGGAGCACTTTGAAGGAATGCAAGGAGGATCATTATTGCTCTGTACAGAAAATAAGTGTATTTATGACCAAACTCTTTCACAAATTTGATCATTTCTTGTCCTGCTAGAAGCAGTAATCTTAACACTGGAATCAGAACAAGGATGGCAGACTTAATACCGTATGCACAGTACTTGACAAAATAGGGGATCACTGCCTGGACCTTAAGCATTTAATCAAATCAATACTGACTACCTGGCTTCTCTTTTACCAGTTTTGAAATATAGGGGTGATTGCTATTCATACCACAGTGTCTACAAAACACCATATTATACACAGCTATATAAAAATATACATAAGGCAAGAAAAAAATCTCTTCCTACTCTCTAAATAGCTGTGTAATCCTCATAAACATGCAAAGAGCTAACAATTATATACAATTAAAACAACGGGCTTCATAGTTCAAGTTAAAACAAATATTTTAATCGCACCTCAGTTTTGCCAAGCTTCACTATTTTATGGCAACTTGTGTGTTACTTTAAAAGCTCTTCCTATTGAAATAAACTGTTAGAAAAAAAAATTCTGATTTTAGTGATACAGCCCTCAAGACTCTCAGTGAGAAAGCTAGAGGAAATTGTTTTATAAGTTGTTGGGTTTGGGTTCAATAGGTTCATGATTTCAAACCAAGCTCATGATATTTACACATCAGAACCCTGCACTAGTGCTTCTTAAGGGTTTCTTTAAGATCATAACATAGTAATGGGAAGATATGACCAAGCTACCATAAAATAAGAAGGAGCTTGCATTTGATTACTTGCATCCTAAATGAAATTTAAAATCTATTGATTTGGGAGAAAAAAAAAAAAATCTATCATTCCCTTATTTGTCACACATTTGCTATCAGCTATCATTCCTTTGATTTTAGGAAATTTTGTGTCAATACTGGAAACACAGATTTCTCATATCATTACAGCTAGACAGATCAGAAATATTAAAGATTTTAAACTTAAAGAAACCTTCTAAAGTAAGAAGGAATTACTCTTATTTTGTAAAAGGACACCTAAATAATAGAACTGAAGCTGTAGTGAGAACATGTCTAGGGGAACACTGACTTTTGTGAGGTGTTAGGAGTAGGCACAGGAACCCTGAGTATCACAAGCATTTAGCTCCAAAATATTGCACATGTAACCTGCATAAAGTAACCCAATTATTTGCTTGATGTTAGAAACAAAAAGGAAATAGTGCTCTGACTATCAGAGTCCCCTGATTATGTCTTAATCACAGATCATTCTCCCGTTGATAAATGCTGATGTCTGTTTCTTGGAGGTGGTTACAGGAGATAAGTCATTATTATAAAAACTAAAAATTTATAAGAATTCAAAGCCCATCTCTACAAACATTTGAGCTTATATACTACCCACTCTTTGCTAAGTACAACTAATTATTTTACTATGTAACATCACTAACTATTCAGTCATACTCCAGTCAAATATACTCCAGTGCTCTGCTGAACTAAATATCTACCTGCGTACTTGTTCCACCTCTGCAAATTAGGAAGGAAACTACATGCTGTTATAACCAGTTCCTCATACAAAGTAGCCGTTTCCCACCACATTTCCAGAACAAGCAAGTGAGATGTTATTACTGTGATTAAAGAAAATGAATTCTAGATTAGGCAGTTTCAAGCGACAGCAGCAAATGCCATCCTTGCCTTTCCAAGATGCCCACTATCTTTATTAAATTTCTTTTTACGACTATGGACTCTTTTAGATAATGTCATATGATCTAACTGAAAGGAAGAAAAATGGTTTTGATTGCCTGTATTATGTTTACTTTACAATAACCTTTGTTTTCTACTTGGTTTAAAAAGTTGAAGCAACATTAAACAAACCTGGTTGCATACATTGTATTCATAAATACTACTAGCTCACCAGTATTAGGCTAAGGGAACAATAGAGCAAATGCAATAAATACTCCTGCATGCAAGTAGTCCCCGTGGTTGAACCTGAAAATAATGTCAGTACCAAATTTACCACAACTTTAAGTTTTTCGTGTATGAAAGAAGCAACTTCATACATGGTGAAATGAAATACATTTCAGAGATCATTGGTTTAGTCCTTTGGACTAACTCATTTGCTTTCATTCGTCTCCCATTTTGAAATATTTTTCAAGAAACACTTGGGATTTATTCTGGCAGCTTTGAATATCTGCAATACAACTGTCACCAAGTCTGTTACTCTTACATCCACCAGAAGAAGTAGAATCACAGAATAATTTAAACCATGGTTTCTTAGAAGCAAGAAAATAATGGAAATCATTATATTCAAGACAACTGTGATAAATTGTGCCTAAATTTTCGTGGGAAAAATCCAATCCAATAAAAAGTAAATTCTTATTTGAAGAAAGTGCTGAGGTTATGCTGCTTCTTGTTTTTGAAGACAGAAACAGAGTATGTACAACTTTTCTTTCTCATTATTTTATTCTCTTAATCAATGCTATTTTGACCAAGTTTTGAACTTTGGCGTTCCCATACTCACAAGTAAGCCGCAGTCCTATTGTCTTTAACACCAGCTCAGTGCACTGACTGATTGGGCCTGATGACATGACAGTATTCCTGTCACTCTTGCTGGTACATATCACAGAGTTTTATGCCTGCTTTTCAGGGATCAAAGGAACTAACAGAGAGAATTTATGCTCAATCAGGCCTCCTGTAGCTGCAGCACTTTCGATCACACAGTAGAAGTTCATGCTGAACTGGAAACATTTCCAGAGCAAGTTTTAATTCTTCTTTCTAAAAGAATTCAGCAACAGTGTTTGCAGCCCATGAACCCTTAAAGCTGGTATAAACTGTTGATGTTGCTAAAAGCATCAATCTAGTCAGCTTATTCATGATCATTTCTTTGTGGTACCACTCCCTCTTATGCCAATTTCTTGGCTGTTGTACCATGAACCAGACCAGGAAAAGCACCCAGGCTAACTAGCTTTTTGGTGGTTGGCTTCTTTGCTGGCTTAGTTACAATCCAGATCAGTTTCCCAATCCACACACACACGCTGATGCCACCACGAACTATCAGAGGGCAATAGGTAGGTGGCACCAACCAGTAAAGTCAGGGGCGCTGCTTTTCTTAAAGTAACAGCTTATGCAGGCCTACCTGATTTGTAGAACTACAATTTTAATCATGCCAGTGTTCAGAAAATTTGAACAAAACAGGTGCAGCAGTGCTCAGATATAGAGGAATACATCTATAAATTTATCCAAATCTAATAATCAGTTTTACTGGAATCTTGGCAGAAAGCTGCCCATGTTCTTGCAAATAATCTCATGGGAACTTTTAAGGGATTCAAATATTCAAAAATCCTATTCAGTGTCATCTAAAAAAAAAAAAAAAAGATGACCCTATCATAGTGGAGAACTGCCTTGTAACTGGGTTATTAGCTCAGTGAGTTAGGAGGAATAGTGCCATCTGCTGAATTAACTATACTCTTTAGAACACAACCTAACAAAATCAGCTCTCACCAGCTGGTCATTGTACAAGGATGAGTTGTTGTCCGGTTAATTCACTAGAAAATTGTTGTAGTACAGGCACTTCAAATCACTTGGCACATGCGGTTTTTCCTTTGCCACTAGTGCAATTCAAAAGCTTATTCACAAAACAAAAGAAATAAGGTTATTCCTTTCAAATATTTGCAATGATACTTTAACTAACCTGACATGGTCATAGAGCACATGGAACACTCTAGAGGGGAACTAGCTGTTGGCTGCTAAAAGTTACAAGAAAACAGAAGCCCAGGACATGCAAGCATTAAGACAAGTCATGAAAAAATAAATCTACATTTACTGTTTCTGCAAACTTCCCAGGAAATCCAAAATTCAGCAAGGCAAGCATACCGCTTTAGAAGAAATACAATGAAAGAGATCAGCATGGGCTCACACCACCAACAAAATTTCTAGCATGCAAGAGGAATCACTCTCAAACAATTAAAAACAATGAGGGGGATGGAAACAAGTTTTGTTGACATTAAAAGAACAGCTTGAGCTAAACAAGATGAGGTTTAACCACATGAATCTCTTCAGTAATCACTGAAAAATACTAAGTCCTTCTAGACTTTCCACTGAAAACCGAGACAATTACCTCCAGAGAAAAGAGCAAGGTATCAAGATTCACCATCAAAATAGAAACTGTGGTTCGAGATGATGGGTGGATATGGAGAAAGTGTTGATAAGCTATTTAGGACTTGGCAAACCAAAATAATATTGATAGATCAAGTGATACTTATGCATGTAAATGAAGTATATACACATGCTTTATCATCAGTTATATCAGGAGGGAATTTAAAGAACTGACTGCAATAAAAATTGCCAAGTGAATAAGGACATTAGTGAATGTGCACATTACTGAATCTTTCACTTGGTTAAGCAACTAATATGATCAGAGGCTATTCTATGGTTAGTCACTGAAAATAAAACAATGAAGCAAGTTTTCTCTAAATTTATAAACAACTAAGTAAGGCCTAGCAATCAAAAACAGATTCAGAAATACCCTATAGGTATTTCTTAGATTTGATGGTACAGAATCCAAACAAATACATTGTTCTTATACATCACGAGCACTGGAAAAAACCCTGTATCTCTAGAGATTTTACTTTAGATAATTTTATCTGTACATTTTCATCTTCTAGGAAAAAGATCACGCTTTAAAGGAAATAATAGAAGTGTATTAATGTTTTAGTTCTGTGAATCCTACAAAGCAAGGTTGCTATCCTGTAGCTTTTATTCAGACACATTTCCCAATAGGATTTCTGACTATATGAAATGAACCCCAAACTTTCTGTACTGCTAGCTAACAGTAAAACAGGTATTTTCCCAGATATTAGAAATAATGCTATTGATAACTGTTATGAAAGGCTTCATTGCTATATATTGCAATTAGTAAAAACTCTTTTCAGGTTAGATATTTTCCTTTTACATAATGCATAAACTCCTGTAGGTATGCTTTAAGCTGATGTTAAACTGGTAAATACTAAAAATATGTTTAAGAAATTACAAGTGTACCATGTAGTTGGTAAATCACTTTTTGCAGAGATTTTTGTAAGTCTACATATCTTTCAATGCATTTTTTTCAGAAAGATAAAATATCATTAAGAAGTGCACATCTTTTGAGAGAACAATCTCATGGTGATCTTTAAGAACTGTCTGCGGATTTTCAAGCCATTTTGTCAAGCAGCAGAAACCCTGTTATATGAGCTATCAGCCCAATCACAGAGCTTGAGTAGCCAGCTGAGAACACAGCTTCACCCCATACTCACTGAAGTGAATGGAAAAAAAGTGTAGGATTTTGTAACTGAAATGTATAGGAGCCTTTCCAGTTAGTTCACTGAGCATTGAATCAGTCCCATCACCAGCAGCAGAAGCTATAGTCACCTTGAGCAATATATGAGCTATCCTTAGGCTGCAATGTATTTGCATAAACCTTTTGTTGAATAACTTGAATAAAGAACAAAATAAATCAAAACTGAAATCTATTCACAGTTAAATGGCAAGCTGGAAGAGAGATTTAGTGAGTTAAATTATTCACCATGCTCCAGTGAGAGCATATTTCACAGATTCACATTCCCAAGTGAACTCATGCTCTGCCATAGCCTAGCTAAATTTAGCATGAATAAGCATCTCTGGACAAATAACAGCCAAATAAAACAGGTGCCTTAATACATGCACTCAACACCTGTTATTCTGCAGAAAACCACAAGCACACATATATGGTTCTCATTTAATTTATTAATATCTCCAGTGTGTACAAAGCTCTTCTGTGCTGGACAACCAAACAGGGCCTTGGGCTAATATACATTTGTGATACTGCATTAAATACAAAATTCAAAGTTTTTTTCCTATGTACGATTGATTTATAGTAATAAAACATCAGTTGCTTATGTCTACTGTAATTTCTGTGAACTACTTTTCTTTCCTTTATACTCTTTGTGAGATCTAGTGCCAGAACTGAAAATACCAATTCATATGATGGCATTATATTATTCTTATATACATACGGCACTATGAGGGCTGCTATGGGGAACTTTGCTCTATCCCAGCCAGACTCAATACACATATGTATTCTTTCCTTTCTATATTATAATCTCTGCATTGTGGTTCTATAAACCTGGAAACTGTATTTCACTGGATTCTATGGACTCCTCCAGCACAGTGCTAGTTTCTCCATTAAACTATCCTTCCCAAATACTTTATACCCAGATCTTTCTCTAATACATTATTTTGTCATCCTCCTGTCTTTCATTAATGCTTACTCTGTTAGCAGCACCCTACTTCAAAGGATATGTTAAACGCAACTCTCTCAAAGCTGCCGATTTCTCTGTACGTGGAATGTAAACACTCGCATGGCCCTTTTCAAAAAGGGAAAGGAATAACCAGTCTCTTGGGAGGGCTTCCTGCACAGATGTTCACATGGCTGCACCAAAGCGGTCATACCTGTTCGCACAATCACTTTGCTGCCCATTCCTGAGGGGACACTAGAAACATATACGGAGAAGCAATACCATGTGAAATACAGTAGAGAAGTAGAGTTACACTATCTACAGCTGTTTAGAGACTGTCAAGGACTTGGGATTTGGGGGAGCCCAGGCACAGGAATCCCATGCTGAAAGACAAAGTGGGCCAAAACAAGGGCCTGGGAACTGAACAATACAAAAGCACACAGAAAAAAAGGATATGGCAAGTGAATTGAAAATGATACTGCTTGAAGAACAATGAAAATCAGTAACAAACATTGACACTAATAAGCCAAATTACTGGCAGTTTAATCAAACACTGTTACAAGAGTGATGAGCAATTCAGTCACATTTGCCAGGATAAATATTAATTTTATATTCAAGTATCTCCTGTCTTATTGTAGGTGAAGTATAAGACAAATGACTAAAACATAGGCATGTGAAAGTGGAAATAAATGTAGATTCTCAAGAAATAAAGCTGCTAATAACAGAGTATTAAAAACAAATGAGTGTCTTTGCTGAATTCAGATGCTTAAGAAAATTTATAGCTTTCCACAAGATGAAAATGCATAGAAAGTCTGGAAACATACTCATTCCAAAATGAATAAATAGAAATAAGACACAGAAAAAGTCATAAAAATAACAAAAATAATTTAAAACCACTAAGATAACATGCAGGAGGTAACATTTAAGAAGATTATTTGAAGAATAGACAGCTCAGAGAAAAGACAACTACAGAGTGAGAAAGTGGCAGATAATCGGAGTCAAAAACTCCAAACTTTGCTTATTTAAATTAGCTGTACTGAAAGAGAAATAGAAAAATCATTGAAGTGAAACTAACAATGGATATGGGCCATAAAACGGAGGAGAGAAAGATCAATCTGCTAATGGCTTTGACCTCCCTACTCATGCTAACATGGTAAAGCAAAATAAAACATTTATAGTCAGACATGGTAAACAGCAAGGGAGCAGATAATTGCACAGGAACGCTTTCTCAAATCAGTGATACTTTTTTCCTCATATTTTATCTATGGTTATATAAAAGCAGAGGTAATGATCTACTTAGCTTATGCATTAATGCACAATCAAGGAAATAAAGCACAGTAAGTAATAATTACTTTCATTGTTTTGTTTTAGATCTTGCTACAGAATTCTCAGTGGCCAATAAGCACTCCTTCATTTAGGACCTTTTTTCCCTCCCCTTTATAAACACTTCTGCATTTCATCCACTTTGCTTTCAGAAGACAGTTTCACCACAAAACAGCTAAACAATAAATAATGTCAAAGTCTTCAATGGCATAAAGATCTAAGCAGTTTAACTCTATATACATAAATTCATCGACTTCAGTGAGACGCATAAAGCCAAACAAGCATCTACGTCTTCACAAAATACAGGAATTAATTATTAAAATACATTTTTCAAAACAAGACTGTCAAACTTGACGTGTGGGAAAGACTTTTAAAATTCTGTAACTGCTGTACTATATCAAACTTGCTTTGATCTCCTTAAAGAAACACAAGTTCAGCTGTCAAAAACAAGCTGTTGCTCAAATCTTTTACAGTTCTGATCCAAGGAGGAATGTGCTAGCACCTAGCATTTTTTTTCTATAGAAATACACTTCTGAGTATAGCTGTTTATAATACAAACTACAATCATACTCTTATATACTTTACGTGCATTTGTATCCTTTGCAAAGGCAACTGCTATCTTCTTGCATTTGTTATAAGCAAATTTTTCAGTCTAGTTGACAAGTGTGAATAACACTATTTATTCTGAGCTTCTCCACAATTCTTATTAATTTATTGTGAGCTTGTATTAATTCTAAATGAGTTATCAGTTTTTAATATTCATAATCTGTGCTCTCATATATTCCTTTGTACCACTTTATTCATTCAACTCACTCACAGAAATACCATAGATGAAAGATGAGACATAAAGTTGAGCCCCATGCCACTCAGAACAGAACTGAAAAAAATGCACAACATCTCCTCCCACCACAGCTCCACCCTTTAAAGATGAGGTCTGTTATCACAGGTGATCTGTTGAGGACACCTGCAGGAATACCACAATTGGTATCAGGTGGCCTAGTCCCAAGGCATCTAAGACTTTACAGGTTAAAAACTAACAACTTTGACAGCCTGCAAGTTAATTGGAAACTAGTGGTAACTACAGAGCCTCAACACAGCATGTTTGTGTGACACAACACTTAAAAACCAGGCAGTGATAGTTTATACTAATTTAGGTAGACATATTATCCACCACCTGAAGACAGATACTGAGGGAACTTTTAATCACAAATTTAGCTCCTAGACCAAAAGCCAACTACATGCGACATGGAACTTCTCCTGCTGAAACTAACAAAGAAATCCCATATATATAAATCTAGAAGTTATAATTCCATTCCCTCCACATTCTAGTAATAACAAAATGTTAAACGTAACATATTGCCAATTATATTGCCAATTCTCTTGGATTGATAGGCTCTGTCCTCAGCAGGTCCCCCACTTAGCTTGAGCATTACACCACAGTGGCACAGCTGTTTGCTTCTGGTTCTGGAAACAGGGCAGCGCTGTTCTCTGCTGTACTGCTTGAGATCAGCATGCCTTTAAACACTTAAATTTGAAAACATGGACCAATATATGTACGACACTATGGTGTCCATGTTGAGGGAATTCTCACCCTTAAATGTATCATCCTATTCCAGAAACTGTCCTTGACATCAGTCATTTGAATATTTTTCCTAATTAGCATGATGAAGAATGTAGAATAAAGGCAAAAGTCCATGACAGGGAAGTGACCCTAAACAAGAATAAATTATTTTCCCCTTTACTCCTTCATTTTAAGCTGCAGTATCATAAAAAAAACAGGTTGAAAATTAAAAAAAAAAAATCCTATAAGGCAAAGAAAACACAATAGGCACCAGTGCCAACCTGGCACCCACTGAGTCTTCTGCCTTGCCAAAATCTTTCATTGAGCTGCTAGTTTAAAGTGTGAGGAGCATGCTGATGCTGCAGCTGCTGCTGTGTTTGTTGTATCCTATACTGGTGGAGCTTCTCCAAGGATTTCCTCCAGAACAGCTCATTTTCCGTTCAAATATAATAAACCTCCACTTCAAGTAAGTTCCAGAAAATCCTTCTCAGTAAGAGAAATCGTGACAGCACTAAGATGCAGGTCTAAGACAGGCTTAAACAGAATATTAAACTACTTGCTTGTTTTAAACAAAAGAATCATTTGCCATGTGTTACTTGGTCATGTCCCACAACCCAAAATCATTAACAGTTGGGCCAAATTGCTGAATGCAAGATGAAAAGCACTTGAAAAAACGTCTTTGTCAACTGCAGGCCCTCTGTCTTTAACTAACATATGCTAAGGGAATGGATGTTACATGATTTTACACATCTGCACTCCATCATCATAGGAGTACACAACAGTTCTGATTAACAGGCAAATCCCGAAACTGCTTTTTACAATCTGAGTAAAACAAATACTGTTACAACACCTAACCTGAGAGAGAGAAGAGTGACAGAACAAGTATGTCTTACTGGAGGTAGAGAGGAGGAAAGGAATTGGATGTTTCCTATTTTTGGCACACTGAACTGACAAAAAATTAACTGTATCCGCAGGGATTACAAAGGAAGTGCTACTGTGATGGAGTACTGAGGAAGAAGCATGATGTCTCACGCACGCGGTGGGTAGTATGTGAAAAGGCATTGCCAGGTACCCGACTGTGGTACAGAAACAAACCGCGGATAACAAACAATATAATTTCACTGCCCCCCAAGTAAACTGAAAGCCAAGCTGTAACTCTCTGGGTCACCAGCTTCATAGTAAGGGCAGATTGTTTCCCCCTGCATGACAACATATATTCCCTTCAAAAAACTTGTTTTGAGAGAGATGGACTGAAAACCTTGCATGACTTGCCAAATGTTTACGAAGTGTAAGCTGACTAAAGTCAGCTGTTTAACACAGATCATCCAATTGTACCATCAATTTCTGAATATATGTCTTGGTAGTCTTTTTTAATCTCGATTAACACAGGAAAAGGAATTTATGCAATGGTTTTACTGTTCAGGGCATTACCAAATATTGTCATTAGAGAATAGCTTCCAGCAAAGCTTTTAAATGGTTTAAATTATGATAATGGTAATAGCTAAGTAATGGTAAATAAATTCAAAGTCAAATATGTATTATGCCCACATAGGTTCATACACTTTCTCAGACTCCTAAGCAGTAGCCTACTCTGTTCGGTCTGCTAATGCTATTTTGGTATGAGGACCCATCCAGGGCTACAAAGCCATGGACTGAAAGGGGACACCAAGCTTGGTGGCTATGAGGCTGAGCTATGAGTGCACACACAATATAATGCATGCTCCATGCTTGTTGCTGATCCAGTAGTGACCAGTATTAGCAAACAGTTAAAAGCAAGGAGAATATGTACTCAGATACTGCTTAACAAGGTAAAGCAGAGGAATGACACCTTCAACTTGTAGAAGAAGCACAGATGTCTACAAAAAAGATACAGGAACAATGGGAATTGGCCCTCTTGCTTATCGGGTTTGCTCTGAAAGCACCATCTTTCATACTGCGGCTCAGATTATTGTGTGAAACCAGTCTCCAGAGATTCACATTTTAAAGTAGATGTTGGACAATCCTTACCGTACTTGTAACATTTCAATTTACTATGACAGATCTATTTTAATGCAATACCACCTACTTTTGAGAGGTTGAGCACCTTTACCTCCTACTGACTTCACTTGGAGTTACAAGTCCTCAGCAGCCATGACTAATGGGCCCAATATCTTTGTCTACAACAGGACGTGATGAAGATTTGCATAGTGTAATAATAGTAACTTGCCTAATGATCTGCATTCCCTCTGTGTAGGTTCCTGTAAGAATCTGACATGACTGAAAAAATAAATTAAAAAAAAATAAATATAAGTTAATTTGAAAAAACACATTCTAAAACTTTTTTAGTTATGGAAATAATTTTCAGATTGTAAGAGAAAAAGAGCTTGTAAGAAACTAACTACTATGGAAAAGAGTTATGCATGTCTTCTATAGTGACATCTATGGAAAATCTTAAGAACCAGTGTCATTCAGTATCTCAACAAATAGGCCAAAAATAATGGATTCTTAAAGCATGGTGCATGGAATTCATGTTGTCCATATGTTATACAAAACAGTTCTCATTATTAACCTTTTGAACTAATCTTGCAGTCCTTCTTTGTAAAAGAATCACACTGAAAGGCAGTAGTACAGTATTGTCTGACAGCAAAATAATTTCGGTAAAAAAACATCTAAACTAATTAGGATTAGGATCCTTTAAAGGATCCTTGTCAAACTGGAGTTCCGTGAACACATACTAATTTTTATTAACCACAGACAGTTTGCTGGAGGATATTTCTCTGGCTTCCGGCTGTTTTGCACATAGTATATATGCATACATTATTCAGTGTAAATGAGTTACACCCCTTTTACCACATGAAAATCTTAACTACATTGTAGATCACAGATCAGCTGCATGAATGAATTCTGAAAGAGATGCCCATTTGGCTGCTTTGAATTCAAAAGAAAACACTTTTTTGATCTGGGTTTATTGCAGTGAGAAACTGCTGCTTCCATAAAATTCAAAGCAAACAAATGCAGATACGAACCTTTGTTTGTTAGGAGCAGTTAAGAAAAAATTAATATGCCATTTCAGGTCACAGTGAAATCAGCAGTTTCAAATAGCGCTAACATTTTACGGTAGATTTTTTTTAGAATAATACTCTTTATAGCTTCTTACACGTACAAAAATAGGATTCAGTCCATGAACTACCAGAACATCCTGAACAGTAAGATTCATGTTGTTTCTAGTATTTTGTGAACAAGACAGGAAGGAAAGAAAGTCTACTTTACACTAGTGTGATTCCCTACTGAGTATCAATATATTGTCCCAATATCTAGGGCTCAGAGTCTGTTGAAGTTGCTGGTGCTAAATTTGCAGAGGTAAGTACAGTGAAGAGAGAGCATATGCTCCAGCCTTTCAACACACACTGCAGCTGCTAGTGCAATGTGTCCTGCTGTGTAGCCCTTTAGGAGAAACTAGAAACGTTTCATTTGTGCCCTAATGTTACAGCAAACACAGGGACAGACAGCAGACAGCTTGCTCCCCCTTTGTACCAACTTTGTACCTGCTTTAAGAGCAACCCTTATGGGACATGCATCTCCAAGGTGGCAGAAGTGAATATTGCAGTAATCAAACGTTCCTGTGATATTGCGCTCCTGCATTCGAGGTATTTCTGTTAAGGATCACATCAGTTTTACATTAGAACATAAGACAGAGGCTGTACAATCCACCTACAAATTCTGTACAGGAACAGAGAACAGAACAGAGACAAGGGAGTAGCAGCAGCGCTTTGAGGCAGCTGGGTCAAAGACCATGCCAAGAACCTGAAAAATCATAGAAAGGCTGTCAGATGTATTTTCCAATAGCAGCAAAACCACTGAGAATGTATAAGCAGAGACTGATTTGAAGAGCAGCACATTTGAAAGAATGTAAGACATAGCAGGCCAAAACGACTTGGCATTAAAGGCATGTCTGTGCTGGGCTACATGGTTCTAATGCTACAGAAATAGCACAACAGATTCTTTACGGAAAAAGCTCATATGTCCAGGGATGGGCATCTCTCGCCTTTCTGCTCTGTTCCATAGAGGAAATCAGCTTCTCAACCAGTTTTTACAGCATCTGAGATGCTGGCTCTGAGATGGATAATGCAAGCTCTTCATTACTTGTCTTCGCAATAGCATCAAAAACCTTCCTTCTCCTTAGGCAACTACTACTTTAACATCTCTCTTTTCATCTGGTAGAATAGGAATTGGAAAGGTTGGAAACAGACTTCATGAAGTGAAGTAAATCAATGAATAATTACTACCCTGCATAGCAGAAGCAGCCAGCAGCACTCTTATAAGAGTGAGACAGACAGACACTGCTAATATGCTGTTGTAATCCTGTTGCAGCAATTCAACCCCTCAACCTGTTTCTTTCAGCTGAGAATAAGATGTGTCAATGACTTTTCAGATTAAAAGAAAAAAAACCTCATCAGTCTAAAGCAGAGATATACTAGAAAAATAAAAAGTCAAATACAATCATTCAGTGAAAAAAATTCACAAGCCAACATTCAACGAAAGTGAATGATGCTTTATAGCATCATCTCTAATAGAATGGGAAAGTCAGAAGTAAAGAAAATAATAAAGTTTATTCCTTTCTATTCCAACACATCTTTGTCAATTATTTAATTATCATAACAAAACATTTTCATTTTCCCTAAATGGAAAATATCTTCAAAGTGTTTCGCTGTCTAAAAACTGTGGATTCTCTAACTCTTCTTCATCCACCAATCATTTCTGAAGTTATGAAAGAACTCAGAAGTCCTTTCCTCCGTTGTAGATCAGAGCCCTCACCTGTCTATCAAATACATAATATGGATATACCTTCACGAAGAAGTTCATGCAGTTTATGTGATACACAGCACATGAAATTTACTGCAATAG
>Ga0181612_144037_pt1 | contig 15761 bp, 5 predicted proteins | sample HoacroProtozoa21_FD_119630 | JGI IMG/M metagenome (GOLD analysis project Ga0181612, IMG submission 119630) | Hoatzin crop microbial communities from Cojedes, Venezuel. Combined Assembly of Gp0051906, Gp0051904, Gp0051908
ATGTCAGCGGTTGAGGGAAGAGAGAAGAAAATCACACAGGAAGTCAGGACTAGTGCTAGGATAACAAGAGGCAGAAGTAGTTAGACAGGGCTAGGATCGATGACTGTTTTGGAGGAGTCTGCTAATGGCTAAGCAAGAGGCCTGGGAGTGAAGGTTGTTGTGGGATGAAAAGGATGCATCTGAGTATTTTAGTTTGGATATTAGCACTGGCAACTAGTTTAGCACTGGATCAAGACTGCAAATTTAAAAGAAATCTCCTGGTGGTCCCTGCTACTGTGTTCTGGTTCACATGGTACAATACACATTGTAGGTTCAGTTCAGATTAAACTATGAAATGCACTAGACAACTTCAGTTACTGTACTATTTATTATTATAATTATTTATTTATTGATTTATTATTACTGTCTATGCACAGCTAAGATTTTTGTCTATGACCTTCAGGCCTAAGGAGCAAGGTGGCTTGCATTCACACTGTTAGACTTGGCCTCAAAACTGTACTCACTATGCATAACAGTTGGCCTGGATCTTCTCTGGACTCCAGATGGCTTTAGGTACAGTATTTACTTTTGGGTGAGAGCATGACATAATGTGAGAGTCTGCCAGAATGATGTTTCTATAGCATGCATGTGAAAATGTTATGCATAGGCTAAGACATGGCACTGGGAGACATTTGAGAGGGCAAGGCCTGCAGAGTTACGAGGATTGTCCTGGGCAGAGGAAGCTAAACCTAGTGTAACTGATGTTCATATTATCTGGCTGGAACATGCTATGCTGTGCACTGCTCTATCACTTGTAGCTGGGTTTCCTCTGGAAGAAAGCTGGTTGGGTCATTTCAGCAAAAGACAGGAGAAATAAGCTGGCACATATCCAAAGTAAATAAATGGAGGACCAGATCTGGGAGCGGCTGCCAGACCTGGAAATAACTGTTTGACAGATGCAGGTGCATCCCAAAGCCAGGATGTGAAGAGGCTGAATATCTGACAGGGGATCAAGAAGGATGGTGAGGGAGTTAGGTGATTCAGAGGACTGGGACAGCATCTGTAATGAATAGACAAGGAAGAGGCAACCACTCTTTTAGAAAAAGCATAGAATCTGAAACATTAATAAAATTTTCTTTATTTTCATGTTATTTTATTATTCCCCCACTAATTTATTTGCCTTCTTCATAACCTGACCTACTGCAGTCCTTTCAGGTTCTCTGTCTATGAAGTGTTTTCCAGGTCCCTTTGTTTGAACGTGCTCAAACACCATGGACACATGAATGGGTTATTCTGAAGAAAGTCTGTTTGTCTTGCTACTAAATGATTTTGCATCACCTCCAAGAGTCACATCTATCCCATGATCTTCAGTACTCACCTTTCAAAGCAAAATCTTTCCATCTTCTCGGCTTTAAAATGCAAAGTTTAATTTTTTTCCCCCTTTTGAAGCAACTTGTCCATGTTTATGCCTCAGGCTTCACCTCTCTCTGCATTTATCAACAGCTGATCTTTCAGTGTTTTAGATTGCCTTTACTGGCGAGCTCAAGAGAGCAACATAAACTTGGCATCCACTGATAATTAACTGCTTTCCTAGCTCTGATCCAGAGTAGGGCAAAACAACACTAGTGGTGTTCTTGCTGCTGTGAAAAGCATCTCCACCTAGGACATCCCTAGAGAAGTCTGTCAGAATATAAGCCTTAACAGCAACTGAAACACATATTAACTGATTCTTGATCAAAACTTCAATGGAAAAAAACACTTCTATGATCAGCATTTCAGCAAATAATACCCTTTAAGATACATCTGATGTGATGCTGAGATTTGCCAACTCATCTCTCATCATTGTTTGAATGAGAAATACACTATTAAATTTATTTTTAAAAGTCAAAGAAGAGGACAAGTAGATGGGATATTAAAAAGCAGTGTGAGGTGAGCAGTGAGGTGATCAGACTTCATTTTTCAATATTTGAATTTCTTATGAGGCATTTGAAAATCAAGCAAAATTTATGCAATGCAATTGGTCAAACTCCTCTGGAAAGCAGAGATAGAAAGTGACCATCTTACTTTTGAGAGAAAATGCTTTTCTTTTCTATAAATATTCACAGAATCACAGAATTTTAGTGGTTGGAAGGGACCTCTGTGGATCATCTGGTCCAACCTCCTGAGAAATTCCACATCTTCTCGTGTGACCTGATTTCTATGTTTGACAACTCTTTGCTTTTTGGCTCTGAGGGGATTGCATTTTGGAAGGAGAGAGGTGCAGAGCTTTGCAGCTCTGTCTCAAACTGTATAGATAGATTTCAGCTGCCTTAGCTATCACTCTGGCAAATCTGCATTTCATTCAGAGAACTTCCACTTAGAACCATGATTGGATTTTCTAATATAGGCCTTCAAATGTCTATGTGTTGCACCATCTGGCCTTTATTTGTGGGTTAGTGTAATAAAATGTTTTTAAAGACCACATAGTACAACTATAATTATTCATTTTTAATTTTTCTAATTTTAAGCTTTATTAGAAATCAATTTTTTTAGGTTTAAATAGCTTTTTGGCACAATTGCTGTATTTCTGTAAGTGATGACATTGCATGTTGCAGACTGGCTGCACAGTGCTGACACCAGCAAGTCCAAATACCAGCCAATACTATACACAGTAGTAGCCCTGGGACAAGGATATCAAATGAGCATGTATCTAATTAAAATTCTCTGCTAGGATTAATCAGTTGACATTTTGCCACATAAATCGATAGGTGAATTTTCCTCCCACCAAGAAGCCTGCTTTTTCACTGAGGAAGCTCTTCGCTCTTAGCTAGAAAGTCAATGTTTTAGGCGGATGATTGATTTGCCCTGTATTTTATGCATTCAGATTCAAAATACAAACAACAGATGGCTTTCTCTACAGTCCTAAACCTAGATTTGATTGGTGTAATCCACTCAACACTGCTGGAATTCAGCCCCTGTAAACTTAAAATGACCTGTGGATCTCTGTTCTACCCCATCTCAGACGCAACCTGTCCAATTTAGCAGGTACAATATCGAGTGATTTAGATCTCCAAGAGGAGTACAGTAAGACAAGGACTATTCAGTCACTCATAATTGCTGCCACAACACTGAAGCAATGGGCAAAGTAACCTCACACTGCGCAGAACCTCATTAAGAGTGACCAGAAGGAACCAGGCCGCTCTCCAGATTACAGCCTTCATCAGCTGGACCCTCCAATTACTGCACGTTACTCGGAGCTGTTACTTGTTTGAATGGAAACTCTTGGGCTGGGCCTGAGAGGATTTGGCTTTTAATTAGGTGATTATAAATCCCTAATTATAGGCTGATAATCTTTCCAATATCTCTTCTTTGGCGCCAGCTAGACCAGATGACTCAGACTTATCCTCATCCTTGAGGAGAATAAGATTTTTCTTCCAAAGAGTTGATGTCTGTAGCTCATGAGTGATTGGGTGTAAAGATTACTAGTATTTCTTAAGCTGCTTAGAGAAGGAATTAAGCTTCATTTTTTTAAATTGTAAATAGTGAACATATTGTAAAGTGCTTTCTATAGCTGAATCTGAATCTGTACAACAGCAATACCAAAATTCATAGGGACATTGGTATCCATGTATAGTAATGTTATATTAAGCATGATTTTTCCATGTAGAATGTAGAATTTCACAAAATTCAATAAAAAGCTATTGTAAACAAGTGGAGAATTGGACACTTTATACATATGATTGAAATGTCCTGCTGTTTCTTTAGTGAAAGCTGGCACTAGTGAAAGATAACAGACTGTTACACTTACTTAGGGCAGCTACTAGGATCAGTTTAGCTTCAGGAGTCAGTTAAATCCAGAACTTCATCAGAGAAAATTAAAAAAATCTCAAATTCACTCCAAAATTGAGTTTAAGGAGTATCAGTTCTACTTAGGAATCAGAATAAAATTCAGGGAATAATAGTGGAAACAGAAAGGAGATGAAAGAGGGAGTTTAAAAATCATATTAGGATTACTCCTTAGAAAAAGTGACCTAAAGTGAAGAGAACTCATGTTGAACAACTGGGCTGAATAACCCTAGAATTAAATATAATATTTAGTTTTGAGTCACATGAACTATATTTTTTTGCATAAAAACTTGAAATATTTTTTTTGTGTTAAAAAGACTTTTTTTTTTTTTCCTGTTCAGGTTTATTCTGCAACCAATTGCTGAAGACCCCATGATTTGTCTTGGTGAAGATTTTCTGATGTGAACTTGACGTTGCTCCTGCTGTAGCATACAGTATCTTTAGACTTATGCAAATTCATAGGACATAGATCTTATATGCCAAGGCTTCTGTGTCAATCTCTGTGGCTAACCTGAGGCCTTGACTGACTTCAGCATTAATAAAGCCCAGCAGACTATGCTTTTAAGTTATTCTCTCAAATACACCAAAAAAGTGTAATTCAAATGATGAGGAGCCGAACAGGCAAAGAGATTTTGCAGTCATCTCCAGATGAAAGCTGGAGTAGGGGATATAAACACCATAAACTGGACGTGAAGAAAAGGCATAGACAAGAGAGAAGGTGGAAATGTGGTGAAACTGAGTTCCTCTAAATTGGCTGTGCACCTAGAAATCAGGAAGCCCAGCTCCTGACAGATATTACAGTTTTACAATCATTTTTGAACTGTGGGACGAAAATGAAGAGCTCAGGTCAGCAAATAAAATAAAAAATACTGCAGAACTAATTCGCATATTCTGTGGGTGTTGTTTGATGTTTATGACCTCTGTTTGTAGGCTCATCCAAATCAGCAGGAAATAATTCAAATAAGGCAGTCAAGTTTTTCTTTGCAGCTCCCTTTCGTTTCCATTTAATGTATGGGGATGAATTTGAAGGCAAAGTCTGGTTGTAAAAACTTCATTGTACTGGTACATCTATATATAATTCTTATGAATATGTATAGAAAACTATAGGTTATAGTTTTATTATAGACAATCTAAAAAAAATTGCAAATCTCCAAAATGAATCAGATTTGCAAATAAGTTTTAAATTATTAATATCCCTTTTTATAGGCTTGACCTAGGTTTCTGGGTGCCTGATTTCGCCAAAACTCACAAGTGCCACATATCTGACTTTTTAGAAATATCTATAAAGAAATGTAATGAACAGAAATGTAAAGAGAAGATACCTCTTCACACTTGGAGAGTCTACATAGAATGGTTTGAGTTAGAAGGGACCTTTAAAGGTACGTAAGGGAACACCACTTAAAAATCTACATTGAACTTGTGATTTTTACTTTTTTCACAACTTTTGATGTACTGTTTTAGATTATCATTTTATTCTGCACCATTCTCAGGAGAACTCTAACATAAAATAATGACTGGATAGGTGCAATCTATATGCCTCATTTTTTGCAATTATGTTCACTGACATGAATGGTGTGACGTACAATGAATTATTTAGAGTCTTCTCTATAATACCTTTTTTTTTTGTGAGAATAGAAGTTACTTTAAATTACTTTTAAGTAGGTGAGTAAGATTATCAAGTGTTAAAATTCTTTTGTAATGCTTCTGATACCCATCCTGATACCGAGTTTATGGTAGCCAAGAAGCTGGCCATATTAAGAAGATGCAAAATCTACAACAGTTCTCACCAAATTACTAAATGTGTTATGTGCAAGGTTGTTTGTTGATCGTTTCAGAAGCTTTCTTTGTTTCTTTTTTTCTCTTTTTCTTTTTTTTAATCAGTTCTGGACACACTTTCCTCTCTGGTTAACCTTTTTCTTACTAGGATGAAAAAGGCATTGTCCTCTGCTGGAAGAGTTATGTGATGAGGAAACCACTTCTGCAGCAGACAAGCTTGTGGTCAATTTTCTCCCTGTGTACAGAGCAAAGAAAAAGCTTTCTGTAAAGAAGAATTTAAAACAGGGTTTTCATGAATCATTGTTTGCTGGACGTGCCAGGGAAATCTAAATTAAGGAAGACATCCTTTCACTTAGTTAGGGAAAACCGCAGTTCATAATTCTTTCAGAAACACACAATGGCAAACTTTGTACTATTTAGATACTGAAAGCCAAGCCAGATTAGATTAAAAACTGGCTAGCTATATTTTATAGTTCTCCAGGAAATGCTTTTTATGAGAATTGGAGGGAAAAAAATTAACTGCAGTACAACTGATCAGGAATTTTTGAATACATGGACTTTCATTTGAAAATATTAATTTCCAGAACCGAACTTTTTATAGAAAAGGGAACATTTAGAAGGAATTACTTCCGGAAAGCTTCACAGTGTCAAAAAGAGATTTCAGGCTTTATTACAATTAGAGAAAAAGTGTAGAGATCAAGAGCCTGGCCAATGTCCCATAGTCCTGAGGCACAGGAAAACAGGTTTCCAGTGTAAAACATGTATGACACGAAACATGAGCGCAGATCTGCTATATTCCAGGTGAATGTCCTAATGAAAGGGTACATATTCAATGTTTTTCTTGCTCAGACACTGTTATTTTTGCAAGCTCAATCAACTACCCACAGGAGAATTACACAACTGCTGCTCAGTAGGCTGGTGGTGTGACATTCACCTGAAGTACAGGAGGCTGAGAAGTAGTTCCCTGCTCCAAGAAGGCGCAAGCAACAGTAACTGTCTCTTAGCTGCTGTTTCATAAAAAGAGAAGTAACCTAATTAAACATATCATCATCATTATCAGCTATCAGTAATAGTATAACTGAACTTCTTAACTATGTCCAAGGCATCTCTAAAATATAATACCGTACTAGCTTAACCTTCCTACAATAAATTGGTCTTTCACCATTCCTGCCACTTCATTTATCTGGGAAATTGTTTATTTCTTTGTTTATACTGTGAAGTTTGAAATGCAAGGAAGATGAACATAGTCTGAGGGAGAGACATTTACCAAAATTTGCCCAAAATAAAACCAAGGTCTGAGAGATTACATCCCAAGAATTTATTTTTCACTTACATCTAGATATGGAATCAAATTTTACAGAGGTTCCTGGAGGAATGAATTATAAAGTCCTCAATAATGAATTAAAAGCTCTCAAATTAGGGATATTTTAAACTGGAGTCAATATTACAGCAATGAAATCACAAGTCTTAGAAATTTTTGAATCATAATAAAACTATGAAAAATGTATTTTTTTATTAATAATCTTCAAATTTACTGTTAGTTTACTTACATGTGAACTTCACGGGCATCGTCTGAATCAGAAACAGGTATTCAGGGAGGATTGGCAGGACATGAAAAAACAAAAGAATCCCATAATTATTAGATTTTGATATTCATTATAATTTTGTATGAACTCATCCCTTACCTCAAACCATTAGTATTGTTCTCTGAATTGTTATAAAATTCTGAAAGACTTAGAAATGTTACTAGCTTTTTACTTGAAGTCAGGCAAAAAACTATAGCTTGGATGAAATTTTATTTTCATTGGATATGTTGGGTTCATTCACAGCTAGAAATATAAATTTGAGAAGTAGCGAGTCCATATGGGTGAGAAACCACAGGGTCAGACACTTGCATTTTCATTACTCAGCTTTGAAAACATTGTACACCTCTAGTTACTTTCCGCTGAATGTTCTTGCTGGGCAAACAGAGTAAGTCTTAGACTGACAGGTCCCAACATTTAATGAGACAAGTGTAAAAACTGCATTATTACATCCACAGTGGTATTAGGTTGTCAGAGAAAAAAGCACCTGCAAAGTGAAAGAATTGAACTATTGCTACAGAAGAAAAAAGAAGCGCTCTGCGCAAGTCCTTTTTTGGTGCTCAAATAGAAGCAAGTTAAATACATGCTGAGAATAATAACTCTATTTTAAACTTCACTGTGGTAGTCAATTAGCCAATTGGAGAGAGAAGGGCAGTTATTATCAGAGAAGAATATTAGCAAAAGAAGTGATAAAAGCTGTCAGCTCTGTGAGTTACAGATGGTGACAGAAGAGTGCCTGCAGAGCACATAAAAATGTTTGTATATGCATGAAAATAGCATCCCTTTTTATACATGATTTTTAGAAACGTCACAAATTTTAATGCCAAAAGCTGTATTTTGTAGATGTTTTAATATTGATAGAAGATAGAGTAATAATTTTGAAAATTCTCTTCTGTAGTCCTTCACTGACTGTCTTTGTGAGCTCGTTTGGATGCATAGCTGTAGTTTCATAGATGATTTTAGATGTATTAGCTGAAGGATTTTGCATTCTGGTATTCACAGGTTTAAGTTTGCTGGATTTACATAGTTCTTTCAGTGTTGGGGGCATTTCTTTAGTGTCTGTAGACAGATAATGGCAGGATTTTCTAATATAAAAACTAAGAAATGATCCTCAGAGATCGTAAGATAAGATTTTCATCAGGCAGATTGAACCCTTTACTAGGAAATGCTTATTTTCCAAATTCTTTTAGGCATTATGGTAAGCACTGGATTTCTCTATAGAAACACTCAACAACCAAACCACAGAAGCTTGGTTTAAAGTACATCAAAGCCAGTTCACAGCACTGAATCAGGTCTCAAATTGGCCCTAGATATAATCACCATAATTAAAAGTTGAATTCATAAGCAAGCATCAGAACATAACTTTGCAACAAATAAAGGCCAGAGAAACTAAGGTGAAGCAATAAAAAAGTCTGTTCTCAATATAGCAGTCCTATTTCTGCAGTCCTTTCCCTACTGGTTTATATCATCCAGCTCCTGGGAAATCAGGTGCTTCCTGACAATTGAAGATCATTAACACTCTGAAAACAAACACATGGTTTTCTGTAGATTCTTGTTAGCATCATATTAAGGCTCTTGCTTTATTAGAATACATTTTGATCTGACCTCAGACAGGCAGGCGCTTCAGTGTGTCTTTTTAGCTTAAAAGAGACAAATGCTTAGTTTATATCAGACCATAAAGAAATCAGGATAACACAGAAAAGAAGAGAGACAAGAATGAAATTCATCTCATGTAACTCTGGACATCTGTAGTGGGAGATGTCTATATCTAAGTTAATAACCTCCCCAAGCACCTTTTATCATAAACGGAGAGGAAACAGGTACTTTTGGTGCTCTAAACAATTAGCTCAGATGTCAATGCTTACAGTGTAAATGTCTGCATTTGTTCAGATGAATCCAACTCTGAATTACTATAACATGCAACCTTTAAGTTATGATCTCATGCTCTTAAGTCTGAGTTGATTTCTGTGGCTTCAAATCAGCAATGTACTTTAGCAATGGGCTAATTTTAGGCATATGAATAGTCCTATTGAAGTCAGTGGAATGTTCACATATTAAAGATACATTTCAGTGCTTTGCTGAATCAAGGCCTATGTGAGTAATGTGTTACATGTGTTTTTTCTTTCAATAACTGTTACATCACTTTACCTTTAGGCAGTAATTTCACTGTACAGTAGAATGAATGTTTTCAGAAAGCTCTCTTAGATTTTTAAGATTTTGGTATTTTTAGAGCAAATGCTAGTAAATTAGTAAGGCTTGTATTCTTTCCTATGCTTCATAATAGCACTAAAATCTAATAAAATGTAATTCAATGTTTTGGCTACTGCATTAATTGAACACTAAAGCTGTTTCCATCTCTTAGTAAGGGTTCAAAATATAATTAGAGATGTGCTAATTTTTTTCCCATGTTTCATGTAAAAAAGAAGAGCCTAAATAGTAATACCAGTTACCAAAGTAGTAAAGATCTTTTCAACCATTTAGCAGTTAGACAGCTCAACATATCTATCACTCATCTGTGTAATTTCTCATCCTTAAAAGCATGATGGCCATAACAAGTTCCAAGTGTATCTAAATTTTTCAGTGGTTTTATAACTGTCATTCATATACAATTTATATGATCTCATTGAAGAGAGCCTAAAACTGGAGTGTATCTTAAACTGTAGATATTTTTATGTGGATCAGTCTCCCAGTTCAGCTGAAAGGAGAAGGCTCCGTTATAGTGAACTGCAACCTGAAGTTGGAAATCTTGAAGAAGGAAACCCTGCCACTGCAGTGTTTGATGCTCTGTTTTGATCTCAGTGGACATCTGAGCATAACACAATACTCTGGACTCAGCAGCATACCTGGATCAGGTACCCTTGGATCAGGACGGAGGAGCACTGCCAAGAACAGGTTGTCCCAGTCCCACTGCTGCAAGGGAGGTGCAAGCTGTTCAGCTGGACGCAGATTAAATGCAAGCCTTAAATTTCTGACAAATTCCCAATGCGGCCTTTGGAAAGGTAAAAGCTTGATCTCTTCTCCAGCAGGGAAGAAAGACTATTTTGCTTGTAGTTAACTCCATAACAGTCAGCTGCTCAGTATATTGAGATCTTCCCAAACAGTCCTCACTGTAACTATTTTTATACCGAGATGTCCTGTAGCAGTCTTTACAAAAATAAATGAACTAGTGACATTAAGCTGAAAGGTAAGCAAAGGTGCTGAGTGTTTAACATATTAAGAGGGGAAAAAAGATCTGTTAATAGTTTTATTAATGTTTTCTTTTCTGCAGAAATCCTTGAAAATGCTAGTAATTCTTTGCAGCTGACAGGCTGCTGATTTTGCAGAAAGAAGAGCTTTTGAGTCCCTTAACTCCAAGTCACAGTTGCTCCTTGTTTTGACTGTTGGAGATTTAGTTCAATAACCTCCCAAATAGTAAGTGCCTATGCTCTTACAATTTAAGAGGGTCTGCATCTGAGAAAAATTACAGTCAAACAAACACTACATTGAAACTCAAGCTTAATGAGTTACACTGAAGCTGGGTAGGGGACTGTCAACATGATTTTGCTGCCGTATGGATTTTTACAATACTGTTACTTCACTTTATTCCGCAGATCTAGTCCCTATTTGAGGGATTCCCCTCTTTCACACACACTTAGTGGCACTCGAGCGTTCCCAGGCTTCCGGGAAATGGCAGACAATGGTGAGGCTTTGGGTCTGTGGTCTACTCTGTCCTTTCACCATGCCCACAATAAAGTCCATGATGTCCAGTCCCCAGCTGTCCACTTCGTCTAGCACTAGTGCTGTCTTGAGGACTGTCGTGCTGGCACCTTTTTGAAACTCCAGTGGGAAAATGCACGCTTTTAGGCATGTCTCCGATGCATGTCTCCAAGCAGACTGGATATTCCCCACTTCAGGTATGCACCTACCAGCCACAGGTTCGTGGTGCCCAAGTCCATCAACACATCCACAAGATGTGTTGCAGACCAGCAGCTTTCTCAGCTAAGCCAGTCTGTTCTCATGCCCTCGCTTACTGTTCAGAGCACATGGGGCACAAGGTTTTGCCAGCCCACCCTGCTGCCCACAACAGAGTATGCTACCTGTCGTGGGGAAGGCACTCTATTAGGGAGAGGTGTGTTTCAGACCACAAGTGGAAACAGGAGCATATTCCATCTGCAATAATGAACAAAACGTTATCCAGGGATACCATTCCTACCAAATCCCTGAGGCTTTTTGGCTTTCCTAAACAGTGTGCTGAAGCACCTAATGCTCCTGCTCTAGCCAGCCACCAAGACCAGGCTTGACAGCTGACCCAGGTCTGACTAGCAGTTGGCTTCATATGATCTGCAAGCAACAGGAGCCATTCACCATTTTGCATGGTAGTACAACTCTCCACCACTGAGTCTCTGCTGCTTATACCTTCTCCCTTCACTTGACCTTCGAAGGTAGTGAAAGGTGTATTGACAGCTCGAAAGTAAGTAAGAGAATTTATCTTTTCCTTCCCACCCAGAGCCTTTTCTTGTCAGAACAAACAATTGCATCTAGTATTCTCACTGTAAAAGAGAAATTGATAAATTTAGCTTATATTTTTAAATACTTTGGGTCTTGTCCCAATTTTCTTTACATCATCTCCAAATTTTGGTATGAGTGTTTTTGCTGAAGTGCTAGACAGGCTAAGGTTGCTGTACGAAAATCTCTACAACATTTTTCACTGTCTAATGTTTTATGCTGACAGAATCATTCTGGCAGCTTTTCTTCTGTGGACCAGCTCCTTCCAGAGACACTGAAGGAACAGACTCCAGGGTTTCAGGTTTCAGAAGTCTAGAATAGCAGTATCACACAAACAGCCTTCCTACACTTCCTAGGTTGTCTGAAAAGCAGTGGCCCTTGACATACTGTTCTTGAATGAAAAAGACTAGATAAGCCTCAGCCTTCCTGGTGATAAAACAAACAAAAAACAACCTTAAAATGAAAGAAGTGGTGTCAAATCACATTTATTGTGCAGTGTGAGCTTGCTTTTTGTATTTATCTGAGAACAATGTTAAACTTGGATAGTGAATTAGGTTAAGAAAACTTTTTAAAGGCAAGATATCACTATGAGGTCAAGAAGTTAGAAAAAGTAGGAATTTTATATTTTATTTCATCCTCCAATTTCTAAGAACATTTATAATAGTCAACCTTTCAAACGTGCTGTGGTCTCACATACCTTTTTCTTAGCTTTGTCCTCTGTCTTGTTATCTGAACATTATATTCTGTGAATCAGCTGTGGATAGGCCCTATTATGAGAGACAATGATCTGGACTCGATGAAGTAAATGACGAAATGAATTATGAGATTGAAACAGATTTACACCTTCCTTCTACTCTTCTGTTTTCCTAAATTTTCTAAAGTAGGTTCTTTTTATTTGTTCTGAATTGAGCATCATTAGGTGTTATTCAGTCTCAGATAAAATATATCCATTATACTAGAAAAATGTATTTTCCAAAAATCCTCTTTTACTGCTTAAAGTATAATTATGTGGTCAATCTTAAATCCTACATTCACTGTAATCTGTTCTACACTTCTAAATTTCAGATAAATTACTGGGTTAATTCAGGTCTCTGCCTTTATAAATTAAATCTGAAAGCAATGAGAGAAGTAAAGGAGTAAACAGGAATAAAGTACAGAGCAGACAGTTACAGCAACATACAGGAATTATGAAGGGAAATACCAATCTCATGTGGAGACAGGAAGAGTTACCTCGGGGTACATATCCTCACACTGAGAAGAATGGAAGCAAGAGTTCTTATTTCCAACAAAGAGTGGAAAACAGAATATTAAAAAAAAAAGTAATTTTAATGCAGGATTGAACAAAGAGATTATCAAAGCTGCCAGTAGCCCTGAGGTAGTCACTGCATGATTTTAGGACCACGCCATCATATCAGTTCTACACCTGTTTTAACCCCCAGTTCTCTTCTTATCCCCACACAATCTCCCTGTGCTCTGTGGAATTCATGTTTGTTTTCATGGTTAACGGGCATGGGTAAAAGCCAAACTCCTCTACAGTTTATGTTGGCATCTCTCTATTTTGCAATGAGAATGCAAAATCATTAATAATCCTCCTATGACCTTTCTGTAGTTCACTGGACTTTTGTGGTTGAGATCTTTTGCAACTGGCACTATGGGCTGAGAAGGATTTAGAAATTTTAGCTGCTTCTGGTAAGCGAGGACAAAGGAATGAAGGTGAGATTTCCCTGTGGAAATTGTCATACTCAGGGTGGTTAACCTTAACACAAAATCAAAACATAAATGTGGATGTTGGTTGTATAAAAGACATGAGCTGGGAGATGAGGCTAGCTTAGAAAGTATTGTGCATTTGGGGAGTATATTGGGCTCAGTTTCTGCTCAATTAGTAGAGATCCACTCTAAACATGGCATTAGTGATGTTCAGAAATAAAATGCTGCCAAAACGAATGTAACATGCCCTTAACATACAGTTAGAATATTTTGAAAGTTAAATTCAGCACAGCATTACCTCACTAGTTACAGGATATTTGGGGGCTACACATTGTCCGTCTGTACTTGGTTACACTAAGCTCAAGGTGAGATATGCAATGTGTTTTGTGGTCCTTCTCGAACTTAAACAGTATGTAATGACGGCTGGAAATGGCATTCAATCTGTTCAGAGAGGGCTATGCCTTTTTGATAATCACTGCAAAAACTTTAGGGAGTGTTTTTTTTCTCAAATATAGACTGAATTTTAAATTTAGAAAGTGATCCCTGTTGTGTTAACTTTATTAACTTTGTTTTCAGTGAATTCAGGCAACTTTGAGTAAAGCTTCAGAGGGGAAATGTTGACTGTTCTCTTAGATCTTAAGAAATATGAGAAACAGGTGAGATCATCAGAAAAAAAGATAAAATCTGTTGAAATTGAAAGGGGTAGAAATACCTTTCTAGTACCAACAGTCGATTTGATTGTGAGCTGAACATCAGTGTAGGATGCAATCACATCTATTTTGGGTAGTGAGCTTTAAATGACCCAGATATCAAGACTGAAAGTGGCATCCCATTGTGTTAATGCTTTGCCTACCATTTGTTTACACAATCCCTTTGTACCTTCACCACCAGCTGGGTGCAGACATATGTGAAGCACTCTTGGTCGTGTCTTCTTACACAGCTACAGAATGCAAACTGTTTGATGGGTGATTCTTGTGATGCTTGGGATGAGGAGAATGCAACAAGGTTTATCTCTCCACAGTCTTCTCCTTTCTAGACTAAATCTATTATTTGCTCTATTTTCCCTACCGTAGTTTCATTCTAACCATCTTTTTTTTTTTTCTCCTCTGCTGTGTTTGCTTCTACCCAATTGATCTAGCTTGTTTTTATAGCAGGGTAGTCAAAACTGGACTCCAGCTGAGGCCTTATGTGTGCAGGATAAAGAATAATTACCTCTTCTGTGTTACTTGCCACAACCTGTTACTTGTTAATAGCATCACATTTTTCACCTGGATTTAGTTTGTTATCCACTCTAAACTCCCTTCCTCAACATTTTCTTTTTTTCTAACATGCTGCCTAGCTAGTTATTCCTAATTTTCTGTTTGTGTGTTCAATTTCCTCTCTCAACTGCCTTTTTTTTCCCATTTCATCGTGTTGCTTTTGGACCATTTCTCCAATTTGTCAGGATTGGTTTGAACAGCAACCACAGCCTCCAGTGTGCTTTCAGCTCTGTGTGACTTACAAACGGCATAGGTAGTCTCTGTACTGTCATTCATGTATTTAATAAGAGTAAGGAACAGAAGAGGGTGCCACAGAAATATGTTGTCAATTTGTGAGAGAAATGTTGACAACTTCTCTTCAAGTATGTTTTTTTCAATCAGTTATGCATTTATCACAGTCATTTGTTCAAGATAATATTTTCTTCTTTGGCTTAGGAGAATGTCATGCAAGGCAATGTCAAAAAAACTTACTAAGCCCAAATGGAATATGTTACGGCTTTCAGTTTATCTAGCAGACATTTCTAAAAGGAAAGGAGGTAAAATATAAGTGTTTTTTATCTTCTTTTTGTTCTCTGTTTATTACTTTTTTTCTCATTTGTGCCATCTCTTTGTTTCTCTCCTTCTCAACCTCGTAACCCAATGGGTTTTGGTGAACTGGCTCAAACAGAAGTGATGCTAAACACAGTGAAGGAGAAAATGTGCACCGTGACACAATGCAGCACTTCCATAATGAACAGGAGGAGATTAATTCAGCTAATTTGTTCAAAAATAACTTTGAATTCAGACACAAACTCTGCTACCTTTAGTCATTGTACTCTGTACTTCCAATACTCCTATTGACTTTCATGGACCTGTTGGAGAGGGTCCAGAGGAGGGCCACAAAAATGATCAGAGGGCTGGAACACCTCTCCTAGTAGGCAAGGCTGAGAGTGTTGGGGTTGTTCAGCCCAGAGAAGAGTAGGCTCCGGGGAGACCTGGAGACGTTATACAAGCCTTCCAGTACCTGAAGGGGGCCTACAAGAAAGCTGGAGAGTGACTTTTTACAAGGGCTTGTAGTGATAGGACAAGGGATAATGGCTTTGAACTGAAAGAAGGTAGATTTAGATTAGACATAAGAAAGAAATTTTTTGCTATGAGGGTGGTGACA
>Ga0181612_182428_pt1 | contig 15761 bp, 9 predicted proteins | sample HoacroProtozoa21_FD_119630 | JGI IMG/M metagenome (GOLD analysis project Ga0181612, IMG submission 119630) | Hoatzin crop microbial communities from Cojedes, Venezuel. Combined Assembly of Gp0051906, Gp0051904, Gp0051908
AGCCGATTTGGACTAGATGATCCCCAGAGGTCCCTACCACTCTGTGATTCTGTGATTATGTGACATGAAAAAAATTTTCACAGATATTTCTCCCATCCCAAAGGCCTCTTCAGACTGGTTTTGCTTGCGCACCTCATATTTATTCTTAATAAGCAGAGAGAAGAAATGTTTGTTCTTCAGGAATAAAACCTGTTCCACAGAGAGCTCAGAAACCTTGCACATTTCTGTGCAAACCAGTCCATCCATTTCTGAGCTAGCAAGTGCCATGTACGGAGCGTATAGGCTCTGGGGAAAGGGCAGGGGAGGGATGAGAAGGAATTTCACCCAAACAGAGTAGGTTTGCTGTTCATTACTTGCCGTCATTTGAAAGGTTGGAGTTGTCTAATCAGTACAGGAGCAGCAGCATCCCCAAGAAGTGTCTGTAGCAATTACATCTTGATGAAAAGTGCTTTCAAAATAATGAAATGAAGAAAAATGAGAACAAATTCTAAAGCCTGGAAGTCTTATTGCTCCTCTTGATTTGCTGTTTGAAGAAAGTTTTGAAAGTTCTTTCAGAACAAATAAAATGATAAGTTTTCATTTTGGCAATAACTTTTCTATTCTTTTGAAATAGAAGTCAAGAAAATATTGAACTGAACTATCACTTCAAAATGTAAAAGTCAATGTGCTTCATTTTAAACACATTGAAACAAGACATGTTTATTTTCCTCTTTTGTTTGGGTCAAAGGGTCTCATTCTTGTATATAAAATGATTTTTCATACTCCAAACAAATGTACACATAATTTGACAGATATAAGATATTTTTTTAGTGATGCTATATTTGCCTGAAAAAAATTCTTTAGTGCTTTAATAACAGCTTTTCAATAGTAAGTGAAAGATAGCACAGTTCCCTACAGCCTAAATAATTTTACATATGGATGTAGGCAGTGGTTGACTGGGACAAAGAACTACTTGTAAGTTCCTTCGAAATTTCTTTGGAAAGAGCAACATCTTAGATTCTTGAAACAAGTTGTACGATGAGCTTAACAGGTTTCATCCTACTATATAGAATGATTTAAAAATTTGTTCACTGACTTCTTAGCAAATGTTTTTCCTTCTTTGCAAACTGAGAGTATTTCCAGTAACTATTCACACTGTTGAGAGGATTCCTAAACATTATTAGAGGTTTCTGACCTTACTGTTTGTGAAGGCTTCGATGGGAATGGTAAAGTCTGGGAATGATAAAATCTGGTGCTCATAATGGAAGCAGAGGAATAGGGATGAAGTGTTTGGTGGTACTCAATGAGTGAGACACTCATTGCTGGGTATGTATTTCTGACTCAAAAATACAGGATTGTGAAAATGTAGATGCAAATCCAAAAAGAAAAGAGAGGCTTGATGTGGCAGGGAACTGAAAATCTCTTCCAAGAGAAAAATCAGCTTTCTCCATGCTTGGATGCTGTGGCAAGAGGGCATATATAAATATATTGCAAGAAAATAATATATTGATTTTGCTATTAAATGTTATAATACACACTCTGTTGTTCCAGGGAAGGTTAATCATGTTGCCTAAAAGACAAACTTGCTATTTATGTTCTAGCCTATCTTGAAAGTAATGAAAGTACATTTAAAAGGTATTACCCTAGGCTACAACAGAGCGTAGGAGAGGCTAACTATCAACTTAACATACAACATGATGAGAAACAGACATCAGCACTTACTGGAGGGCCAGACTTTGACAAATGGGGTTTAAAAGAAAGTTTATTTGTTAATGTACCAAAGGCATCACCAACTCCCTCACTTGTCACCCACCTCTGATTTCCAGAATACCGGTGCGTTTCCTTCATTTCTCCCCCTCCTTGGAGTAGTAGTAGCAGTTAATGTGGAGTGAAGCAGAGACTTTCAAGTAAACAAGAATTTTGGCATTCACCTTGCTGTGGTGAATCACTGTTGCATGCTCCTCTGTGCACTTGATTGATCTTCACTGCACCCTATATTTGTCTGGTGCCACCACCCTATGGTCATCCACTAGACAAGGCACCTAGTAAAACAAATACCTGATTTGTACCTCATGGAGAGAAACAGGCACTTGTAGAATGTAGTTCATCTGAGCTTAGGTGCCTGTTTTAGGATTGGATGAATGACCCACTAGCAAAACCTCCTTCACTTCACTACAGTCTCAGCAGTAAGTTTAGAACAAGTAGTTCATTTTCAGACAGTTAAAGGTAGACAGCTTAGCTTAAGACTAAGACACTTAAATGTAGGTGTTTGTGTATGAATTATTTGCTTAAACTGCTTCTACAGTCAGGGCAGCTGGGGTCAATGCCATCAGCAGAGCCAAGAGAGATGAGCATGCACTGCATCTGCTGTGGGGACGGCTGAATCCTGCTCCAGGCTTTTCTGACTCTAAAGATAATGCTTGCAAGAAAAACTAATCAAATCACACATTTTAAACTAAAATTGAGATCAGAGTGGTTTATTGGTTTCTTAAAAACATATAATTGATCAGCAATCAATGAACTGTACATGCAGGGTCACCATTAGCAATACAACAAGTAAACCAAAATAGGAGACCCTTATACAAAGTTAAAATACTACTACAGACTTCAAAACACCCCTCTATTACCAATCCCCAAATTCCAGTTTTGCAGCCCCACCGCCACGGAGCTGTATATACCCCCCGGCCATGGCCACAAACACAGCCTCGCTGGAAATGTGGGTTCCCCTGCTTCACACCCCTTCTGATGGAGGTGTAGATGTTCCAGCTTCGTGTGTACCTGTGTTGCACCTACATTCCACTAACATCCACACCAGTGAGAAAGTCCCCATGAGTTCCTCTGCATGTGCACGCCAGGTAAGGGTTGCCCACCCATAAGGCAGGCCTCTGAGGTGTCTAGAACCACTTCACACATCCTGGGCCACTGGAGCCATACTCAGAAGGCTGGTGGGTATGACATGGGACCTATGTGACCTCCATGCCATTCTGCGATAGCAGTTGGAGGTCAGATAGGATATCCCAAAACATCCGAGATGACACTGGACACCTACGTCTGGGCCAGTGAAACCAAGCTGCGTGTTCTTCTGTTCTCTTCATATATGCCTCAGCATCTGTGTTCAGATGGACTGTGATCAGCCTTAGAGGCTGAATTCCACGATCCCAAGAAAACCTCCAGATTTCATGTCTTGCTCCTTGTGTCTACAGGCTTTCTGCTCTTGCAGATGTTTAAAAGATTTTTTTGCTTTAGCTAGAGTTCCTCCTTCAGTGAAATAAAAAGGTAGCTCTGTAGGCTCCATGCTCCAGTCCCTCCATCACATTTGCCATTAAGTACAATTTTTCTAAGAGCCGAGGAGGGAGTGATGGAGAGATGGAGACATGTTCAGGAGTGCAGGAAATGTCTGAGTGCTGAGGCATGCCCTTTTTTGCGAAATTGTCAGTATGTGGATTGATTTCTATTTCAAGAAGATCAAAGCTGGCCAGCAATTAACCATTTCCAAGAATTACTGGCTGACCCCTGCAGTGTAATGCACAGGGATGACATTTTCATTGCCAAGCCTGCTCTTTCATTCAGTGTTTTGGGTAAGGAGTGTTGATAAGCTAGACAGGGTCAGATCCTGGTAGCAGTGCAATCGGTCCTACCACCGCCTGCCCCTTTCTCTTGGGGTCATCGTGTAACGGAAAGCAGCGTACTGGAAAGGGAGTGTCAGCAGGCTCTGCCAGGGTGGGACAGTGCGGCGCTGTGAGAAGGCAGCATGTCCTGACCTCCCCCAACCAAAACCCACTGTGTCCCTCAAGCCACTGAGATGGATATTTTATAAGAGTATCCAGGCTGTGTGTTCATTGTTCACATTAGGAAAATGTCCCCTCTTGCCTTCGTCCCCTCGGCTTTCATTCCTCCCCTGACTCAGATCCACCCATTTCTTCTGCGTCTTTTCATCCTTACTCCTTCAGAAACATTTACTCAGTTACTTGAGCATTAGCGGTTGTCACTCACAGTGGGAATGCGCTCCTGCAGCTCCCCGCAGATATGGCTGGCAGAGGGATGTGGCAGGTTTCTCAGGAGTAAAAGGGAGGAAGGAAGTCTCCGGCTTAAACAGATATGACCCCAAACTGGGAATTTGACTGTGTTTGAGTTTGATGCTGAATGCTGTGGAATGGCTAGATCAGCCTCTTTTTCCTCTTCCTTTTCAGATTGGTTTTGTTTCTGTAATGATGCTGCTCAAAAATACCATTGAAATCTTTTTGAACTAAGAAAAAAAAGGACTTTTAATGACATGGAAGTTTTGATGGAGCTGTTTCCATTTTCATTCCTTCTAAAAAAAGACCTAAAGCAAACTTTTTAAATTTGTGAACAGAAATTTCAATGCATGACAAAAGCACATTTTCAATGACATTTTTCTTTCTTGTCATGTAAAAAAGATTTTATATATGTATGTGTGTATACATATTTATATCTTCCCAAAGCTGCTCTTACAAAGAAATACAAAAGAAGCTTTTAGAAACGTTGCAGCTGATTTTTCTTTTTCAAAGCTGGAATGAGATAGTGCTCCGGAGGACAGCTGATGCTGATCCTTCTCCCTCAGCGTCCCCACCAGGAGAGGAAGGATGGTTGCAAAATTTACTGCATTAACCTACGAGCTCCCTGTGGAACATGTCCTGTCACATAATGCCGGAGTTTCCCAGGCATTCAGGTATTCTGGCATGCACCGACAGTGAATGGAAGACATAAATTAAGAGATCTGTTAGGAAAACCTAAATCCACAAGGCAATTGGAAGACTGGGAGGGGCCAGTGCCCAGCATTGGTGCTTGCAACATCTGCAACTTGCCTGCTGGTGGCTTTGGAGCAACAGCAAGGATTTTCCATGAACTGGCCTGTCTGGCACTTCTTTCATCTCCTGAACATCCATCCTTCTTCCTTCCCTTCCTCTCTCACCATCTCTTCTCCGGAGCGCCTCCTGCATACAGCCTGCCTTTCCAGCTACAGAGCTGAGACTCTTGGCCAAGTCCCCATAATCACAACTTGGGAACGGCAATGTCCTTTTCCGTTCTGCTTATAAATTTCTCTCTTGATTATGAGCTCTTAATGCTGCTGCAAATTGTGATTTCCCTGGCCCTTCACTTTGAGATGGATCTCTCTCCATCTCCCTTCACAGGCTCCATCTTAGAATCACAGAATAACAGAATGGTTTCAGTTGGAAGGGACCTTAAAGATCACCTAGTTTCAACCCCTCCTGTCATGCACAGGATCTTCTCCACTGCCGTGAAGTTTTGCCTTGTTTTGGTGAGACTTCATGGTTTTTCTTGGTTTTACCTGCCACTTTTCTCATTGATCAGTCTCCTTTACTACTGTGTTAGATCTTCACCTGCGTGGTTTTGGAGGTTTTTTGGAACTACCTCCTCCCACTATAAAGAATTGTGGGTTGCCATCTGCGTAGCTACCGTATCTTCCTCCTCCAAATGCCAACCTTTCTGACTGCCCACAGATGTTACAGACTCACAAACATGAGGTTGCCCATGGGCAACCACCAAATCCTGTTGTCCAGCTTCCCATTAATATCTCAGGGCATTTCATTTCATTTCATTTCATTTCATTTCATTTCATTTCATTTCATTTCACTTCATTTCACCTCTTTCATGCACTCCTCGAGGGACCCATGTTTTCTCTCCCACAGCATATTCACATATTGCAGTCAAGACCCCCTCCCTTCTTTCTGATAATCTAAGTGGATCCAGCTCTTTAAGACTTGGAGACAAAGGCATTTTCAGCAGCCATTTCATCACTTCATATGTGTTTTATCAGTCTCCTCAAATTTTGAGCAGCTGTAACACCAAAAGTACCTGTATATTCCAGCACTGTACTTTGCACCGTGTGCTGGACTTTGATGTCCTGCATGGAGGACGAATGTCTTCCCTGCTCCTTCTCACCACTCATCTGGTTTTGCAGCCAGAGACTGCATTAGCAAGCTTATAGCCATGGCGTCTTTCATAGCTTATAGCCATGGCATCTTCTGGAGTACAGAATGTGATTCCACTTACACTTGAGCAGCTTCTTCATTATGAATCTGAAAACCTTGCTGGAATTAGTGCTTTACAGCATGGAGTTTCTGCATGTTGCATATAGGTTTAGTCTGCTGTGTTCCCAGATGTTGCACCTTTCTGTGTTAAAACTCATTTTGTTAGAGTAAGCCCAGGCTAACAAGCAAGCCAGATTGCTTTGGTGACTGACTGGTACCCCTTTAACACTTTTTGTATGATATAAACGTTTCTTCGTAGTTTTGTGATATCTTAATAATTCATTTGATAATTTAATTGATTACCTGACTGGATACTGCTTGGCCTATAACAGAAGGAAATTTGTCAGGCATCTGTGATACAGGTGCATCTTCCTGCTCCTCCTGATAACACAACAAAAATGCGTGTTGGACATTTATATCTGTTCTGGACCATTATTACCCATCTCCCACTCTCCTTCTCATAATTGATCTATCTCAGTTCTTGCTTTTCTCTTTTTCCTGGCAGTCCTTCTTTAAAACGTCTTCATATTTTTCTTCGGGACGTCTTTTTCTCTGGTGCTTTTATATACATTTATAATTTTTCTGTACCTCATTAACTTCTCATTTATATTGATTGCTAGCTACTTTCATTTTTTCCTCTCCATTTATTATATAGTACTATTTTATTTCCAGTTGCTGCCTTCCTTCCATTGCTGAACTAGGATGGCCTTTTGCCAAAGATCTCAGCTTCACATTGGTCAGTCTGCAGAGTTGCTGAGCTGAGACGATTAGCCGCCACCCTGACCAACATTGTCTCCTTGTTTCTTGCTTTCTCTCTTTCCTCCTAGTCAGTCTGTCTGTCTCCAGCTACTGTCTCTTGTTTCCTACTTAGACTAAAAGCTCTTTAGTTAGAAATTTCTGTCTTTGCACAGTATCTATCAGGTCTTGATGCATTGCAAGAACTCAATAACTCTAAGCTATAGGTAAGCGTTCACCACAGGAAAAGCTACGGCTGCATCAGCAGGTACCACCCTGGAGCTGCAACACATAAAGTGACCATGCCCAGACCTTTTCAGCACAGAGGAAAGCAGAGTAGATGAAACTCCTGCTAAAGTGCTTTCAGTAACCCTGTTTCACTTTGCACTGAAATGGGTTAGGGCTGCTCATTTGGTTAGTTGACTTGCATCAGGCAAGCAGTGTGATGAAGAACATTTTTACGGGCAATAACTTCACAAAACGTCTTCAAATACTGTGTGAGAAAATGATTGGCAGTACAGAATATTGCTCCAACAAGGGATAATGAATTGAACCTGGGCACAGGACACTGCTTTCTTTGGCCCAGGTTTTCTCTGATTGCTTTTCCCATTGAGGAAGTGGGAAAAAGGAGGGTAAAAATGCCTTCACACTCTAGTTGCATTAGAAGACACCCTGGTGACGTGAATACCTGTTTCTCTTTCTCTAAATAACACACTGCCACATGTCATGATCAGTGGCTTTGACTAATGTAATTATTAAATACTCAAAAGTTGTACTTGCATTTGTCAAAACAAATCAAAGTTATGCTTTTATTAGTCTCCATGCAAGCAGTGTGGCTCTGATAATATATGAGTTACTACTTATTATTCAATTGGTGCAAAGGGAATGAAAGAAGTAAAAGAGAGTTTGTGTGTATGTAATGCTATTTTTCAATTAGTTTGCTTGTGGTTTTCAGCATTAAATTGGATAAGTGAAGGATGGTGGATAGGACCCATCTGCCAGGAAATTGCTAGCATGTGGCCATCTGTTGCTATCCTGCATTTGATCAGCGGTACAGAGCGTGTTCTGATTAATTCATTCAAGTTCTTCTGAGGTACACAGCCTGCCTAAGAACATATAACGTAATAAATAAAAACTCAATCAGTGAAAAGCACTTTGTGTAAATATTGAGTAATGTCACTATTGTGTAGAACAAACATGAGGGACTCTTCCCCTCTCTTTCTCCCTCCACTCCCCCCACCAGCATAGCTAGGATCCCATCTGAAAGAAAACCAACTCCCATGCTCAGAAGGAGCCCTTCCCGTACGTGTTGCAGCTCTTGCCAAAGCTGAATGCCTAGATACCACAAAAAGAGCAGACCAAATTCTTTGCAGTTTTAAGCTCAGTAATGACAGGACACTTTCACCAAGACACGGACCATCAGCCCATCTGAGGTGACCCTCGTCCTGTTTTTCTCCTTTCCTCGGGGCCCTTCAGGCTCAGCTCTGCTCTGAGGGCACCTGCTAAATGATAGCAAATCCCAGCGTACCCTCAGCCGTGTCAGAGGCACAGACAAGGCTGGCCAAGAAAAGCAGTGCCAACCCAGAGACCCTATAGTCATCTGCACAGGGAGTCAAGCCTGAATGTGTGTATGCTGACCCCAGCTTAGGAAAAGGATCTGCACTTGTTAAATGTCCTATGTCTGGGCTTTCCAAAGAAAAAGCTTGTTTTTGGAAAACAAATTTTTGGCTTCTTTTGAAATGGAAAAAAATATTCCAGGTGACTAAAGTCCATTTCTCTTTCTAGTTTAAGAAGGATAAATTAGATCTTTTATTCTTTTTCAGGATGATTGTCACAATTTGCAAAAGTTCATAGATTGTTTCCCTTCCAGCCCTCATCATCAGCATCTTCTATATACGTCCTTTGTTTCACTCCTAATTCCACCTCCCAGAGCCCTCTCCAGTTCACGTGGACCTTTCCATGCCTAGCAGAAATGGATAGTCAGAGCATCCTAATATAGATCCATAGACCTTCTAGGGAGTCAGATAGTTTGGGATTGGAATGAAGTGGATGGAGGAGAGCTGCAAGGTGCCACCAAGTTGTCAGATGCAGTTAGAAGGCTAACAGTGGAGAGGGATGTGTTTACAACAGCTAGCAGGCTCACTGGAAGTCATAGCAACTATTCTGAACTGCTTGTGCTTCAGGCATCAGACAAAAATATTAACAGGCATTCAAATGTTCTATGACAATCCTCTGTTCTCCAAAATTTTATCATGGCACAACATCCACTTGCAAGGTGACCAAGGCCAGACTTCTAAATCCTTTGAGTGAGCCACTAGAGGATTGACTATATGACAGTATATTTTCTCTAGAGTGCAGAGAATAAATATTTCTGCTTGCCAAAGATCTCCTCTAAATCATCTTTCTCATTTTGTGGCTGTTTGGGTAGCACATCACAGCTTGCTTCTCTGGACTCGCCATTGCTTTCATAGCCTCGATGAGGCTTATGACTGTTTTAATACACCAGATCCTCGGGTACACCCAGTGCTACTGTCTGATGCTTTCACTAGGGATGTTACAACTAAAAATATCAGGCATGCTCAGAAGGCGTGGTGATTAAGTGTTTCCCTTGCTACACTGAATAATGCTCTTGTTTTTCTTTTTCTCATAACATGTTTTAAATGTGGGGGGTTTTTACAGCATTTTAGTCTAACAGAAAGTTCATAGCCTTTGTGTCCTTCCTTTTGTCATGCTTAAACTTGGAAGCAACAGAAGAACTGAGCAGCAGCAAGAGCTGAATTAAGAATGCCATCTTCTACCAAGCGAAATCACAGATTAAGTTGCTTCCAGGGAGAACTGTTTACTATTCAGCCTTCAAATAAAAGAGAGAATGAATAGTATCCCCTAGCAACGCTGACAAAATCCTTGATTTATAGCAAGAAATAAACAGTTAAGTTTTATTAGATACAATCGCATAAGCCCTCAAATCAGAGGTAATTCAAAGCTCGTAAGGTCCAGAATGATGTATCTGAGCCCTCCTTACAGCTCTGCAGTTCAATTTAGCCATCTTTGCAAAATGAGCTTTGTCAAAACTTCTAAAATATGACTCTATCATTGAAGAAAGAGTGAAATTCACCTGAGGTGACAGCAGTCAGCTGGCTCCTAGGAATTCACTGGACCCTTCTCCTCCCTCTTTCTCTCCCTTGCACTTGCAGGAGGTACTCCGCTGCAGAGGTGAGCAAACCGAGAGTTTGGACTATTTATGAGTGGGACTGTGCCTGCCTGAAAGAGACAGGGACTTTGGGGTTTCATCCACTCCTCAGTTGCTGTATCATGGCCATGTTCTAGATCTTGAGAATATTTGGAGGATTAGGGACCAACACACTGCTTCCTCACAAAGCACCTCACTTCTGAGTATGGAGAGACTGGCTGAAAAATCATGCATGGAAAATCACCACGTCTCTGATCCTTTCTCTTGAAAACCAGTTTCTGCTCCCAGGATATTCTAACCTGATATAATTAACACTAGAAAGAAATCACTTGAATAGAAAATCACTATCCTTATACATTTGGTTTTGCTTTCTCTCACCTTCAGGTAGACATTTCAAAGGTGGGTAGTTGGCACTGCAGAAGGTAGTGTGGGAGCTAGTAGAATAGCCCTGTAAAAATATTTTGGTTACCTGTGATCACTGTGAAATTGCTGTCTATCAGCACCCACAATACAACCTGTAGGGTGAACAGGATGAAACAAATTAATTGGAATTTATGATGATGTTAAATAGGAAATCCTTGTGAGTGGAATCTTGGAGAAAAATGTCAAAGATTAATTGCTTTCTGCATTTTTGCACGCACGCACATACAAAGAAACAGCTGGCACAGATTTCCTTCACACCTTCAGGGTTCAAGTGCTCTTCCCACGCTCTTCCCGTTTCTGGAAACCTTAGCTGATGGCCTGCAGTCTTCCAAATCCCCCAGCACTGCAAGCTGCCAAGCCAGCATTGCAGGCAGCTGAAGAAATGCCCTGTTACCTTCTGGACTTGCAAAAGCCAGGCTTTGTGCAGCTAAGCCAGAAGTTTATTTACAGGTGTAACTAAACCCAGAGGAATGGTTTCCTTGCGCGTTTGGCGGTTACCATGACATTTCTATTTAACAAAATGTAGATTTAGGTAAAAGCAAGTGTAGCTTAAAAAAAAAATCAAAAAGAGATAACATTTTTTTCAGATTTTTTAAAACCAGAAATGAAGACAGTTTGAACAGCTCCAGTCACTGCTCTCACCCTGCTCACCTCCAGCGAGCAAGCTGTCAGACCAAGGAGCTCTACATAGCCCTAATGTGTCTGGAGACCCTGCTTTTCATATTAACCCTGTCCTCAATTAACATACAAAATCATCATGAGTAACAAAAGACTTTCCGAACCAATGACCCAAGCGGTTTTATGAGAATTTAGCAGGCACCAGCCTCATGTCTATAATACAGGACTGTTTGCTTCCAGTACTGACTTATACTGTTCCCCGAATGCCTGTTTATTACAGGATGTGAGAATGATGGGACATACAGACATCTGTGTTAACTTCCCTGTGTTCCTTGTCTGAGTCCTGCCCTAATTAAATTTGGGAGCCTGGTAATTTCTCCGTGGAGCAGTTTGCAGCACAGACAGCAAGTTCTCTGCTGAGATAATGAAACTGTTATAATCTGCAGGATATGTTTTCCTGGGCAGCAGAGTTTATACTCGGGGTTAAAAAAAGAGCAGAAAAAGCTTTAGTTTTTACCATTTTTCAGTCTAGTATTTTTGCAGCTCCCTGGGAATTGCCCCCACGCCACCGACAGCATGGTGAATCACGGTGCTCTGCTCCGTCTCCGATGCTCAAACTTGTTGAAGTTCACGGTAATTTGTAACACGCTGTACTGTGGAGCCCTTTAGAAGTCAACATGATATATTTGTTATCAGTAGCTGGTGCTTTTGTTTTTCTCAGTGATCAGAATGAGAAGCCAGCAATCCCGCTGTGCTGAGATGGGGCTGGAGAACAACACGTCTTAGCCTCCATCCTCACAGCCTGGTCTGCAGAGTGGGCTGACGCTGCTCTCAGCATTCGTCTGATGTTCACTGGGAAGTACTAAGTGATGTATTATCTTTATTTATTGAGGCCCTCATCACGCCTGGGATCACTCCTTAACAAGGTCATCATAATCACATTGCAATCAGGATGCCCTTTCCCTTCCCAGTCCTGTAATTAATGTTTGCCCTTGTAACTGGAAGATTAAACACATGACCTATTATTAACCTCTCTTCACCTATTATGGCCTCTTTGATGTTTCTTTTTAATGCAGATACTGTTGAAACAAGGGCTATTTTAATTATATTGTATTAACATGGGAGAGATTCTCAGACATGTGGGGAAGGTGCTGATTATACATTTAGTGATAACTACAAGTATCAGACAGTGTAAATGTTGTGTAATTAGAGAGTAAGTCCAGTGCAACAACATACGCTTCTCACTTGGTACTCACAACAAATCGACATGGCTCCACAGTACAGATCGGTGTATACTGCTAGATACATTCTCTGTCCCATGGAGTCCCATTCCAGGGCAGTCCAGTTCTGATGCTGACGGTCAAGTGCCAGATTTGAGACCCATGTATGCTGTCCTTGGTGGTTTCCAGCTCTGAGTGGGTGGGTGTGCACCCCTTTGTTGGGAGGACTTCACACATTGCCCCTGTGCTTTTTCTGCTTCTCCATCAAGGCCTGGAGTTGTCCAGAGACCACTTGGTTGGGCCAAAGACAAGATACAAGAGTAACAAAATGTAAGAGGAAGGATACAATCTGCAATTGCATTACAGTTATTACAGTTATTACAGTTATTACAATCTATTAATGGCTGTGAACCAAGCTACCAACTTGCAGCCTCCTGAGGTTACTTATCCTGTTAATCTCATTGAACAAAGCCTCAATTACCATTGCAAACAGAGCATCATTAGTTTGGGAGTAAGGGCTCTGAGCCAGCAGGCTTTTCATATGGCTGTGAGTAGTCCCTTGATTTCAGGGTTAAAAGGGATTGAAAGAGAAGTGACTCTAGAAATGTTTTTGAGGCTGCAGTCCACCTCAGAAAAATACTTGACATTTCCTCACAGGTTGAGCAAGCAAAGTGAGTCATATAAATGATACTCTGAACTATTCATCCACTTTGGATGGCTCATTGGGAATGTGCTCTCGTAACTTTCTCAAGCTGCTGAAATGCCCGTTACCATCTCCAGTGTTAAGCCCATGCTCTGCATCACTGCAGGGATGTGCATACACACATACATATCTCTCCTGGTCCCTGTGCCATGTTGATCAGGTCTCCTAATGCCTGATCATCAGGTCATTACAGTGCTTCTCCTCAGAAATACCCCACACTCCCAGTTTTACTGAAAGGGTTAGAAAAGAAGTGTGTGGATATGGAGTGGATATGGAGTCCCCACTAGCTGCTGGGGAGTGGAGGAGGAAGCTGGTAGCAGCATCTAATAGCTTATTACTGGCTTCTGTTGATTGACACGCAGTATTGTACAAAGTATTTCCTCCTCTTCGATTATCAGTCATCTGATGCTGTATTTCTCCTCCTCTTTCATGGTGCCACAATTAGACTGTACATGGGACACAAGATGTCTAGTCCATAGTTATACCTGACCTGGCTGACTGAGAGCTTTTCTTGGCTGGTGAGGATGCCCTGACTGCATCTGTGCCTGTTTCCACGAGGGCCCCATCTGGAGACCGCGCACTCGCCCACCTCGCAGTTTGGATGCAGACTGCGAGAAACCTGGGAGCAAACACTGCTACTCTGCACTAGTCCTGGGAGTCAAGAAGAGTGTACAGTTTCACCCTATACAATTAATCAAGCACAGCAGAGCTATTGGAGTTTCTTTCTGTGCCTCTAATTCAGCAGCAGACTGAGTGACTCATGTACATGTCAGGTTCCATTCGCCTGGTTTGTATTTACCCTGTGTCTATTTGCTGATCCATCCTAAGCCGGTCCAGAACTCAATTCAAATCCTACCCAACTCGAGACGAGTCTTTCCTTTTGGACTGGGGCCTGAAAGCACAGATGTCCCGGCTCATCCTCCATGAACTCCACGTGAGCTGCAGAAGTTCAGACATCAAAGTCTCCCTCCATGTGACAGGATCATTCGCTGAAATCGTGGCCCCAGTGCAGCTGGTGCAGAGGGAGAGGTGTCACGGAGCTGCAGGCACCAGCTGTGTGTACACAGGTTTCTCTGCCATGGAAGGTGGCCACAGACCTCCAGAGCCATAATTCAGAAGACATCAGCACCCAAGGGCTCCCAGGGCTGCTGATGGTCCTGGACTTTGACACACAGGTTATAATTCTGGTGGTAGCTGCAGCAGACATACCAATGAAGGTTGAATCTGGGGATATCCTGCCCCAAAACGGCAAAATGTAAAACGACACTGACCATGTCAGTGCGATGCCACCTTTTCACTTCTGTTAGCAGAAAGAAGTAACAAATTTAAGTGTCATTTTAATCTAACAGCTTCATAACAAGTAAAAAACCCTAAATGACTTTGGATTTGTTGTCAAAATTATCCCTATAAACTGGTCTCAAAAATCCAGGACCCTAAAAATATAAATATAACACTTCATGTTTTATCTCTATTGCAATTTACTGTAATCGCAAGAGAAAAATTTTAAAGCTGTCTAAATCTCGCAAAGAAGTGGATAGGAGGATTTTTATGATTTATAGTGTAATCTCCTTACCTCAGCTTTTTGGGATATCAAAAGTGATAGTGTAATCACACATCTATCTACACTAGGAAATAAGGGAAAGACACATGTGATATAAAGGGGGAATTAAATCCAAGCAGCTATTCTGTGTGGTCTGGCAATTGGAAGAAAATCATCCATGTTTGCAGCTGATTCAAATTCACTTACCATGGGATGCTTCTTAAAATATTTCATTTTCTACTTAATTTGGCTGCAGTGAGTCTGAACTGTACTAACTGATTCTCATTTTTCAGCTGCACACAAAACTTTGAATGCTGTCATTTTCTGATCTATAAGGCCTAGGAAATACCTTCCACAGGGACTTGATAGCATTGCTGAGATCTCTTTGTGGTTATAGTTTGGCTTTCTGGTGAAGTTCTGGTGGTGCCTTCCCGAATGTCCTGGAAGAGAAGTTGGGAGAGCCACGCTGCATTTTCATATGAAGAAAAACATTGAAGTCAGGTATTTTCCGTGTCCAAAATCATGCGCTTCATGAATTTCTGTAATTTCGCCTGTACTGTTGGAGGAATAAAGTATCTGAGATTTACAGGTCACCACTGGTATGGTTCACCTGGGAATGTTTTCACACCTCTCTAATTTCTGAAGCCTGGCTGAGGAACCATAAGAGACCCAATAAGATGTTCAGCATACACAGATCTGAGGATAGAAATACCTGCCTGGGGGCCAAAATAAGTAAAGAATTATTGCCATTCAGAATCCATTTGACAGAAGTCACAATAAACTCAGAGATCAAGAAACCATTGAGGGTATATGTCTTGTGAAGGGCAAAAAAAAAAACCCATGGGTTCTTTCTTCGGGTTTCCATCAACCCTGTCTAAGGGGCAAGACCTCCTAATTTGGGCCTGAATCATGACTACTTCCTATCATTTGTGGTGGTATGATTTTCCATACTGCACACGTCGAGCAGGACAGTAGATGACACCTGATGTGGATGGGAGCAAAGGAGAAGTCTTCCATTTTGCAGTATGATGGCAGCAAGTACTGGAGCTCTGCTGATAGTAGGACACAATGATTTTTTGCAGGCTTATGGCTGAGGCTGCAGACAAGGCTGAGAGAGTTGGGGCTGTTCAGCCTGGAGAAGAGAAGACTCTGGGAAGACGTTGGAGCAGCCTTCCAGTACCTGAAGGGGACCTACAAGAAAGCTGGAGAGGGACTTTTTACAAGGCCATGTATGGATAGAACAAGGGGTAATGGCTTTAAACTGAAAGAGGATAGATTTACATTAGATATAAGGAAGAAATTATTTACTATGGGGGTGGTGAGGCACTGGAGTAGGTTG
>Ga0181612_174462_pt1 | contig 15760 bp, 12 predicted proteins | sample HoacroProtozoa21_FD_119630 | JGI IMG/M metagenome (GOLD analysis project Ga0181612, IMG submission 119630) | Hoatzin crop microbial communities from Cojedes, Venezuel. Combined Assembly of Gp0051906, Gp0051904, Gp0051908
ACTGCCAGCTAACGCCTCCCGTTGGGGACAGTCTTCTTCACTGCAAAGACAAAGAGACAGCTCAGCGGCTGTGGAGCAATCTGGCATCCCTCCGCTGGCCCCCTCTTTTCTTAAGATGTAAGTTGCTTGTTTTCTTTTCCAAAGGCCTCCATGTCCTTTTCCCCAGCCTGCCCGTGAGATCTTACTCATTCTCAAGAAATCTATTGCCAGTCAGTTAATGGTGACAATCACTTGACAGTCTGAGAATTTTCAAGCAAGTAACGGGGTTCTTCACTCTAAGAGGAGATTTTATAAAGCCGCCTTACTAGCTCCTTCAGATTTCTCCTTAAAACCCACATTTTTGTGTTACCTACAAAAATGCTGAAGTCTTTTCGTAGGTACTATATAATAGAAACAATTACTAGTGATTCTACATGAGGTAATAATAAAAAGACATAAAAGGGAAAATATAATGCAAGGGAGGCGTTATGGGCATCGTGAGGAGAGGAAGAAACAGTGGCAGGAACTCAGCCTCTGTACCACAGACCGTTCCTGTTCTGTCTTGTGTGAGCTTTATGGAATGGTGAGAGTTCTGCTTCAAAGAGAAAGAAGTAGGATATAAAGCTCCGCATCTAGGAGTCTGCATCTCTCATTTTCCCAGCATTCCTAAAATTCTTCTCCCCACCCCCCTCTTCCCTCTAAACCAAATCCCTTCAGCTTTGGTGACTTCAGTCTTCATGGAGTTGTAGCAAATGGAACTAGAAGGGATCTAGAGAGGTCATTAACCCATCTCCCTGCCCCAAGGCAGGACTGCGGCCGTAGTAGACTAATAAGCAATTTTTTTGGTCAAAGATCCAAATAAATGGAATTGTAAAGATATTTTTTTTAATGTTTTATTTTGGGAAGTTTGGGCTCAGTTGTTAAAGCTTCATGTAACTGCTAGCAGAGTTGCAAGGTTAACTTCAGTGGCATGACTTTAATATGTATCAAATTAAGAATGAACTATCACCACTTTTTTTATGACATTCAGTGATTTTGCATCATTCGTATTTTTTTGCTAGAGTGTTACAATAGCTACTAAAATACAATAATGATTTTGGAGTAATATGAAGAAGAATTACTTTGGGTTTAGATTTTTGCCAATATATGTATCTCTGCTTATGATACTGTTGCTGAACTTTTTTATACTTTTTATTGCTTAAAGCATTTTACAGAATACATGATTTTAGTAACCCTCAATTTTGTGAAATTTTGCTGTATCTCAAGTGTCTTCCACCTCAATTATTTCTGAGTATTTTAGCCAATGTAAAAGCAATCTGCACAGGCACACATTTCCTCAAATCAGAAAAGTAATTTTATGAAGTGATTGTTGTTTATACCATGTAGGTCTAATGTGGGATTTTACTAGCTGCCTCCACAGTGGAGTGCCAGTAGGTTCCTTGGAAGAATATGTGTAGCTTATGTGTATAGTTGCATAGTAGTCAGTTCTTTAACATTAGTAGCTAGCTCTTTGTTTAACCTATTATTGGTTACTTAGGTTCAGTCATACAATTTTTACTTTATTTTCAACCCCTTCTGTAGTCAGTGAAAGCCGGTGTACTGTTTCTGTGCATTTTGTAGTTGAGGTGTCACCAACATCAGGAAAGGGTGGTAGGAAAACTGCTGGTCAATCCTCTTAACACTGAAGAGAAAAAAGTCTTACACTGGAAAGTCTGTTTTTTATAAGAAATCTGTAGAACTATCCCCTTGGTACAATAAACTACACTGGCAAAAGCACTTGCTAACATTTTTGTCTACTAGGGATTTTGTTGGTTTAAAAAAATTAAATACACCCCAACCAAATGTATCAGCCCACTGGAAGTTCCTGGAATAGCCATGGCTTGGATCTTTACATCCCAGTCTTATAAGGCAGACCAGTGTCGGAAAACCATCAGGGCTGTATTTGGCCCGCAGTGCTGGGACTGGACTAACTGATTGCTCCGCGTCCCTTCTGGCCTGTCGTTTTACGTATTCTTATCTTCCACTTCTGCTTTTTTTCTTTTTTTCCCATTGAGAACAAATAAAGTAATTAGAAGTTTTCTTCAGGCAGAGGGAGGAGCAGAGGCAAAGTATGTAATAAGTTTTGTCTGAACTGTTTTCCTTTCGTAATGCATGCCCTAAAGCTGTGTGCTTAGCTGGGTTCAGTGTAATTGTTCCTATCACCGCAAAGCCTTCGGGACCTGCCCGGAACGGAGCAGGCGGGAAGCGCCAGCACTCGCACCGTGCCCTTCCTGGCTGCGCCTTGCACGGCGGTAGCCTGCTTCCATAGCCGGTTATCTCTTCATCGAGGGAGCGAAGCTGAGGCTGATTCTGAAGATCCTGAACTTAAACCTTCCTGACAGCCTGCATGGGTGAAAATAGTGTGTGATCCTGTAATTAAACACACTATAATCAGAAAGACAATTAACTTTGCACAAGGAAGTTTACTCTAGCATTCCCTAGTTTTAACACTGGCAAACTTTGCCTTTCTTTGATACAGGCTTGAAGAAATTATCACAAGGAAGGCAGTTATAGTATCCTATTCTCACTTGCATGTTTACTTTTGCCAAACTATGACCGTTTCGCCCTAAAATATTGTTGCCCTGCCAGCTTGCTGTAGGCTACCAGAAGTTTTGTGTTTACCCACACGCAGGAATATTTCAGGGAAAACCTTCAATTCTTTAAAAGAACAAATGAAAATACGCAAATGTGTTTTTGCTGTCCCATGAAAATCCACCTGTTTGGCCCAGGTGCACTTGGTGACCCTTCCCCAGAGATGTACCCATTTTTCGGACCAGGAGGTGAGCTGCTGCTGTGCCCGCACGCTGGGCAGGGGAGAGGGGCAGGGACGGGAAGCGGGCACAGAAAGCAGTGCCAGCGAGATCAAGAGGGGCAGATCCAGAACAGGTGGGAGGAGGAGGAGGACAAAATAGGGGATGAGGAGGACAAGGGGCTGAGGCAAGGAAGGGTGGCCTGGCACTGAATTTGGACCTGGGCGTTAGGAACAGGAGCAGGGATGGAATATGGGCAGAAAAAGGGAAGAGAAGCCCAGGACTGGCAGGAGCAGGAGTAAGAGCTCGGAAGCAGAAGGCTGAGGCTGGATGGGGCAGAGGCTGGGGGGGTGCAGATAACTGGAGAAGGGGTGTTTTGGCGTGAAGACCAGTTGCAGGGTGGGAGGCCTGGGCAACAAGGACTAGGATTGCTGGTGTGAGCAAAAGCAGCCCAATTCTTATCAGACTGGTAAGAGAAAGAGTGAAAGGGATGGAGGTCACAGCCTCAGAAATAGCAGAGAAGTCCGCCCACCAGAAAACATTTTGTCCTCAACTGGGACTTTAAATGGGACTCTTTCTCTGTGGTCAGCAAATATCTGTGAAAATGTCTGATCATTCTGTAATGCTGGTGTTCAAAAAGGATCACAGCCTATTCAGGCTATCACTTACTGCCTTAGTTCAAGTGACCGGAACGTCCCTGTTGGTGCCAAAAATACAGGCCTGTTGTTTTAACCCGTGGATCTCTGTGTAACGCTGTGCGATGAATTTCCATTGTTTGTGATTTAAAGCATAGAATTTGTTTTTAATGGTGTTAAGATATTGAATAGGGTTAATATTTGCAGCCCTGTTTATGTTTTTAAGCTGTGCACAGAAAATGTAAGGAATGATATTTTGAAATGTCTATTCAGGCCTTATTCAGAGGTGCTGTGCGTGTGTGCTACGATTCACATCTTAATGGCAGGAGAGTGTTCAGTTGTTTTCAGAGGACCCCAATGTTGTTTGTTGCTCAGACTGCGTCTGATCTGCGGCCGAGTATGGCCTACGCAGTGAAATATGCTTCCTAGAGAACCAGTGATTTTTTGTAATGTTTGAAAATTGGGATTGTAGGGAGGGCAAGGATTGCAGGAGGGATGGTCTGGTAATGAAGACGAATGATTGAAGGATATCGTGGAAGGTATGATGTGTCTCTGTGTATACCACTGAGCTTCTGTGTGATCATGTCGCTTCAACCCAGCGTTTTTATTTATTTCTGTACTCTGTGTCTTTCACAAGTGCCTGACTTGGGGTTTTGAAGAAATACTAAGCACTCACAGCTGCAAATGAAGTTAGCAGCTGATCATGTGAAATGCTGTGCAATGCCAAACATTCTGGAAAAGCAAGTCCTAAATGCCGCAGATTGTGTTTCTGAAATTAGTAGATAGGTTTTTCCGTGTGTTTTGTGTGCCTAAATTCCCTGTCACTAAAATGGAGGTAACTTTGCTGCCTTATCACACAAGAATATTAGGAAAATAACACAGTTGGTGTTTGTGAAGCATTCAAGTGCTATATACTGACATGTGCTATCGAAAAGCCATTCTGTCTTCAGAACAAGGTTTGAATAGTGTACAATAAATACATCAGAAAAGTTCAGAGTAAACAGTGACTAGAAAACCAAACACTGATTAGCCAGTCGCTAAATGAGCAGCGTGCATCCTCTTCGCTGAAGAAGATGGGGCTAGAAGAGTATATGCAGGTGCAATGCAACACTGTGTCGTAACAAATACATCTGTAAAACCCTAGTTCAGTCCCGCCATCCAGTCTGAGGAGCTTGAATTTTTACTTTTGCTATCTGAGTCTTAGCAAATTTATAAATATTTTTCTATCTGTGTTCTGTTCATAATATATACTAGCGAACGAACATAGCGTTGACTAAGAGACTGTGTAAATATCAAAAATTTTTTTTCTTTTGACCACCTTTGAAGTCCAGGCCAGCGTGGCAGGGTTTACAGTTGTTCCCTATCTGTGATATTAGTTAGTGCCTGCATACGATGAGTTTGCCGAGTCTCGGTTCTGTTCACTCTTCATCACCTTGCTCTGAATCCGTTTGGTGGACTACATTTCCCCTAAGGAAGCCACCTCTCCAGCTCCCAGGTGAGGGCAGAGAGATGCTAATGGTGAGTGAGAGAAGGTTGGATTGTTTCACTTGTCTTTCCACCTCCCACGTACCAGATACCTTGTAGCCTGCTAGCAGAGTACTGTACACTTTTTTGGAAAGAAAATGTGGCTGCAAGATCTGCTGAGTGCTCCGCTGCACTTCTGGCTTTTCCTCATCCTTCGTTTCCAGTGGCTGCAGCCCCCCTCTGCAATCCAAGCTGTACATTGGCTCTTCCCTAGCAAACGTTTTTCTCAGCAGACAAAGAAAGTAGGCACGTGCCCTACTTTATATTGTGTTGATGTAGAAATGAGGCATCAAGGACCACAGTTCACATCCACAGCCATGCTTCACCTTCTTAGGAATTCCTAAGGGAAGAACCGTAAGTGAAGGGTACCGTACCACAGCACCGATTTCAATACAGTGAAAACTAGGAGCCACATAGTTACCAAATGGTTTATATGGGGGGTGGGGTTTGATACCTAAATTGTGCTTCGTAGGTAATGTGCTGCAAAGAAATACACACATTTCTCCTATTTCAACCCTGAGGTATGTCGTCTCACCCTGGGCACAGGCTTTCCTACTCCACATGCGTTACTTCAGGCACTTCCTTCCTTCAGAGGAGACAACAGCCCCGCGCACCTTGTCCGTGCGCTGCCCACAGTGGCGGTGGTCGGTGGTAGGGGAGTGCTTTGGAGCACCTCTTGAGGGATGCCTAATTGCAGTCTTAAAGCCGGCAATGAACTGAACAGTCAGCCCACTGGAAATATAGGTATTTCTTAGGCTTTTTTATTGAATTCTTATCTGCATGAAGAAAGGATCCTACGCAAGTTGCGAAGGTATCAAATAAAGGTCAGCTGTATTTACGTGTTGTGATAAAAGCAAAAACACAGCAAAAGCAGAGAATAAGGGTAGTCCACACAGCCTCCTAAGACAGTTTTACAGCCATTACTGTTGTCCTGCTCCCTTCAGAAGCGCGTGCATTTTAAAAGAAGAGCTACACAGTTTAGCCTACTAAATCTTTCAAGAAATATGCTTCTTCCATGATACCAGTTTCATAAATTATTGCACTCTGTGTAAGATGCTCAGCCGTCTCATCTGACCGGCTTTCAGTGCCTCACGGTGTCCAAAGCGAGCCAGGAATTAACCCAGTAAAGCCTCAGTTTGACATTAATATTGACCTTACTTTATAAAAGCTAGATGGCAATATCATGTCTTTTATATATCTCCCGTGTAAAAGAATCTGCAGAAGGACAGTTGAAATATTTTTGTCGTAGTTGAAAAAGAAGGTTTATTATGCAAGGACTGCATGCTTGTGGACAAACGTGTAACCTGCATCTCGATTTCCTCATCTGTAAAATGGGTGTAATGTTCCTACAGCTCACAAGGGATGGCAAGGTTTGATTAGCATATAGGATTGCCTTATACAAATGCAACTACTATCACTGGTTTTATTAAAAAATGACAGTAGAATATGAAGAAGAAACATGCTAGCAGAATCATGCTGCAACCAGGGTCAGCCGTCTCCATCTTTTGACGGTCACATCATTTGTTTTCAGACTCTACCACGAAGTATGCATGTTTGAAATAAAACTATACTTATATTGTAATGCCATAGAAATCAGAGGATTTTATGTAGGAGTTGACATACAGGCAAACCACTGGTTTTTAAAGGATAAATGCCCATAGGTATAATTAAATACCTTGAGCAAATTTGGATTTTGTTTAGAAAATCTTCAGGAAGAAACCATCTATTCCAATTTACAGAACCCAGTATACTGAAATCATACAAAACTGTTTCCAGGTCAGCCTAAAAGAGTGGCTGGGAAGTCTTTTATCTGTGTGAGTAAACAAACATTGATCAGTCAGGAAGAAGACTGCATTTTGAAATATGCTATGGAAAATAAATTCTGCTGCAATTATTCTTTTTTTTTTCTCTCTGTTTTTTCCTCTCTCGCTTTCTTCTCTCTCTCCCCCCGTCTCTCCCTCTCCTTCCTGAAAATCTCCTGCCACAGCGACTGCATTTGCCTCCAGACTTGTCAGACACAGTGAGCCGCGCAAGCAAACAGGATCTGGCAGAATCCGCCAAACTGCTGAGCTCAGGATGTGGTGCTATGGCCATCGGCAAGAAGCACCTGGACTTCTAGCGATTCCTACTTAGCAGTTTCACTCAGATTTATATGACACTCTAATTATGAGTGTTAATGACTTATATAAATATTTTTCTTAATGATGTGACCCAGCAGTCTTTAAAAATACATGTTATCGTATGGTGCCTTTTTTTTTTCCTTTTGTTCTGGTTTCTTTGTACTAATTTTGGACTTGTTTGGATTTTGCTTTTTGTTAAAGCTTCTGTTATGTTGAGTCCTGCCATTGTTCTGCTCGACTGGAAAGATACAGTACTTTGTTCCTTTCCTTAAAATATGAAAATTACTCTTACCCTTTTTTTTACAATAAAAATAAAGGGATATTTTTTCCCAATGGAATTTTTTTATACTTACATTTGATATTTTGTATGAATAAGAAGTTAAGTTGGACGGTTTATTGAAATAAAGGAATGAAACTAAGCAATTCGTTGTCATGTGTTATTCCAAAAGCAAACTACAGTTATGGTTTTAAAAACATGAATTTTTTTAAATTGAAATACCATTTTTAAATTTCAGGAAATATTTATGTTAGTTTATTAAATATGTAATAATAAATTTAAAAAATATTTTTTATTCTAAGATGCCAGTAATTAAGAATGGTTGTTATTTGAATCAGAATATATTATAGATAATTACTTTGCCTTATGGCTTACTACATGCATTAAAGTGCACTTGAATAGAATTTACTAACCATAGAGAAAAGAATTGGTTTCCTTGTGTAGTTCAAAACAGTAATCCTGAACAATTGAAGTCAGCGCTATGAAATTATGTCAACAGACATAATTCAAGATTGAAATTCAAACCGACAGCTACATTAATGCTAGAAAACCAGAAGAGTGCATTTGAGCTCAGGGAAGGATATCACAGCATGCTGGTCTAAAGCAGGGCAGAATACACCAGTAATTCAGGCTTCTGTACCCTCAGATATACAGTTTGTGAACTACTAACTATTTTGTGTGTATCTCTGTGTATATCTCATCAAACAAAGAACAGTGAAGCAAAGCTGACCTATAAATTCAAATGGGTTGCATTCTTTCTTCTGAGGCTGACTTCCATTTTGAAGGGTAATATCTCCTTCGCCGCAGAACTTCCAAGCCACCCAGCTGTAAGATTGCATTACAGTTTCAAAATGTTGTCTATAATAGTGTATTACATGGCTGGAGTGAAATCGACTCTTCAAAGAACGTGTTAATAGGATGCAATAATGGTAACTTATTTTGATGGGTTTGGAACCAGGAGTTGGTTAAGTGGTTTGCTTTTTTTCCCCTGCAATCCAGGTTCTACTTTATTTTTTCTTGACAACGCTATGTAAAACAAAGACATGGCTTTTAAAACTGTCTAACTAATATGATGAATGTCAATCACTTAAAAAACTCCACTGTAGCATAAACACATACTGTATACAGCTTTTATTCTGAATTAGAATAATTGAATCAATGACAGTGATTTGCCAGGATGTCAAATCTATCCATCATATCCTGTCACTACCAGTTTATTTTTTGTGATCAAAATCAAAAAGACTACTATTTTGTCATCAGCTATTTCATTAACAATCAGGTTTTCTCTTCTATATTTTTGAGATATGCCTGTTATATTTTTTATTTCTAAAGACACAAATCCTTTTTAAATCTTTTCAAAATAAAGTTTCAGAACTGAACTGTCAGTTTAATAAAGCAAAAAGACACCTACTTTCCTATGCCAATATATTTAAAATATTATCATTGATGTCTCAAACATTTTTTCTCTTTTTATATTATGTGTAACATTGAATGGAAGTTCTCATTAGGTACTTAATTGTGACTTTTGAAAGCGTGAAATAATTTAAATACTTAGGATAAAGTGATTTTTAACAAAGGGGAAGTTTTACATAGGAAGTCTTTTTAATGTAAATAACACAAAACACAATATTTCTTTGTGAAATGTAAAGTCATGAGACATATAAATTGCTGCCAACATGCTTACATAGGATATCAACTTAACATACAGGGGAGAAAATATCATGAACGTCACAGTCAATTTCTCGTTAACATATTAAATGGTAATTGTTAGCGAGTAGCACATCTATTCCACGTAAGTATATGTGTATATGTGTCCCCTATGCATTTACAAGACTTCAATTTCAGTAACTTCGGTGGGCTAATATTAAAGCTGACAAATATTTTGAATAATAAAGGGAACTCCTTCTGCAAATCTGGATTTTTTTTTTTCTGAGTCAGTAAACATGCTTTGTAAAATAAGTGTTAGAGTGTACAGATGTACAGTGTTGTTTACCTAAGGCAAAAACATGGAGCAAAATTTCCCTTCTTTTCTTCCAAAATATCATATCATTTACAGCAACATATGACAGTGACTTGGCTTATCCAGTAAACCAAGAAGTGAAATGATGCTGCGTGCATGCTGCCTGATACATAGATATATGGTAGATGCAGTGTAGACTTCATTTATTGCACCAAAAGCAGTTTTGACTGGGGAAGCGGTAGAAGTGTTTACGTGGTGGTTTTCTGTGAATTTTCCCCATAACCACTCTGTGACTGTCAGGCACCTGCCTACAAAGAATCCTTCGGTTCTTGCTTCTCTGGATTTGAAGACAAATATTTAACGAAGGGATGCAGCTCAGGTAATCGAAGACTGGGCGCAGCCTCTTTTGACAGGCTGTTGCAGTGTGCTGCCAGCTTCCTTCTGCATCTTCAGAGCCCCCTCGTTGGCTTGGATGGAGAGCTCTGCAAGACAAGTGCGATCCTTCCTTGTGCTCAGAGGGCTCTTTTCCGCAGGTGAGGGCTTTTTGTTTGTTGTAATTTTTTAAGCAGAACTTCTTACTTTTTAGCCGGCTGCAAAGTGAAACCACCAAACTCAGCAGGGGAACGACAGATTCATCACTGTGAAGACGTTCCCAATTCAACACGAGAACCGGATCTTTACAGAATTGTGACACACAGTCAAGAGAGCAGTAATGAAATTTAAAATGTTATGTCTTTAGTATGTCAAATAAGAATTCTTGATAAAATTTCTGTTGTGCGGAGGTTTTCAAAATACAAGTATTTGGAACATGAGATTAATGTTATGATAGATTAAGTCTTTTTCTGTGTTTGTAAGGAAATTTCAAAAGCAATTTCAAAGATGCAACTGAATTCCATTTTCTGTAACAGTAGCTAGAAGCATCTGAAAATGGGCATTCAGCTACTTCAGTTTTGATACATATGGTAGTAGGCAACTGGTTTCATCTTTAAATTTTGTATAGAATAGTGCTGTTGTTCCAAACACACCTCTTGGAAAAGTGCAAAAGTCCAACTCGCAATAATCCTTTACTATGCCAATATTGGAAAGTGAGCTATTAATCTTTTTCTGAAACCACAAGGTTGTAATGCATCCCTTTAAAAATGTATGCATATTACAAGTATTACACACACAAGTACACATGCACACATATCAAACAGTATTTCTCCAGGATCATATGTTAGAATTTTAATAAAGTGTTCTTCTTCTTTTGCCTGTCCTGGAGAAAAGTCATCCATAACTATAGAGCACAACAGAAACAGGGAAGAAGATGCTTTTATGCCTTTAAGGGGTGGTGGAAGCAAGTACTATCCCCCATGACATCTCTTGGGGTTTTTCTTTTCTCTTGTGAGCTACCTGAGTGCAAGGCCTACATTTCTTTTTTTAATCACACTGAGCACATGATGGTGCTTATTCAATAATAAATGCCCTGTGTAGAAAGAAAATGAAGGTGAATCCTCTTCATCTTAAGAAGAAAAGGCAGGTCAAATGGAGGGAAAAAAAAGAAGGAAAAAAAAAAACAGAAAACAAAAATTCCACCACAATTTTTTTCAGTTTCTAGTCTAATACAAATAAATTTTAGGCTCTTTTTTTTTTTTTTTCCTAAAAATGGATCATTAATAGAGTGGATGCCTGCATGTGTATTTCAGTGTCTGAATAGACAGACAGATTTTTCAGGAGTGTTGAGCATCAAGCATCCCGGAGCATCTGCTGAAAACTTGGCTGCTTATTTAAACTCCACCTTTAAACAATTCTGAAAGTTATTAGGCATAGTGAACTAATTTCCAGACCTTCTGTTCATATCAAAATGAAGACATCTTTTGTGCTTTCTGCATTTTATTCCACATGGATTTTCTGGTGCCTTAGAGCTTAATCTAAGAAATCTTCCAGAGAAGTCACTGATGGTTTAGACCAGGACCAAGCTGGTAGGTTCGGTCCAGTGGATCTTTTTTAAAATGTTAGCAGATCTAGAGAATTTGTAGCTACATATTCCTCTGTAAAAAATGTATTTTAATGTCTTCTGGCATTTAAGGTAAATGTTAAATCCATAATGTAGCAAGAATCAAAAAAAAAAAGTCTTCACTCTATGCCGGCAGAGTTTGAGTCTGAATGTTCCTGCCCTCAGAATGCCCTCAACACTTACGGCGTCAGAGGTATTCTCTCAAAAGTCTTGAAACTGGTGAATTTTGGTGCACTTTCAGATAGTTTTTTTGGAGTCAGGTTGGAGCAAATGCACCAAAGAAGACTCTGGCTGAAATTTTATGGGGCTAGACTTAGAACAGAACTGAGGTCTGGTTTGGGTCTAGATAGGAAATCAGGCTGTTTTCAGTGCCAGTATTTTGGGAAAGCGTATTGTGCCCAGAAAAAGCTGTAAACCTGTTTAAAACATGTTGCATGAGTGAGACTTTTCTGCAGTTCTTAGTATGTATTTATTCATATTATCAAGATATGTGCAGGGCATCGTACTTGGCCTGGGACTTGCGCCGCTGCAAACTAAATTTGCCTTCCTGCCCTATTTTAAGTCAATAGGACAGGGATCATTCTAGCAGGATGTGTAGATGCCAGTTCTAGCCCCATCGTCTTCAGCTAGCAGCCATAGCTGGAAACTGCAGATCCGGTGCTTGATTCCTGACCAGGGAGGTTTTATGGGTCCATTTCCTCTCCGCACACATTCAGCATCTCTATGGACCCAGCAGGTTAACTGGTCAGACAGCAGCTGTACATCTGCTGTCCATCATCTGTAAAGAAATGCCTGCCACCAGCATGGCCTTGCACTTGGAGAAGCTAAACTCACAAATAAAGCTGAACTCAGCCAAGACCAGATAGAGAGTGAGAGGCGGAGGAAAGCGTTTGGAAGAACTTTCTGGCACAGTGAAATTCCCATTTATGGTGCTTCCCAGCCTAAGTCCAGGATGGCTTGGCAATTCTGGAAAATTACTCGAGTGAGAAGGAGTTTGGCAGTACCCGCTTGGAGACAGTGGAGTAGCAAATCCGCCTGCGTGGGAGACAGAGCCTTCCCAGAGCCACCTCAGAACTGAGGGGCTCTTCCCAGCTAGCAAAGGGTCACAGGTGTGGAGCTTCCAGCATACACCGGCAAGACACTGGCTTCAAACAAGCAAATAAAACTTGACGACAGCACTGGCAAAGAGGATGGAAGCACAAGCGGTGTGGTCGGTAGGCACAATGACTTCGTGCGTGACACAGTAAATGAACGTATGCAAGGGAGCAGAACAGGGGGTCGGTTCTGCAGTCCTTGCCTGTAGAAGGATCTGTGAAGTTTTAAACATGTTCTTGCCCAAACAGGTGTAAATCAACAACAATTCACAAAGAGCAACTCAATCATAACCCAGAAAATCATCAGAAATCATCATCAACAGAAGCTTAGTTCAAGTGAGAGTTGAAGGGTTTGAATGCATGTTTTGCAAAGGAACAGTGTTGACTTAAACTCAGAGAAATCAAAGTGGACAACTTGCTTCTTTAAAAGCAAAAAAATATATAAAATTTAAATGACTGGATTTTTATTTAATCCAGTCTGACAGAGTTTTAAAAATAAATAAACCCTCCCCTGCGATATTTGAAACACAAAGCTACAGACTCTGAATATGCAGGCAACTTTGCAGAGAGAAATGTAAAGCGTAAAACATAAACAGTTACAGAGAGAAATACAGAGTTTCTTCGTTTGTGATAAGTTAACATATTCATCATAACAGCCTGAAGGTGTTTATCTGCTCCATGGAGTTCAGTATAAATCGGAGTTGTTCTGGTGCCCTGTATGTATTTTCTATGGTGCCCTGTATGTATTTTCTATGGAATAACTGTTCATAAACTTCTCAAAATCCATTGTCAGAAGCCTGACCTGAAGGAGGTTATCTGTGAATCTACAAACTGCTCTGGTGCAGCTGGAAAAGCTCGTATGTCCCAGGAGGAGAAGAACTGCAATTCGCAACCCTCACCAATTTTAGCTGCTGGAGCGTACGTGAGGTCTGTCAGGTGCCTGGAGGCAATTGCAACCTCTGCTGGAGGATTTCAGGGAGCTTACAGCTCCTGTCAGGCACCCGAAGGTAACAAAGATCCTCCTGGGTCACTCACAAAGCCTCTGCTCACCAGCTGACCCAGCTGCGATTCAGCTTAGGAGGTCAGGCTCCAGCGCCTGAGAAACCATAGACCTCTACCAGCCCAGCAAGAGCAGTGTGGTGGTCTTTGTGGGGGCAAAGCAGCTCCAGCACACAGCCCGCCGGTGTCAGGCATGCATTTTCACCTTCACCACCTTCAAAATCACGATCGTCTCACCGGGGGTATTACCTGGGGGGATATTACCCAGGGGGAGGAAGAGAACAGTGTGGAAAGCCCTGATGTTCTCACTGTGTTAAAACATAGTTATCGGAGGTTCGCAGTGAAACCTGAGGGAAAGCAGGTTTCATGGGGACTCTTCTTTAAAGCCCCATCTTCAGAAGAAACAGCAAGGATCCTGGCAGCTGGAGGTTTCATGAAACTCTGTCACACAAGTCAGCTGTACGTGTTAAAAGGCTGATCAAATGGTTTCATTCCTTTGGGGTTTCATTTCTGCAGCCCCAGTGGGAACACCTTCATCTCCCACGTGATCGCTGTTGAACACTGTCTTAGGATAGCGAACTGTCCTCGGTGTCTTACTGTCCTAGGATAGTGAAGTATCCTAAGTAAGCTACCCTAAGGAGCTGTCTGCTGATACATTGGGTCTTTCTTTCTTTACATCTGAGAATATTAGGGGAGGAATTAATTTAAGGTATGTTCTAAAGCAAGGAACTTGCCAGCCTGGCTCCTATCCAGACTGTAGTATCTGCTGCCGCACATCTCATGCAGATTACTCCATCCTCTGCTATTTTCTCTAAGAACTACTAAACAGATAACACGTGGAAGAGACTTGCCTAACACCATTCTCCAGCAGTAATCCAAAGGGAGCTATACTCCGTGCTTTGTTTTCCACCCAAAGAGGAGGAGGAACATTTCTTCTGCCTCTGCCACGCCGTGCAGGGCAGGGGCTTTGGGGGTCCCTGTGCACTTCAGCCAGAGACACAGGAGCCGTCACAGACTCTACTCTCTCGTCTGTAATTCATATGCTTGTTGCTAATGGGGGGAGGGGGGTTATTTGGGTATTTGCAGGTGCCAATCATGCTTTGGTTAGAAACAGGGCTGCGGGAGCTCATTAAGCAAGCAGGTGTCTTCTCAAAGAAGAGTTATTTAAGAAGAGGATGCTACAGCATTCCCAGAGCAAAAGGGCCTGATGGGCTGCACGTGGAGCAATGCTCATTGCTGAAGCTGAGGACAAGAGCAAATGGAAACAAACTGAAAAAAAAAAAGAAAAAAGAATTATACATTTTTCAGTTTTGCTAGTGCTGTTTGTACTGCGGAAATACAGAACAAATTTAAACCTTAGCATAACTCTAAACCTGTACATATTACCCAGAGAAAATGAGATAATATATTTTAGTCAGTCATACCAGAAAAATCAATTTAAAAAAAAGAAAAGAAAAAAAAACCAAAAAAAAAGCAGCCGCCTTTGGCTGTGGCAGGTGAATGAAACAGGACTGCCAACGGCTGGAAAGCCTGGGGGAGGCGATGTGTGTTATCAGTCCCGGGTTGCTCTGTGCAGCTGTAATCTTGCTCCGAAAGGTAAATTCCATGTTAGGCTGCCTAAAGTAATCCAGCCTACAGGGGCATTTTGCTCCTTTTATAAATAAAGACCTAGCGAAGAAGTGGTGAAATCCCCTTGCTGTGTTAGAGCCTGGGTAAGAAAGCAGCTCTTTCTTCCTCCTGGAACAGGGCACACGCCGACTCGCGCTTACCTTTCAAAACCAGTTAAAACCGGTATCTGCAGGGTGTGAGGCGATTCCAACACGTATGTCACTGCATGCATGTCTGCTTCGCCATCAGCTTGTGTGGCTCATCATCTGTCTGCTCTGAACAATAACTGTTAGGTTAGCAGCCTTTTCACTTGTAAATGTAAATATTGTATCGAGAACACGATATTTGAAATACAAAATACAGTGTTATTAAGACAGCGCTCACACATCAATTCTCGTGTGACTATAATTTGTGAAATGCCTTAGGAGGGGCTTATAAATAAAGTATAAGGTGTTATTATGAAATACGTTTTAACCAAATGCACAGAAATGTCTCATTCCTATTGAAATCAATATGAAAACTCCCACTAATTTCAGTGGTAAAAAGAGGAGACCCGCGGAAACTGCTGTGTTACGCTGAGCAATACATTACAGCAGATTTCAGTCTTCCTAAGTAGTACAGCTCCGGAAGAAGGATGAGGATGAAAATGGGTGCTATAGGCTTTTCAGAGCACGCTGAAGATTTTCATTTCCCGCTGATGCGGTGGTACGGGCGTCTGGCGAGGCAGCACCCCCCCCCCCAGCCCGGCTCCCCGCACCAGCCCAGATGCGCCGCGCGGC
>Ga0181612_113446_pt1 | contig 15759 bp, 9 predicted proteins | sample HoacroProtozoa21_FD_119630 | JGI IMG/M metagenome (GOLD analysis project Ga0181612, IMG submission 119630) | Hoatzin crop microbial communities from Cojedes, Venezuel. Combined Assembly of Gp0051906, Gp0051904, Gp0051908
AAGCTGTGGCTGCCCCTTCCCTAGAAGTGTTCAAGGCCAGGTTGGATGGGGCTTTGAGGTCTCTTCCAACCCAAACCATTCTATGACTCTACAGTTCTATTGTAGTGGGCTACTCAGTAAACAATAAAAAACATTTCTCAAATTATATTTAAGCAAGTAAAATCCTTAAAATATCTGCTGAGTTCTGGCAGACTTTTATCAAAGGAATTCCAGTACCCTTTGATTTGTACACCAAAGCTTTGACAATGTAACAATATGAGTAAAAACTCACACCAGTTCTTGATTAGTGGCATTTATTTAGCTTTAAATACTGTCCAATAGTTATTGTTTCCTATCTCAGGTGAAAAGACAAAAGGAAAAAAAAAGAAAAAAAGAGACCCACAGTAGCATAAGATATTTTTCCAGTCTCCTATTGCCTGCTCTCTTAGAAAAGTAGGAGAATCCGCACCACTATCAGAAACCTTGAGTTAAGAACATTGGTATGAATTGTGCAGATGTTTCAAGTCAAAGCAACCATTCTGAACTCAGTTTAAGTCTCAGTCTCTACTGGTTTATCACATTTTTTCTGGTTTTAAGCCAAAAGGCAACTCTCTGATAACAGTTCTACTAGTCTAGCAACCTGCTCGTAACCTTGCTGATAACTGTCTTTACTTGTAACCAGCACTAGGTGCACGGGGATGTTATTCAGATCAGATCAGAATCACATTAATGATTCAGTGTTATTTAATTCAGACAATAGTAAAAGAGTTACTATGAGAAAGCAAATGTACTGAAAAAGAAAGAGGTAAACAGCAAAAGTCACAAATAGGATAAAAATAAGTCCTAAGAACACAAAAGCAATCATACTTAATCAGACCAAAGGTCTATTTAGTCCAGCATCCTATCTTTGTCAATGGCTAAGAGTCTGTTTCTGAGGTACAGTATAAGTACAGAACAAAATATTTTATATTTAAGACTCTTCCAGCCTCTAAGCATTTTCAGATCTGTCCCATGAAAGGTGTGTTTATCAATTCAAAGTCAGCAACACATTTCTATTATTCACTTTAAAGCATATGGCCACTAATATATTATTTTTGCAGGAATGGTAAACGTACACGTTCCTGACTTTTTTTCAATGGAAATTGGCACCTCTGTAGCAAAACCCAATAATTTTCCTAAAAGTTAATCACAAAAAGTGAAAAATAAAGAGCTGAGAAAAAAATCAATATTTGACCCAAGTAGTAAAATAAAAAATAAGGAAGCAAAATAAAAATGTTTAGTGTCTCTGTTTTTCTAAATCTAAAAAATCTAGAGTCATCAGCACAGATATTTCAAAATAAACATCTTACCTCATATGCATAGCCCAAGGAAGAAAACTGACTCCTTAAGTAGCCAAGTTTGTACACACCTATGAAGACTATGCAGCGGATGATTTCCAAAATTCCTGCTTTGGGCCTAGAAATGAGAAGAAATTCAGATTAACATCCAGTCTTTTATATTTTGTTAACTTCAGTGAAAAAGAGCATGTAGAAATAGTCTGTGACTTCTTGCACTTACATCAAGTCAGCTTTCTTAACGTTATAGTTAAGTTCTTACAGTACACACCTTAAATGCAATTCTAACACTGAATTTGATGGGGGGCGAGAATACACATACTCACAAACTGTAGTTGAGCTCACACAAATGTAGCTGTATGTACAGCTATTGTCTTTTGATCTCAAAAAATACAACAGCAAAATTCTGAAAACTGCTACATGAGTAGCTCAGAATCTTTTCATTGGTCTATTTCTGTAAATTTTTATTATTAATTTAATTATTAATTCCTGAAGTTATATACATTTCTGGCATACTGACAGATTTTTACCTATCCTGAAATAAACTGTTCAGTCCACACAAGTGAAAGGTATTCATTTCTGAAAACCTAATGAACAGTAGGTGAAAAGCGGAACTGACACCTCAGTCTTAAAGGAAGCTTCCATTCCACGTTTCTGCTCTGGTAGAGAAATAGTTTCTTTGTAAAAAACTGTAGCTGCTGTTTACTCTTCTGTAGGGCCACAGTGCCTGTATGGACTACTTCAGTAGTGTACGTCTCACCGGACTGGTGTATTCAAGATCCAGTTTGATTTGAATCCATGCTGATTAAATTCAGTCTTCAGTCTACACTATCCTTCACGTGATTTTGACTCTACTCTGAGCGACACTATATGCTCTTCATATACCATCACTGTATCTGACACCTATGGCATGCTACACAGGACTGACACAGTATGGTTGCAGCCTGAGCTTGAGCAGCCTTGGGACAGCCTGCAGGTCTCACTGGCCTGCCAGTGTCACAAACCCAGAGTGGATGCAACAAATGCAAGCACAGAGGCTAACGCAAGTAGCCCATCCCGTAACTTTTCTGCAAGGAACAATATAGATATAGCCACTAATCTCTATGAGAACACTCCTGGGTTTTAGGTGCTGGCTAGTCATGTATTATTTTCTAGTCAACAGCAACATATGTGTCTGAGTGCATCTATATTTCTTTATCAATATAATTTCTGACACACTTTAGATTTCCATATAATGATAAATAATGCATAATGAGAGAAGAAAAAAAAAGTGTGTTTTGTATCTTACCTGTTCTCCATAAGCAGCCCGAAAGAAGTCAGGGACAGAATGATAAAGCCAATTCTCAGGACAACAGTTCCCTGTGATAACATCTGTTAAAAAGTAGACAAAGAATTAATTTAGAGTAATTTTCTGAAGAGAAATTGAGTTTCAACAAAACAGTAGCTTCAACTTCCTCATTCAGTGATGTTAGTGTCTGCTTTTGAAGTAATTTGTTACTTGAAATTTTACAACAAAAATATCTACTCTGGATAGCACACTTACCTGGAGTAACAACCTTTATAGCTGTTTCCTGAATGCTGTATTTCCAAAACAACGTTTAAGATATTCCCTCCTGCACTACATGTTTTCGTGAAGTTACCTGATCCCCTTATGCCTTCATCCAAGAGGGAACAAACCTATTCCTCTATAAAAATCCCAGCAGTCCTGTTCTTTTACTTCACCTTATGTCACCAGGTCTTTACAGCAGTCATCTATGAATCCCGATGGATACCAAACCAATACATTAGTTAGAATAAGTATTCACATGGCATGACTATATTTAAGAAGAAACAAAATTAATGTTGTCCCTTCATGACAACTCAACACTTGGTTCCCAATTCAGCAAAACTCTTCAACTCATACCACTAACTTCAATCAGACTTAAAACACTTTTAAACATTAACATGTGCGTTAGTACTTGGACGAATAGCAGCATGAGGATTTATACATCCAAACGATATAAACAAAACTCAGGAAAACAGAAATTATTTACATTGTGGAGTCTGAATTTTTTATTTTCATTTATTAAATATTTTTTGTATTCTGCTCAGCTGCTTTTGAAAATCAAATATTTAATCAGTTTTCTTGTTCCCTCCCTGACTTCCTTTCAAATATTAGTTTTGAAAAGCCTTTGTTTTTTCATATAAAAACCAACAAAAAATCCAAAACAAAAGTAGTGGATCTGGCTGAGTTACAGAAATCCTTTCTGGCTTCAATGTCAATAAGGTTTATGAACAGCATCTTGCACTTCAAGACTGCAGGCATTGAAAAAATAAAAATCTATGAATGTCTGCCCTGATTTCAATAAATTGCACTCAATGACTTGCCCACCTTCCTTCAGCGGTGGCCCCTACCCCTGGAAGAGATCTAAGGTAAGTGTCTGTGAGCGTGGGAGGCCACAGGAGGATATTCTCAAGTTTTACAGCTGTGTGAATTTACAGTGCCCATGTTTGCAAAACACATCAAACCACACAATCAGGCTGGGCAGGTTTCTGTTGTTTTACTGAAGAATAACAAGCACCTACTTAGATATCCTTAACAAACAGTTACTGAACAAAGAAAACACAATCCCAGCAACGAGCGAGCTAAACAGCAGCCTCACCAGTTTACAAGCCAGAACACACTTCTCACAAATGACACCTGCCAAGCCACTCTGTTGCACAGATTTATACCAGGATAGATCAAACTCATTACTCCAATCTGTTCCATCCTTCCTAATGATAAACTTACAAAACCTCAGACTGATGATTACCACCATCATCTACTTTACATAGATCTTGAGAAAGGATTTTCACTCTATTCTTATGCTCTTACACCAGGCATCTGCTATCAGCCATCACAGTAGACAAGATATTGAGCTAGATACTGAACTGTGGGGGGACTCAATATAGCAGTGATGTGTTGAGATTCTTGCTTAAGTCAAGAAAGCAAAAAATGCTCTAATGGACGTATAATCTTTATCAAGATTTGTATCCCTTGGAATACATTTGCAAATTCCAGATACAAGTTTAAAATTTGTTAATAAAAGATTAATTTGAGGTTGCTCTTTTTGAAAACCTCAGTTTCTGGAATCCAACAAATTCGACTGCTATCCTAAGTTTAAAAGCCTTTCCATTGTTAACATGAAGCTGTTCTGAAGTGACAAAATTTTTGGACAGAGCTTTTTTATAAAAATCAGGCACAGACTCTATTAAGTTTAATAAAATGAGTAGTTCTTAAACTGCTCATCTAGCCACTGAAAGTTCGACTCCCACTTCAGCTTCCTGTAGAAACTGGGTTATACAAAATTCAAGAAGCGAGCAAAGAAAAATCTGATTTGGCACAGGCATAAGGGAACTCACCCATAGATTTCTTAGAAATGCTTTGATATGTTTTTCAATGATTGTTACTTATGAGATAAAGGAGTTTTCCAGGGAACTAGGACTAGAATTTAAGACTTTCCTCCTTAGAGACTGTCCGCACTTTTAAGTTAGAGAATTACACATTCTTTTAAACCTAGTCCTTCTGGCCAGGTGGGTCAAATTTTGCTTTGAGTTTCCAGTGCAATGCACTAGCTTCTACAGACTGCCTTAAAAACGCTCCCACAGTGGTAGGGCACTGTTCTCAGAAAAGGAACATAAGGTTGTGTATCCCCGTTAGGCAGGAAAGAGAACTGAACATCAAATCCAAATTTCAAGCAAGTTATGTAATTGCTACATTACAATATATGGCTAAAATCACACTTTATGGTAAATGAATGAAGCTGCAATGTTTTTGACAAATGTTAATATTTGTCTTCAGGAAGGATCCAGCAGTACCTGCTACGAATGAATAAGGGCATCTCCAGTTTCCATTTTAAGAGAGGTGCATAATATCACACTTTTCTGCCCTCTCAGCGTTTCTGAGCTGGCTAGCATTAGACAACCAGCTACCACGTCTTAGGCATCTGGGTTTCCTTGTGATTCCAGTTTCAAAAAACTGAGGTGCTGATTCATTCCACCTTCCTTTCAGTACCTTTGCTGCAGTGCCTAAAAGCCTGTAATTAACCTAAGCTTTCTGTGTAATCAGTGGAGACAGATCACTTTCTGAATGATTCTGTTTCTTGCATTAGCTAGAATGCAAGTCTAGAAGCTAAATTTGGTCCTTGTACTAAGAGTTGGATTTGAGTGGATGATGGAAACACTTCTCCAAAGCAGACACTTCTGGGTCATATTTTACTGGTGTTTTCTCTCATATTTCCATTTTTTTTTTCTTTTCTTAAAGACTTATTTTAATTACCATTTGTAGAAGAGTAGGAAAAAAAATTAAAATTACTTTTTTAAAAATAACATATTTTCAGGAAACAATAACAATTGTTATTATTGTTGTTCTACTAGTTTGCTATTGATGGACCTCGAAATAATGAAAAGTTTGATATTAGAGACACTGTAATATTTCAATTTAGACTGCAGCTTTCTCTCCATAAAGAAAGAAAGGGTTGAATACAAGACTTTGGAGTGTGGCCTTGCAAACTTCTCTTAAGCATCTTCTCTAAGATGTGCAAAATTGGAGTCTGGAGTTATTGTTTGACTCTCCACATTTATCTAACCACAGAAGAAAAAAACATAGATTAAGAGCTTGAAAGGAAATTTATAAATTGCAATTCAGTTTTAAACATGGCTTTACAGAAAAAAAAGGGAATAGAAATACATTTTGATACATATTAGTAAATCAGAAGAACTGAAGCAACTTTATAATTTAGGAAAATCAAACTCAAATAGAAACCAGCCTTTATCTTTAAATGGGTAAAATGCTATATGAGGTTCTCTGGCATAACAGCTACCTAGGCCAGGTATGATTGTATTTTACAGATTCTGTTTTTCATGCTAATTTCCATCTCTCTTCAGACGCTCTCCTACTTGAACCATAACATTTTGAATACCAGCTGTCTGTAAAACTTCTTATGGTCCAACACCATCTGTGACCCAGAATGTGAAGGACTGGAGGACTCTAAAGCACAACCTGCAGATCACAGTTAATTGCAGACTAGCGCTATCATCAGATTCACACAAATGCATGGCACTGTACTGCCAGAGTAGTGTTGCAACTTTCCGCTTCCCAAGTCTTCAGCTTTATGGAGTGATGATGGGTGAGGCATAAAGCCTTACTGGGAACCACGAAGGTAGAATGTGTAAGTTACCTTTCACTGTAGATACACGCACCATATTCATATACAGCAAAAAAATGGGTTCCCTCATGTATACTCAAGGACTACCAAGACATTAGTGGTGAAATACACCATGACACCATTTGGGAATAACAGCTTTTAGAAAACCAGCCATGTAGCATAAATTTTAGCTATTAGTTTTCTTCTATAACTTTCTCTTTACAGCTCCAGTGCTATAGTTACTTGCTGCCCTGATTTTTTTATTTACTTACAAACTTATATCGCCCTATGAAGTGGATGCTGGCAGCTAAGGCATCCATTTTCTAGACATTGCTCTACCAAAATCAACAAAATACTCAGTGGGTTATAACACTAAACTAAACTAAACATCATATTTTAAATCTACACACTGCAAGTTGCAGTGTGAAAAGAATGTGCCTTTTACATCTTCGTTAGTGCTAGCATCCTCTTTCCACTTAAACATAATATGCATGGATGTATATATAAAATAAATGAGTATTATATACTGGAGTATTTGCATAAACAGAGAAGCCTGTGGGACCACAGCAGGTTCCCCAATTACACCTCAGCCACAAATCTGCAATGTGGTTATTGGCTGCAATCAAACAGAAAAAAATATTTCTGTTGGATTTTTACTTCATTGAAACCTTTAAAAATATCTTGGAGCCTTAAGAAAAAGGAGAGACAGTTATAGAATTTGGGAAGAAGTTTACATGACTTTGTAATCAGCAGAATGCCACCGCATTATTATGTTTTTTTAGTACTGAAAAAATAATTCATTTAAACGAAGAAAATACGTTATTCCAAATGCATATTTAGATGAACACTGAATTATTCCAAATTGACTTTTATATTTCAAAGAACTCAGATTGTTTTATTTATTTGAAGAATAACATGCATGCATTTTCTCATCCTGATGCGTTCAGTGCTTCAAAATAACTGCTCGGCACAATGCCAGTATGTTTCAAAAGTTAACAAATGCCCTGCTGTCACATATCAGACACTTTCGACATTCAAACGAAGAACACTAATGCAATGCTATGAAATTTGTATTGTTAGGCATCTTTGTATGAATTTATTTTAACTTAGAATTCCTAAAAAAAATTGTAAATTCTTAGCAATATTCCACATACAGTACTTGGTGATGGCCTACTGAATGGATATATTAATTGTGTTCTCAGCTTTTAAGAGATCTATCTTATCCCTTACTACTTTTCTTCTAACTGAAACTGCTCGCATATTCATAGCATTATAAGCACTGTAAATGTTACAGTAACTATCAACAATAAAAAAGACACTGCAAAATGTGTTTAAGGTACACTTCACTTTGATTTATGTGATACATGCAGTTCTGGAGCTATGAGACTTTTGCTTTGAATGTACTGCAGTTTTACACTCCTAGCACTCTCTCTGGGACTGATCCAAATCCCATTTCTTCAATGAGCTTTGGATCAGATCTAGATGTGCAGAGCTCAGAAGTAATTTTTATTCTCTGGATGTAGTGCAGATCACTATACAGAAAATAAACACTGTATGCTCTCTCCTGTGGAAAATATATATTTGTTCTTTCTTGTTTTGCTCTTTTCGTAAGTTAAATGTAGGTCATTCAGACTGAAGGTATATGGTTGCTCTTTATGGATAGAGAAATTCAACACTTCTACAGGGCGTGAGACCAAACACTGAGCAACTGTAATCACTTGAGAAATGCAATAGCTGTGTGCTGTGTCTTATGGCTATTATGAAATGGAACTTATACCTAAAAATGAGGAAAACAGTTAGCTTTCTCCATTTATGGAGCTATGCCACAGTTATGACATAATTCATAGCCAGACAGAAAGTTCCAGTTGTATCCATAGACATTTCATAACTCAGTGTAGTGGAAAAGTGATATTTAAGAAAGATTTTTGCCAAGTAAAGTTATTCATACACAAGCTTCCTTCTCATGACAGCTTCCCCACTGTACTGCAGAGCAATGCTGGAACTCTGCCTTGGGACCAGCACTTTCTACGCCCACACTGAAGGTTTACATCCTGAGATGAGGTGCTTCTAGTCCCCTGTGCTCTCCTTCTTATCCTTACTACCTTATTACCCCACAGCTTTGTGCAGAGAATTTTCTAGTCATTTTTCTACAATAAGTCCATAAATGGTGGATCTTCAGGAAGTTTGCTCCATGACTGCAAGAATTTAATGATCATCTGGGGCTTGGGTGCATTTTTCAACTTCCCTTATTCTTAGGCAGCTGCAGTTATCAGCAGAGAAAATAATTTGGACCATCGATTTTTCCTTCCAGGACCAGAAACAGGCAAAAAGAGAAAAGAATAAAATAGGAAAAAACTCTTCAGCAGACTCCTTACTTCTTGCTGCTGCAAGCCACAGCAACAAAGTAAAAAAAAAAAATAAACACAACAACCATACAACCCAGAGTTGATCCCTATGCAACTATGACTTGTTTCTTGTATGTAGGAATCTAGAAGCATATCCGGAAAATCTTGCAGAGGTTTGTATCGATAGAAGAACAATGACAATCATGTGTACCATATATTTGGTATACACTGGAGGTATTTATCCTTACTTTGGCTTAATTTCCTGTCCTCAGAAATTGCTTAGAACAGACTAAGCCTCAGATGGCTAAGTAATCTCCAAATTCCCTGCAGTTGCAGTGTGACCCTTTATAGAGATGAACACGATGTGTAGAATAACTTCATATTAATCAGAAGAGTATGCCTGAGGTAGCTTCTATATTGTATTGGGAATGCTACATAAAATACTTGCTTTTTAAACTTTTCTCAAAAATTGCATCATTCTACTGGTCTGATGTGGTACTCAGAGTACATCTAACCAAAAACATGGAAAAAAATGGTCTGTAGCAGCTAGTATACGCAGAGCTGCCAGAGCTGCTACAAGCCTGCTGCCACATATCCCAAGAAATTATTGCAAGCAGAGTCCTTCTCCTGCCCTTCCTGCCCTGGGAGGCAAAAGGAATGTCCAAGTCAGAAGACCAAGACATCAATGTTTGGCCAAGATTTCTGACAGCTTTGCAATGATTTTGCAGTCCTCTGGAATCCTTCATGGATGGTCGTGGTCAGATACGCAAACAAGACTTATTTCTAGAAATCTGCCCCTTAGCTGGATTCAGACATGTTGGTCATGGGCAAAGGTGTCAGGGCACAGCGAGAGGCGCTGGTCCCAGGGAAAGGGGCCGGGAGCCGGTGGCAGCTATGGCCCCAGCGGGAAAGGCACTGTCCTGCAGTGTCCATTGAGGTGGACAGGGGACAGTAACCACTGCTGTCCGAGGGTCGGAGATCGCCAGGTGAGCACACCAGGACAAGGCAGGTCCACAGGTGAGCAGAGGCTGAAGAACCCAGGTGGCCCTTGGCACCCTGACAGCAGGCCTGTGGCGATGGGTGATACAAACATAACAACAAGACTGCTCTTCAACCAAGGAGGTCTTAGAAAGGGTTTAAGAAGAAGGCCAAACGGCATTTTATAAAACTGATAGACTTCTGTGGTGCTTTGGTAGGTCTCTGACTGATCTGTGGGAATATTACATGTGTTAGAATTGTGTTTCAAAACTGTAAGATTTTAGCTTTAGTATAGTATAAAGAGTTGTCAAGGAAGAAAGAATGAAAAAAAGGTTGGAAGGGTGTGAAGCCATGGAAGTAGTTAATGTCTCACTTCTTGCAGGCAGACATGACCTCGTAGTTCACCATCAGAAACTGCCATGTATCCGTGGAGGAACCACACCATGTTAACAGGGAGATCCTGTCAGCCCAAACATGAGGCAGTAAATATCTGCCTCTCCTTGCTATATTTCTATCAATGTTGTTGTATGTTCAAGACTTCAAGAAGGATTTGACCTGAGTTTGTGCTCCTCCAACTCTGAACTCATTCTGACACCAAGCTTCCCTCCTGCAAGCACCACAAGACCTTTCAAATCTTCCTTCTGAAGCTTGAGCATCTAACAATATGACCAACCTTGACATCTTAAAACCTACATATTTTGAAATCTGAGATACATTTCTCCTCTCATGAGGTCCTAGAAACCGAAGTAGACACATACGTCTTTTACAGAATATTTACTATTTTAACTGCTTAACTTCAGCACATTCATCTGTACATAAATACTATAGTTATTAAATATTGTTTAACAAACAATAGCTAACATTATATGTTTCATATTATATAACTATATTTGTAGCCATTTATTTTGATTCTTTTTACAGAATCTAATTATTATTATAATAGTTGAAATAAGATATGAGTTAGGCTGTAGAGCCTCTACTCAATGCTTTATTATTTAAATATGTTGTGTGTCCTATTACTATTAGCTTAAGATGCTATTTCAAAAAACCAGGAACTACTTACAGCCACAGTACCAAGAAGTTCAGTATACAAGTCCGTTATTACAGCAAAATGTACAACCGCATAGCAGTTGTAATAAGCTGGTATACTTGGATTAAAGGGAACTTCTTTTCCAGTGATCTGTAAGAAGCAAAACAGATAATAGCCTTCTACAGTGACCCGCTCCAACCTGTTATTCCTTAGTATTCTTTATACTTACAAACACACAAAAAAATTAAGGGACGTAGAAAATTGCACAAAGATAATCAACTATCAAACTTATGTACTACCTACTGTGAGACAGTATTTAACTCTGTGTGTATGTGTGTAGGTTCACAGCTAAAAGAAAAACTACCATACTCTATAGAACAATTTTGAAAATCTCTTCAGGAAATGAATAATGAAAAGATAAATAACAAATATCTTTTTTTCCTTCAAATAAAAAGAAACAAACACAGCTAAAACATTCATTTCCTCCAGTTTCTGTTCCCATTTCGTCTTCCCCTATGCTTTATGACTGCTAATTTGCTAATTTAAAATAGCATGTGTAGAGTTTTTAACATTGATCCAGTAGCATTAAGAGGTCCAAGTAAATTACACAAAACTGAACGCCTGTGCATGTTCTATTTACCACTGGGATTTCCTCAGGAAGGCCAAGTCTAGGTTTGCCTGGTCCCCAGCCTGGCCCTTTGAATATGACAGAAAGCTTATTGCAGAATCCAGGTGTGGCCCAAAACGTGTTCCAAATAAGAACCAAGGGACGTAACTGAAAAAAAGAGCAAGCAATTTTTCATTGTTAGTAAAATAAAATTTAATAAAAAATTATATTTTATTCATTCTCAGCTCTTAAGTAAATGATTTTTCAAAGTCTGTAAAGCGAATAAATGAGGAATAGATGAAGGCAGTCAGTAGTTCAGAAAACCTGACTGAAATAGGCAGACGCCATATCAAGCCCTTGGTTTAGAGTGAGGATTACAACGACTTCCGACCTGTCTTTCCTGTATCCATCCAGAGTATTTAATGGTATATTACATAGCTATATTTACGGTAGTTTTAAACTAGAATTTGGTTACTGAGACCTTGACATGACATACTCTCAATAACTAAATTATTTAGTATCTGACTGGAATGGATACAATTGCACAGGCTGTGGCCATCCTTCCAGCTTCCAGCCCAGACACCCCTGCAGGTAGAATTCCTCATTCTTTGGGATGCCTCCTTGGGTGAACCGTCACAAAAAGAAAATGGGGACTTCAATACTCCTCCATCCCTGAGGTTTTTGCAGAGAATTTTTATCCAGCTTCAGTGAAGCCTGGACCAACAAATCTACGGACCACCACCCATGGTTCTTTTTTTTTTTTTTTTTTTTTTTTTTTTTTTTTTTTTTTTAACTAAGAAAATCTATATTCAACCTGTTCTGGAGGTTTTGTTGAGATCATGATGGCTGCTACATAATGTGTCAATACAGCTTTTCCTGGAGTACCTTGAACAGCAAATATGCAGAAGAGATAAAAATAGTAAAGATATTACACAATGAGATTATTTATGAAATAGCAAGATTTAGAGAAAACAAAAAAACAGCCAAATATATATTTTTGTCTGTGCTTTGCTGCATATTGCTCTACAGATGGCCAAACTGACATCATTCAGTCCAAGGCTTGTCATATCATCATTGTAATTAGTTCTTAATTTTACTGTATTGTATTTTCATGACTACAAGCTCTGCATATGCTCAATTCAGTGAGTAGAAATAATCGTCTTGTGATGAAACATTGAAGAATTGTAGATATTTTAACTGACCGTGCAGCGATGCAAGGATGGCCTCAACTGTGCCTAAAAGAGGAGTTTCTTTTGAACATTAGTGCCTGTTGAAGATACAAAGTATAGCACCTGGAGCATGATGGGATCAAATGAATTTACTGGATGTGTTAAGCCGTATACAACTTTTGCGTCTTCTGCCTCAAAAGTTCCTGATTGAAGAAGAAAAAATAAAGAACAACCAACAATCAAATTCAAAAGTACATATATTTTTTGCCACACTAATTAAACACGAGACAGAACACCTTCTGTTTACTTACCAAATATCCTGTCCCAGATAATGAGTGTGCCGCCGTAATTTTTGTCAATGCAGTAAGGATTTCTGCCTGTCATAAAAATCATTTATGAGACCAGTAACTGCACATATAAGAATACATGCAGCTGAATTATGAAGGGAAATCTTCATCATTAGCTTGAATTTATAATCTAAAAATAATTTTAAAAGTTAGCTAACCCACCACTCCTTATACACCTATAAAATGTCTTTTTTCTTGCTAGTTTTGTTGCTTTCTACTCAGATTCAAACATACAAATAAAATGTATGATACACAAAATTTCTGTGGAATAAAAGGATTCATTTGGAGAGTAAACTCAGTTCAAAGCGTATTTATAAAGACAAATTAGAAAGCAGACAAAAAATCATTTCACCAGTTTACATATCTAAGAAAATATATGTTAAATAGATTTATGTGCAACCATCTCATTAATGGCTTACAGCTGTCTCTGTCTTCTATGCCAGATGTCTGATCCTGCCTTCATTATTATTAACTTCAGTGCCAGGAAAACTGATCTTTCAATCTGTTTTCTAGGGAATGTATTTGTATATAAGCTGTCCTATCAAAAGTATGAGCAAAGAAACATTGATTACGTATCCCCGAGTTCGTGGAGATTGTCTGGACCAACTGTACAACACTTGATCAACCCCAGAGTGATTCTGCCTAACTGCGATCAGGATCAGAGGATTAGTTTGGATTTACAGCAGAGCAAATAAGAGCAGAGTGTCTCCCTCCAGGATTACCAGTACTTGTGCAAATTTTAAGAATTAAACACTTACAGCACCACAGTCTTTTTAAAAAGTCTACACAGTGCCATAAACGCTTTACACGTGGAGGATATAATAAATATTAACAACATCCTCTGTACATATAACTACATTTGAGTCTGTTTCAAATTATTTTGTTCTTCCATTCCCCTATTACTTTATTACTTGTTATCTCTGCACACTGAATGAGCCAAGGGCATCTATGAAATCCACGTCTATTCCTCAGATATGTTCATGACATTTTTTCAGTACGCAGTGGAGTTAATAATACAATTCATATATGCAGTACAGTCTTAAATGCCTCTGAATATTGATAAAAAGTCAATCATCATGCACCCATGTAAAGTGAGATTTTTTAATAATTCAGACAGCTGAAACCAAATTCCACTAAAATTTTTAACAGTTCTTCTAAAAGGTAACAATCTTTTTGCGCATTCAGTGCTTGAATTTGAATGCAAAACCATCTGTTAGTGATTGACAAGGTGATGAAGTTTCAGAAGTCAGGGAAGGATGAGATTTTTTTCTATCACTCTCCATATTTGCAAATGTCGAATTGTTTTGCTCAAAGTCTTCAAATTATTTTACGTTATCTAGGCTTAATTTCTGCCTAATAATTAATCTTAAATATAAAAATTCTAAAATTAAATTGAAGTTATTAAAAAGTTTTTTAAAATACTGTGAAATTTCTAACTGAACAAGTACTATTTCTGAAGCAATGAACAAAATTAAAATCCTTCTGTAAAACTAATTTTACAGTACAATTTTAGCACTTTAACATTATTGTACAAATAGCAACCATGAGAAAAAACACACTGAGGAATAAGAGGTTATATTTTTAGCTTACCATGATGAACTCTGTGATGACTGGGAGTATTAAGTATCCACTCCAGAGGCCCAAGGTTGGTGATAACCTTAAAAAAATAATGTTTCAATGAATTTGAAAATACCGTATAAAATCAAGAAGAGGCAGGGAAATGAGAGGGAGGAAATCATAAAAAGGATGTTTATCTTAAGGAGAATAGCACAAAACAAAAGAATGCAATTTTTTGCCTGAACCATTTCACTGTACTACTGTTAACAGAATTTTCATTTAAAAAGTGAGATTTAGTAAAATGCAAATTAAAAATTAATTCTTTTTGATTCAGCAGCACATTTTCTTCTTATTTTTCTTATGAGTTCATGATTCCATACAAATCAATTCACTCACATTTTTTACCCATATCTGTTGGCACTCCTTGGGATCCAGTATAAATCTAAGATCCCAGTTATATGAACACTTTACATCAGCAAAAGCCTGGCACTGGCCCAGAGACAAGTAATTCTTCCTCCTTCAGTACCTTTCACTGCTTGCTCCTTCTGTCAATAGCCTTCTTTTATCCCAGCACAAATGCAGTAACACAACAAACCTGATTAGGGAACTGATGTAAGTTAGAACTAATTTTGTTTTGCTTTTCTAAATTAGTTTAACTGGATCAGTTCCTAAATCTGATCCAACATATGGACACAAATACACCAGCATGAGTCAGAAGCACGAGAAGGAAGTAGCCCAGCATAAATTCATAGTGGAGTTGCAATCTAAGGCAACAATTCAACAGCACAGAAAATCCAGCCTTGATTTTTTTAGTACTGGACCAACAAGGACAGAAAGTGTTAATTGCTGCAAACTCACTCTAATGATTCAAGCTGTGTCAGAAAATGCTGATGAATTACATCTGTATCAGCAGGGTTTATGCTAAAGTAGGTACTCTCCTGTATTATGAAGCCAGAAGAAAGCCAGCACTAACTTCAAATTTTGTGCTGTGGTTACAGAATCATAGAATCACAGAATGGTGGGGTTAAGAAGGGACCTCTGGGGATCATCTAGTCCAACCCCCTTGACAAAGCAGGGTCACTTAGAGCAGGCTGCACAGGACCACGTCCAGGCAGGTTTTGAGTATCTCCAGAGAAGGAGACTCCACAACCTCTCTGGGCAACCTGTTCCCGTGCTCCATCACCCTCAAAGTGAAGAAGTTCTTCCTCATGTTCAGATGGAACTTCCTGTGCTTCAGTTTGTGCCCGT
>Ga0181612_119128_pt1 | contig 15759 bp, 6 predicted proteins | sample HoacroProtozoa21_FD_119630 | JGI IMG/M metagenome (GOLD analysis project Ga0181612, IMG submission 119630) | Hoatzin crop microbial communities from Cojedes, Venezuel. Combined Assembly of Gp0051906, Gp0051904, Gp0051908
AGGTCCACCCCAAGCCTGTACTGGTGCATGACGTTGTTCCTCCCCAGGTGCAGGACCCTGCACTTGCCCTTGTTGAACCTCATCAGGTTCCTCTCTGCCCAGCTTTCCAGCCTATCCAGGTCACGCTGAATGGCAGCACAGCCTTCCGGTGTGCCTACCACACCTCCCAGTTTGGTGTCGTCAGCAAACTTGCTGAGGGTACATTCTAACTCTTCATCCAGGTCGTTGATGAAGAAGTTAAACAAGGCTGGGCCCGGTACTGACCCCTGGGGGACACCACTTGTTACCAGCCTCCAACTAGACTCAGCACCACTGACGACAACCCTCTGAATTCCGCCATTCATCCAGTCCTCAATCCACGTCACTGCCCACTCACCTACCACACACTTCCTGAGCTTCCCTAGGAGGATGTTATGGGAGACAGTGTCGAAAGCCTTGCTGATGTACCTTTCTCCAATAGTACTCATTCTAGGCACTGGAGCTAGTGAAAGGAGGGCCCTCTCCCCATCACGTTGGCCTAGCTAAGCTATCCAAGGTCTGAAGAAAAACAGAGGTTCAGAAACTGTAATAAGCCCAGTGCTCCTCCCTGACTAGCTCTAACCAACACTCCCATTCAGGGGAACGCTGCCCCTGTTCATTGCCCTGGATAGACACATACTTCAGCCACCGAGTTTTACACACAGTACATAAGGTTCCACTCCAGAAATAAGTGTTTAAAAAACAGCAGTCAATGTGCATGTCTTGGAGGTGTTCCAGCATTTCTTTTGATTTCAACCTTCATCTAAAATGCCATAGTACAAACAGTAAATAAAATACAATCTTGCAGGATGACACTGGAATTTTAAAAAAGTAATATAGGAGGTTAGGCTGACCATATGCTTGTTGTTATTAAATTTCTTGTTTGATACATTGGTTCAAATTGACAGACTTTATCTCCGATCACAACTAATTCTTCAGCTCAAGATCATTTCTGTGGTCTTAAACTTTGCTGGATTTAAGAGATATTCATCTTATTAATATTCCTACCAGACGTCTCAGTGATACTGCAATGCTCCCTGGCACCTCTTGATTTTCCATCATTTCCAAGTTTAAATCTCTAGTTTGAATGTCAGGATTCTAGTTCCACTGAACTGAGTTAAATTAAAAACACCTGAAGATCACTAAGCATTAGCTAAAGACAAGACTGGAATGACCTTGAGTGCCCTTGCCCTATGGTAGGTAATGGAACATGACAGATGGTGGACTGAGGAAGACGACCCACGAGCAGGCAAGTCAAATGCACACTTCACACGTTTTATCAAAACATAGTAGCTTTAGCCACTAAGAAGGCTCTGAATAACAAACAAAAATGTCATCACTAGAATCTAACTATATTTTATACAAGTTTTCCTCTTGAAAAAACCAATACTTCTAGAGAAAAGAATAGAACATGATATGGTAGGTTTTAGCCATACTTTTAACTATCCTTAAAGCATAATCATTGTTCCCATCATGACACAAAAAGGTCTTTCTAAGTGAAAAGAAAATGGAAGTTTCCGTGGAATAAATGTCAAAAGAGACCATATAGCAGATTCACGGGCATTAGAAACATAACACTGTATTCCTGTCTGCTACAGTATCACTTAAAAGTAGCAGCCCTAATGAAATTTATTATTCTATGATAAACAGTTACAGGGCTGAAAACATAATCATAGGCATAAACTTCAGTTAAGTCACTTAAAAAAAAAAGTAATTCACAATTTAGAGTACTTTGTTATCTTCACATGGCTTTACCTGACAAGCCTCTTCTTTCACTGTCTTTTTCAGCATCTGCAAATCTTCAATTAAAGGCCCATCTGTTTCCATTGCAACAGGACTGTTCAGCAAACTCGTGTCACTATATGTTGGGTACTAATAAAACGCAAAGTGTTAAAATAATCATTCTTCGTAGTAATACCTAAATACTAAGAGTGTATTTGAGCATTTGAATAATATGATTAGTTTTTTGAGATTAGGTTCAATATCTCATGCTTCCAGGCACCAAGTAATACATTATAAAATGAAACGCCAATACTTTCACTTGACAGAAACGTCCTGTTGAAAAATACAGTCAGAATACAAAAAATATGCCTTGATTAGCTGAGATTGAATTTTAAAATATTCAGATTTTGCCAGTGCTGAAAATCTACTATGGCAATCATTTATCTGAAACTTTATTAATACATTGTCTAGTGATTTGCAAACAGCGTAGCAACCCAAACACAATGATTTTACTTTCTGGTGCAATTTTGTGTTGGAAGCGAAAATACACTATTAAAAGGCCAAATATGGTTAATACACATTTAAAGTAATTTCAAGATAAAATATTAAACTTTTCTGACTTGAGAAAGTAAAACAGCCATAAAAGTTTTCAGTAATTAAAAAAAAAAAATATTGTAAAAACACCTCTATAGTATCTAAAGCTTACTGTACAGCAATCTCAGTATTTTAAATTCGATTTTAAATCAGATGAGGCATATGTGGTCTTGAAATCCAAACTCATTTACACACACATGCTTTTTCACCCATTTGTCCTCATAAATAGTTTATAGTATCTGAGTGTACCAATAAATGCAGATGAGAAAATACAAAAAACTGACAGAAAGGTTTTAATGGATATAATTATAACAATTTAAAATCTTATAATGTATTCTTGTGTCATGCAGAGTCAGGAATAGCTCTGAACAATACGAACTGTAATTAATTAGACAAATTAAAAAGTAGTTAATCGAAATTCCATTATATAGAGTGCTAAAAGCATTTCTATATCCTTATGTCAATTCAGTGGAGCACTCAGCATTCAAAGTAGTAATTTTTATTTTAAATTGCTTGCAATTAGCAGCTCTCTTCAAGCATGCTACGCAGAATATGCTGTATACAGGTTGTGTTAACCAGTTTCAGAAAACATACAGAGTTACAAAAAATTACTTGGGAAAAAAAGGAAATTTACACTGTAGAACTCTAAATATTACTGCAAGTCAATCCCTGTATTTAGCTAGACACGCAATAGTTCATCATTTGTGACAGCAAATGACCATGTATATCAAGTACTCTTCACGCAAGGCTTTTGTATGGATTATCTGATTAAAAGAATGTTTTGTCACTGAAAGTCAATTGCTGCTCTCATATGAGTGGTTCTTTTTTGATTAACTGATCTGTTGTCAACTGGCACCATGTTTAATTTTAATAAATTTTATTTGAGCAGTTTATTAATTGTTCCCTGAGAAATGCCACAAGAGGAAAAAAATTTATGAAATTCTACCTTCTTAGAAAAAAGATGACCTCATATTTTGTTTTAAAAATAGCACTGAGATCATGAAGTGTCCAACTTCTGTTTATAGAGTATCATTACTCTATCTTCCATCACTTTAAACTCAGCTACACAATGTTGGAAAGATACATTACAGTAAGTTTCTTGTTACAGTATAGAAAAAAATCTGGCTGCAAAGTAATCGAAACGTTTGGGGTTTTCTCCCCCATAGCAGCAATCAGTATGACTGAGGTAAAGGAAAACTGGCAGCATTCTCCAAGAAAAGTAAGTAGGGGGAAAAAACAAAACAAAACAAACTAACAACCCAAGCCAAACCATCCCCTTCTCCCATAATTTCAAAATATAGTGAATAGTCTAAAGGGGCTTTTGTTTCTTTATAACAATTTCAGTTCCATCAAGTAATGCCTGACAGGATGTTTTCCTTTTAGAAAGAACCTGAGGTGCAGGCTCACCAGAAGATCACCCAAGGCAAGTATGAGAACAAATGCAGCAGACGAGAACACAGAGTATTACTTTAATTCATTTGACACAGAGAAAAACTGACCAGTCATAACTCACAGTTTGCAGAAAGATCTCTTTTGTAATATATTGTTTGCAAAACAGCTTTTCAAGAGAAACCAATTATGGCATCTCTATATTTTCCATAATTTTGCACAATAATTTTTCAAACCGCAATACAGTATATCTCCTATTATAAGAGAAGGAAAAAGTACTTCATAACATACTTTTCAGAAACCTTTTTAAAAAAGAATAATTACTTGCACAAGAGAAAGGTTACAAATTTTAAAAGTACTTTTATTGTATATCTTTCATAATACAATTAGTGAAATTGCTTTATTTCCATGATCAGTCAGACCTGTTTCCCCCACTGATACTTAGCAAAACTAAAGTATTTAAACATGAACTTGTTAATCTTTTCTATATACCTGGGGATTTGATTTGGCTAGATTTTCTATTTTAACCCATGCTTCTTCCCGTTCCTTCAATTTTAGCTTCTCTCTGAAAAAAAAAAATTTAAAAAGAAAAATGGCAAAAGAAGCTTGGTGAATCTTCCGTCACAACTTGTATACTTTCTTAAACATGAAGAAAACCACTAGAAAAATTCAACAATTTAGCTATGCCCGTTTCAGCTTATTGCCCAAAATATCACCTACTGTTGACAGGACAATATGCATCTTATCAAAACGCCATGACCTCAAAGCAACATTACAAGGGGAAAAAAAAAAAATTGTATTCTCTCATGAAAGCAGCAAACTGGCTGATATCAGTTAATCTTTTGTAACAGCACACTGTTAAAAGGGCTACAATTAAAACAGGAAAAAAGTCTTGATCCATGCTGAAGTATGTTTGTGTTGTAACTTTTTACTATTTGAATTCTATATTGAAACTTAAGAAACTAATGTATGACCATAAAAAAACAAAAAAAAAAAGGACATAGATTCTTACTGTCAGCTCAATGGCTTCAGCTAATAGGCTGAAGCCAAAGGCCCAGGAACATTTTGAATTGAACACTAACAGAGAAGTACCTGACAAACTCACAGTCATTCACGGGAGTCACAACCCAAGAGGGATGACAAGGGATACTTTTTCTTTCTTTAAAAAAAAATAAAAATAAAGGATTCTTTCCTTATGCCTAATGCAATAAAAAATGATAAAGTCTAGCCACCTGTGAGTAGGCTAAGCGTGCATAAGAAGCTGGGAGGGGACCCAGCTGGGACAGCCGACCCCAACTGACCAAAGGGATATTCCATGCTATGTGACATCGCACTCAGTATATAAAGCGCAGGGAAGAATGAAGGGGAGGGATGTTCACAGTGACAGCGTTTGTCTTCCCAAGTAACCGTTACGTGTGATGGAGTCCTGCTCTCCTGGGGTGGCTGAACAGCTGCCTGCTGATGGGAAGTAGTGAACAAATTCCTTGTTCTGCTTTGCTTGCACACACGGCTTTTGCTTTACCTATTAAACTGTCTTTATCTCGACCCATGCGTTTTCTCACTTCTGCCCTTCTGATTCTGTCCCCATCCCACCGCAATGGGGACTGAGCAAGCAGCTGCCTGGTGCTTAGCTGCCGGCTGGAGTTTAACCACAACACGTACATGCAATTTGCCTCCAACTCTCCATTAAGTAAGTTTGGGATGGGGTGGAAGAACTCTTTAACCACACCCTTTTAAGTTCCTGTTTGGTGAGGGACTTCTTTTTGGGGGAAGGTGGTTTCATTATTTTGTCACTCAGCACTTGCCTGCCTTAGCTCACACTCAAAATGCCACAGAAAAAAAATCTACAAAGAAACAACAACAAAAAAAGAGAAGAGATTGCTTTCCCATTTAAAAGGGATTCTACTTATTTGCTATGAAGAGATACGTACAGAGTCTTTCTTAAAAAAGCAAATGTTCATATTTTTGTTATCTATACACATACACACATATACATCTCAAAACTGTTACACTACAAGCTCATTTTTACTTAAATTGTAACAAGGAACTTCAAAACTTGGATAAATCAATGTATGTTAAGAATTTGTATTACTTACAGCGTACTGGTTTAAAATAGGTGTGTAATTTGAACCACTACTTGAAGGAATCCCCGTCTACTTTGAAATTAAATTAAAATCTGGGTTTTTTCAGTACCCACTTTCTAACTACATTCCCCAGGCCCTAAAATGAGAGCCAAGCCATTAATATTTTTGACTTCTCGATCTCATTTTAGTAGGCTTTACAAAATACTGAAAATTAAAAAAAAAAAAAAAAAATCTATCTAACAAAATTGGAAATAGAGGAACACAAGATAAGTGACTTTATGATCATAGAAGTTAGACACATTTTTGGGCACAGAACAAAAACTTTAGCTTCCAATTCCCTCCTGTGTTCACTTGCCTATGCAAGAATATACTAAACTCATGAGGATTCTTCTGGTAAATAATGTACGAACATCCTGTATTACAACAGAGTGACAACTTTATCTCAGGTTATTTTCAGAAAAACATACACATGTGCTCACACACAACGCAATGTGGAAAAATACTGGAAAAGTATTTTGGGAAGAATCGAGTGACAAAAAGAAAGAAAATAAAACTGGGTAAATAAAAGATGCTAAAATAAACACAGGATGTAAACTTAACTGTTTAACAAATCTTTTACTCTGGGCTCCATGTTTAGCAGTGTCCCTCTCAAAAAAAAATTTTTAGGAAGATGGTGACCCCCAGCAGTATTAGGTCAAACACTACATGAAGCATCCTATTCTTATGAAGATTTTACAGTTCATACATAACAAGAAGTTTCACCAAGTCAATTTTGAGACTGCTATATTGTAATCAAATGGGCAACTTCCCACTAAAGACACAGTGGTTTATCAGAGCTAAAGCACTCTGAACAAATTATTCAAGAACAGACAGACACACTGACATGAAAACTTACTTCAGTTTTTCTGCTTTAAATTGCTGTGTGCAGTCATCGAACAGTTTTTGGTTCATCTCCATGAAGAGTTTCAGAGCATTGTATATCAAGCCATGTATTGTCCTATAAGTAAAACTTCTGGTTGAAACTCAGAGTACTTTAAACTTTGAAATCTATTTTTTCTGGTCAACAGTAGCCAATAGCCTACATAACTGGAAAATTACATAATTTCAGAGTAAGTGGAAACAAAACTATTTAGTGGACGTTTCAGTTTACCCTTAAAAGGGCTAATGCAAGTACTAAATTACCAACTTTGAATGCAGACTTCTTATTCTACAGTACTACTTGTCACACTTCATGTTTGAACTTCATTTTTAATATTATGTGTGTCAATATGGAACTAGTTTTGAAATTTAGTACCTGATACTCATCAAACTAGGCTTATTAGAGAAAACGCAAGATGATATTAAAGATCTTGATATAAGTAACTTACTGGCAACTGACAATTCCAGAAAAAAAAGTCAGTGATTAAAAGGAGCCTAGAAAAGACACCATTCATTTTGAAAACTGCCACACAGCAGCAGCACTCACTTCAACACAATTATGCCAGGACTCTCTAGAAAAGTGTTAGAAAAATGAAGTGGAAAACATCAGAAAAATTAAACAAAAATGATCTGCTTTAGGAAGCACTTTCACAGAGACATCTAGAGTTCCAGTCTGTAATCTACTGCTGATCATTAAATCCAAAGAGCAATAAGTTAACTGATTACTTTGTATCACACTTCAGTTACAAGCAAGAGTGCAGCTGTACTGGGTAACATGACTTCTGTTCAGAATGAAATGAATGCATGGTCTTGAAAGCCAGAAAAACAACTGACAGCAATCCACATTTTCCATGTCCACTTGCATCACTGAATCAAAATTTTATTAATGAGTACATTATTTGTTACTGCTTACATTCAGTGACAGTAACAAATCACTTTAACATCACTTTATCTTCCATTTCTTTTCCTGTGTTTAGTGGCAGATTGATTACACATTCTTGGCCAACTCATCAGCAGTCCTCAACTCATGGCCAGCACCAGACCGTGATGCTGTCACCATCCCAGCAGCTGCACAACAGCTCAAACAAAGAGGCACTTTACAGTGGAACAGCTGCGGAAAGGAGCTGACCAGGACTGTTTTCATGCATAAGTACTATGTTATTGTGGGGGAAAAAAAGTGAAAATAGTCAATGGAGAAAGAAGAGAAAACAATAAACAAAAAGGGAAAAAAAACAGATGACCTGATCTACAACATATTCCACTAAAATGCAGAAGAAATGCAAATCAGCAAAGAGGTTAAGAGATCAGACAAAGCTAGTCTTTATAAGCATCTGAAGTACAGATTAATGTCTAATTTGCTTCATATTAATAAAATGTCACGGATTTGATGCACTAAAACACTGTTTCTTGTCTAATGAAAAAAGAAGGAACTATCTTCCTCATTTCTTAATATTACCTAAAAATTTTGACAGCAGTAGTCTCCACCTCATCCAGCAACTTTAATGTCATAGAATAAACAACTCAAGTCACTGTTAAAACTGACAACAGATCTGAATCACTTTTAAGCCTTAACTACACATAAATGAAGTAGCAGAATTTTATTTGTATTAGTGTTTCTTACTTGTTCCAATGCGTCTTTGAATTCCGGTACAAGGATGGAAACATGATGGGTAAAATCTTCGCTGCATTATCACTAATTAAACTCATAATATATTCATTATTCCAGTAGTATAATGCTCGCTCTGCAACCTAAGAAGACATGAAAAAAGGAACACTTCTTCAGACAATCTCTTCAAGAACAAATAATTGAAACATTTGGCAAATATAAGGTAAGGGTAAGAAAAGTCTCAACTTGGATTTGAATTTTTCTAGTGCAAATGGGGCTCATGGAGCTGATGGAAAGGGGTATGGAAAAATTACTTTTTCCTTGATAGAGACATGATTCAAACTATAACCTATGAACTCTGAAATTCAAGCAAAGAAATGTTCTCTCAAGGAAACAGTATTTGTAGAACTCTATTACAAGCAGTAAAATGCAAGCCCTATGTATTGAAAGGGTTCAGGTATTTCTGAAAACAGTGAGCTTTTAAGCTTTTATGTTAAGTGCAACACTGAAGTGAACCACTCAGTACAAATGCACATACCACATGCTTGAAAAGAAACAATAAAGCTAACATTTGGATCTCTAAAATTTGACACACAATTAAAGACTTTTTTGCAACAAAAAATTAATTATGATGAATAACGTGTAATACCACCAACAAGTCTGCTCTACGAACATCCTCGTATTATTGTACATTCAGTAGGTACAGACCTGAAAGTGTGGACTGGACACACATTTGGCTAGCTGTCTGAAAAGAGGCTCCATAACTTTTACAAATTCAGATGGTTCAATAACATCCAGAATTTCTTCTAGTTCATTTAAAAACATGACTTCTTTTGGACTGTGAGTCTTTGGCCAGTATTTCAGCAGTGCCATTACAACCTGTAGAGACAAAGTGAACGTAATCTTGACGATAATTTGACTTTACCTTGCAATAGATTATATTACATTAGGAAACCTAACATTTTAAAGGGAACACAAAGCTCAGATTTCTTGCCTTGTGACAGAAGTGATCAGATACAGTTCAGAGACACAAAAATAACTGTTAATAGGTCTAAAAACACTTCTTCAGAAAACAAAGTTATACACTTCAGAGACATGTTCAAAAATAATAATCAAAAGGTTAGAGAAAGTAACCTGACATCTAACTTCATTTTCCCCACAGTACAGTAGCAAGTTTGCACTTTGATTTGATGATCATATTATCTGCCACTTCAGTGACAGCAGCTTTCAATCTCTTATTTCTTGGAGGCGTACTTCAAAGCTCAAGAAATTAAGTTCTATCATTATATTATAAGAAAAGATTTACTATAAATACCCAGATTGACAGGTGACCAAGTACTTCAGGCATGTTGCTCTTAAACATCCAATTTTATTTAATTGACTGTATTACTATAATCAGAATCTCAGCTTTCTTCGTGATTATTAAATTATTTACCCAGCTTGCTGAAGCAGTTTTTTCCTAGCAAACCATGAACACTCAGAAGATACATGGGAGAAAGGGGGTGGTGTGGGGAGACGAAGGGGTGAGACAACTAAAGGATCCATAAAAATGTGACACAAAAGGAAGCTGCCTGCCAGCTGGCTCGCAACTCTTCAGGAGTCTGTATATCTGTGGGGAAACGTTTCTGAAGTCTTAACTGAAAAACAAACTCTCTCACCTACTGAATATATAAGTAGAAGAATTTAAGTCTGAAAAGTGATATTAGTTTAGCAATTAGATATATTTAGACATTGTATTTATTAGTGGAGCTATCAATCACAATTTATTCAAGAATCTGCAAAAACACACAAAGTTATATTGAAGGAATAACGACTCTTGTGTTGTTAGCAATTTTTGATTTAAGGAAAATGCAAGTATGTTTTTGGTTTGAAAAAATGATCATTTTTTAACAAAGATGTCAATTTTAAAACCAAAGTGTAAGATTTTTTTTTTTTTTGGGGTAACTACAAAAACCATTTTCCATCTGTGGCAACTTGGTCTCAAACAATATTCAAATAGGAAGACATTTTCCTTTAAAGGATATTTAAGCCACGATAAATACTTCAAAATGACCAGCATAGCAATCAATTGTAAATTTAGATATTTTTGATGAGAAATTAATACAACCATGAACGTCTAAGTTTATAAATGCTTTTGTTCTGTGGTTAAAGATTAAAAAGTCACGAAGAACTAAAATATGACAATGTCTGTCTAGTCCTAGATACAGACCTGGAGGAAAAAAAACCCCCACAAATAAAAACCAGCAGACTGCTTGAAAAAACTTAAAGTTTATATTTGTCTTTTTATATCATCTAAAAGTTACAGCAGTCCATTAGTCTCAGACAACAATTTTTTCCCCCTCATTTAGGGGAAAAAAGCAGTCTTTTGTTTTCTGCAATGGAAGACATTTATAGAAGTCCAGCTTTTTATATCTAAAAACTATAAACAATATTTAATAGCATCACTGACAAGACAACTCAGTGAGAGATCAGTGCATCCTTCATGTACGTATTTTTCAACCATGAAAGCAGATACCATGTTCTCAAAGAAGCCTTGAGAAATTTATGCAGATTTTTTTTATTTAAATGTCAAAAAGTCTCATGTGACAATTAAAAGGGAGAAACAAAGCATTTTATTTTGCAGTGACCAAAATTTTTGAAGGGAAACTTAGTACTTCAGTGATGCATGTGCTAAATTCTTAAAGAATGTTGTAATCATGTACTAATTTGGGATCAAAAAGGGAAACAGACTTGGATGCGTATTAGTCTAGATTTGTACTAGGAAATATGTAACATCCTAGCTGACGTCTGGAAGAAAACTAAGATTCCAAGATCTCATATAACACGAATGACAGGATGTCTGAGATTTGTTATCTTAACAAATATTAGAAGCTCTGAGTAGAAAAGAGTTCTTTCTCAGCTGCACACTTAACTGGTTTTAAAATCCCAGTTTCCATTTTACAATGGAAATGCTTATAATCTAATAATGTGCACTTTTGTTAGTAGCAATTGTTTTACTGATTGTTACTTAGTGATTACAAATATTAGTTATTACCAACTTAATATTGGGTGTAATGAGACAAAACACTATATGCTATCAAGGATAATTAAAAGTATTCATCTATATGATTATGTGCAGCCAGACCAAAGTCTGGTTTTGTCTATGGTCCACACTGGGTAGATCAAAAGGCTTGCATCAGTAGGTAGCTCCGCATGCCATTATAACACCAGTCTCTCAACCACAGATCAGGCAAGCTAGTTTCTGACTAAACTGCTTCTGGATCAACCATCTTGTATCCAGTCAGCCAGAACAAAACAAATAGAATAAACTCTGGTCTGCTTGTAAGAGTTATGCTCTTAATGCTGTTTTAATTCGTTTTGGACATTTCAAACAACTGTTGGGAAAATAGATAGACCAAAATTGTTAAATATTTGACTCTTCCTAATAAAAACAATTACATATTAACACTTTGTCCCCAAACCTCCTTAGACAGATGAAAGGGATATTAATACTCCAAAATATATAACCATAGCAAGATAAACTTACTGGTTCTGTAAGTGTGCTGTCCTTTTCTAAAAATTGAACTACACAGTACGCCAGCTACAATAAAAGAGAAAGATTTTTATTAATGCTTACCATGAATCTCAACACACTTTGAAATCACTAGCTAAGTGGAGCACACTACTTAATTGAAATAAAAACACAACAGTTTTTCTGTAATTTTACAAAAATTATTTGGCAGATGATTTAAACAACAAAAGGGTAAATATGCTTTACCAGTTTTTCCCCAACCTTCCCAAGTCTGGTCTCACCTTTTTCTGGGTTATAATACAAACACACAATTTGACACTCCTTTTTAGACCTAGTACTTTACATTTCAGTACGCTTCATCTTTTCAAACACGGGATTTAAAAATCAAACTTGTCCTCTAAAGTGCTTTACCTTCACCAACATTTTGGTGTCCCATGCTGATTTAATAAGTATTTTCTATTTCATAACCTGTTAGTTAAAAATGCATTGAACAGCTGTAAATCTTCAGATTCTCTATGTATGAGAACTAATGATAGCTATGCGTATCAATGTAAAGCTGGTGCAAGCTGAGGCTGAATTACAGTATTTACCAATTTCAGTTCTGAGAATGAGCTTGTCTGTGCCTAAACAGTGAACTATTACATCCCTTTCATTCAGCAGGCCAATGGTCCCAAAGAAAATGGGAGGATCACTGCACACCTCGTGAACTGCTTAACCATTTTTCTAATGTCTTTCCATTCCAGTCATTCCATTTTCCAATCATTCTGTGATTCTATGATTCACTTATGGAAGTTCAGCTGCTAAGACCAAATCCTCTCCTGTTTTAATGACTGCTACAAGAATGTCCCAAGGTAATTTGAGGAACATACAAAGATTATTACATCTAGTGTTCTCCACTATTCTGAAGTAAATCTGATTTGAATATAGAAATTAGCTTTCTTCAAGAATATCCGGATTTGGCAGCAAATCCTTCTGAGTATCTGCCACTGTTTCAATGTGAATTGCTGTGGTTTTACCCTGGTGTTTCACACACTAAGCTCGCTTGAAAAGCCTTCCCATCTCACTCAGTAGGACATGGAAGAGAGGCATCCCTATGCCACTATCTTTTTACTGACAGTAATGAGGAATGCAAATCACCTGAAGGTTCTGGAGAATTAGCTTGTGCAGTAAGGGGAATAGATGAAGACCAATCCACCTCAGGCAGGTAGAAGAACAGGTGTCAATCACAGATCTCTGCACTAGTTGAGATTATAGAAAGGTCTGATCGGCCACACCCAAACAAGTTACGTTCATAGGATTAGGAAAAAAAAATCTTTTGAAATGGGAGCCACTCTAGCCTACTACTTCAACAGGAACCGATGGGAGCCTCAGTAGGCAACATCCAAAGCAAATGCTTATATGCATCTCTAATTGCTAGAGAATTGTAATTACAGAAACAGTGTTCTTAATAATACAAGTTGTTAGTAATTTTATTTGAGGAAATGGCACTTAGAACTTGGAGTACTTGAATTTACATAGAAAAATGTTGAACTTTCAAATTAAAAAAAAACAAAGCCATGTAACAACCTCTCATGGAGAAAATCTCAGCACATCACAATAATACTGTGGTTAACACTGTACAATTTCCCAGTCCTCTAGGAATTCTGAATGGAACTAAACTCAGCACAGAAAAGATACAGCTGATTTAAAGCACAGTACAAATCAGATGCCCCCTTTTTTTTCTGTGTACTTCTAAGATCTATTGAATTAAATAATTACGCCCTAGTAAACGTCCAATTCCTTTCAAAACATCAACAGTTGTAACAAACTGAATTCAGCCGAAATTCTCATTGTAGTTCAGAAAGAAAATGTTTATAGATGACATTCATTAAAACCATACCTTTCTGCAATTTCTGTAGGTCTAAACATTACAGACAAACAAGATAAAAATTCTGCATGTGAACAAATATCCAGAACTCTCACATTAGCCAACTTCTTCATGCATTTCATCTATAAACCTACAGTGCTTTTAAAAAAAGCTAGTTATTTATATACATGTGGGCACACATATATATCTTTTCTCCCTGCTCCATGAAGCATTACAGGCATATATATTAAATAACTTCTCCAAGGCCAGTTAGCAGGGAAGTGTGTTGGAGCCTAGAACAGAATCCATGTCAGAATGACTATAACCTCTCTAGGCATACTTACTTTAACACTAGCATGAAAAGCACTGAACAGAACTTACCTGTGGATGGTAGACACTGAGTGATTTCACTTTGTGCAATGGTAACAAAACCTTCAATAGGAATATTTTGTGCTCTTCTTTTAATGGTAAGGCAAATCCATTGATTATGCTGCCAGGGAAAAAAATTTAAAATAAAAATCAGTAATTATATAAAATCTGTACAGGATATATCAAAATCCTTGTTTTTATTGCTTTTTTTTTTTTTGCAATCTCCTGGAGATCATGATGTAACAGAAAAATTAACAAATGAAGCATGCATGAGAGACTATTTAACTTTTGGTCCAGTTCTCTAAAGATTACAAATTAATAGTCAGATCAACCTCTGCCCATCCCTCACCCAAGTCTTCCATAAGTCCCAAATTCTTCTTCCAAGCAACGTATGACTACACGTACACTTCAGGTTCCAATTTTCACTATGAACTCTTCACTATCAAAGCTTTGAAAACATATTTCTCCCAGCTTCTTCACAAAACTAAAGAATGAACTCCAGACTGGACGTAGAAGAGAACAATCCAGGACAGCAGACAAGTCAAAACATGACTTCTGCTGAAATATTACTATGTCTGCAAGACCCTAGCATATAACCAACAGCATCTCAACACATCCCAATTACAGGTGAGTGCAGATGTGGCTCAATGGCACCTTTACCTAAAAACACAGCACCAGAACTGTGTTCACTCACTTGACTAGCATTAATATCAGTTTAAACACTCAGAATCCTATTGCCCATTTACTATTTCAAGCCCTATTTTATTAATTCTAATGCTTTTCTCTTCACTAACAAGTACCCACGCAAAAGGAACCTGCCAAACTTATCTTAAAAAAATTACATTAAAAAATTCAGTTACAGATGTTTTAGATCTCAGAAATAAGATGATGTCTCAGAATTAAAGCTTGCTAAATAACACTTGCTTACCCTTGTTGTGCATGCTTGAAATAATTTTCACTAGTAATGACTGCACAACTAAGTTCAGGACACGAGGTTATCCCTCCTGAAGCCTCTCACAACACAATATCAAAACCCCATTTCTACATTAACATTTCTATGGTGTTCTTTCCAGATTCCACATACTTGACAAATACACATTAATTTCATGTAAAAAAATTCTCCTCCAAGATGTTTTAAGGTTGTTAACCACAAAAAGGAGCAGTATTGTAGGACAAGTTTGGCCTTGATCGAGTGTGAAGAAATTTGGTAATCCTGTCATGAGATGACTGTCCAAAAAAAACCCAGAACCACATTAGTAGTTCCTACTGGAAGTGTTCATTTGTCCAGTATTGTATAGTCCTTTGCAAAGGAAAAGAATGAAATCTAGTACTTCAGCATAAAATCCAATTCCTCTCTACTTTTGACAAGTCAAAACCCAAGAACCCAACTAAAAATTGTTACTCGTAAGAAGTTCCATCTATGTTGACAACATGCTGTCTGAAACTCCTCAATGGACTGGAGGAATGACCAATGCAGAACACTTACAGCTCATAAGCCTCACTATCTACAACAAATTTTGATTTTGAAGCCTGAGAAAAAAAACACTTCAAAATTTGCAACACTTAAAGCTAATCTAACAAAACCAAGAATGTAAAAGCTGGTGACTTCTTCATCAACGACCTGGATGAAGAGTTAGAATGTACCCTCAGCAAGTTTGCTGACGACACCAAACTGGGAGGTGTGGTAGATACACCAGAAGGC
>Ga0181612_122055_pt1 | contig 15759 bp, 8 predicted proteins | sample HoacroProtozoa21_FD_119630 | JGI IMG/M metagenome (GOLD analysis project Ga0181612, IMG submission 119630) | Hoatzin crop microbial communities from Cojedes, Venezuel. Combined Assembly of Gp0051906, Gp0051904, Gp0051908
GATTCTATGATTCTAAGACTTTACACATTTAAAAGCTATTTTTGCAGTTGTGTTCTTGGTTAGATTCTTATAATGACACCTGCAAAAACTAATCTCAAGAGAGGAAGCACATATACTTATTAATACAGGGAGTAAAATTTACAGCATCTACCACTCTCCAGATACGTATGTATATTTCAAAGAGATTTTTTAATTTTCTTGCAGTGCTGTGGAATGAGGAGCAGAGCTTTGGTAACACAAGATGCCAGCTCATGCTGTGCGGTGCATGAGTGAAAGGACTTGGAATAACTCTGACCATGTTAATCTGAAACCTCAATTTGAAAAACATGTAAGCCTTCGAGCATTTCTGAGAGATTCATAAGACCTGCATATGTAAGAGTATTTCATCCATCCGATTCTTCAAAGTAAATGACACTTGGATGCATCTTAAAACACACATGTTACTTCAGGACAAATTTTTACATCTCTGTTCAGTTAGCTGATATTATTTTTCAGTAAGCAAAGTTATTCTTCAATTAATTTCAATTACTATTAATAGTATTGATACTTAATATATACAGGTACAACTTCATAGTTGTTCGTAACTTTCACCACCTTGAATCCTTGTTAGATAAAGTAAATCCTGAATTAGACACCACAATCTGAAATTTCCTTGCTTCAGAAGTTACAAGACCTCAGTGAAGCTTGAAGGAGGACAACGGTACACACCTTGACCTGCTAACTCTTCTGAAGAAAATAAAAAGCTTTATCTTCTTTAGGAATTAGTAATGAGTCAAGTACATGTATCTCTCCACTTTGCAAAGATGAGATCAGGGCCAAAACTTTGAGAATTTCTGGCAGAACAATAACTATTTGATATTGGCATAGAAAGAGCAAGCTTGGATAATATTATTTCAGCCTTGCAACCAAAGCCAAAGCAAACTTCCCCAAGCTTCAGTCTTATTCTCCTGATCTAACTGCAATTAAAAATTCTACGCTGTTTATTTCTCTTTGAATGGATACTGAATTGCCAATATAGCATGAGAATGTCTGATTCTAAAGCTGAGAAAGGATGCTCCACTAGATTTCTCTAACCACAGTAAGAAGTTTTGCTCAATTTGAAGCAGATTTGTGTTCTCCAAAAACAAGAATCAGACAAAAAAAATGAAACAGGGAAAGCTCTTTTCTAAACTGCATTTTTAAAAAATGTACTTGTAAAGCACCATTAATAAAAATAATAATTCTGGAGTTATTTTTTTATAATGCTTTCCTACTGATGAAGAAATTCAGATTCCAGTATTGATTCCGTATGAAAGACAATTCCAGTGTCTGTTGTGTATTACAAAAAGTGACACTCCTACCAAACCTGCATTGAAAAATCACCTGGAAGTAATAACTCAGTGTGTAACTCAAAAAGGAAAAAATATATTTCTACATCCTTTGTAGGACCAAATCTCCAAAATCCCTTCTGGTTAAACAGAGAAATTATGGAAGGGTAAAGCATTGCTCTTTGTCTACAACAGGTTGCCTGGAGAGCTTGTGGACCCTCCATCCCTGAAGACCTTCAAAAGCTTTCCGGACAGGGTCTTGGGAAATGTGCTCTCTGTGAACATGCTTGAGCAGACACCTTGGACAGGGTGACCTCCAGAGGTCCCTTCCAACCCCAACAGTTCTGTCATCTCGGGGGTCTTTTCTCCAGGGACAAGGACCAAGTGCTTCTCCCCTGGGAGGACCGCTCAGAGGAGCTGAGTCAGGGTGCCCCGCTGACACCAAGGAGTTCACCAGGGCTCCACCCCTGTGTTGCTGGGCTGCCCATTGCGAGGTCTTTGTGACAGGGGCACCAGCCGCTCGTCACAGGACCCGACAAGCCTCAGGTTAAAACCCACTCACAAGGCCGCAAGAAGGCAGCAAGCATCCTGCAGAGCAGGCTTTCCCTCCTTGGAAGGATGTCAGCCTTCCTGGCTGGGTGGCTGCCAGAGGGGCAGCCCCCAACACCTCTGTGACTGCCTGTGACCTTGCCTGAGCTGCAGGAACTTATCTCCGTGCATTTCGCCCAGAGCTCTTGCGGGTGCACACGCCAGGCGTGCAGGCTTCAGCAGGACCTTCGGCTTGCTCTTGAGCTTTGGCGTGGGGGAGCACAGTAGCTGTGGGCGCTGAGCAAAAGCAGTCCCTTGCAGCGCTCCTCGCTGCTCCACCCAGATGCACAGTGCTGCAGGGCCCTTTGGTGCCTGTCCCAGGACCCGGGGCACAATGAGAGTGCCAGGGGTGTCGGCAGCACTGAAGACCCCTGAGAGTTCCTCCACCTTCCCTGACCACCTCCTGCAGGCTGCCTGTGCTAACCCAGGTGTAGTCTGGGGGAAAGCATGGGGCCTTAGGGGGCTCGGGTGCTCCAGCTCTTTCCCCAGGCCCCCCCCGGCAGCTTTCCAGAGCCCTCTCCAGGAGACCTGAGCACTGGGGAGGTGCAGAGGAGATCCAGGCTTCCCCTCCTGCTCTCCATCCCTCCCTCCCCGGGCACATGGAGACAGGGGCACATCCCGGCCCAGGCCCACATCTCTCTGCCCTGCCCCTGCTCCCACCAGGCCCTAGCTAGAGCCTCTCCCGCCCAGAGCCCCACGCACTACCGCTGCCCAGGGCCCTTTGCCCGCGCCTTGCCCTGGCTCCTGGGCAGGAGGCTCCCCAGCACCTCTCCGTCCATCACGGGCAGCCTGCCTGGGAGGCAGAGGTGCAGGGCAGCCCCTGGGGCTGGCTGGCCCGCAGGGCGGCTGCTGCTGCTGCTTTCCAGCCCTCAAGGGGATCCTTCAGGAGGCCCTTGTCTCCCCTCTCACACAGCTTGCTGGACCTTTTTTTGCTTTTCTGCTCCCAGTGCCATAAAAGCTGCAGCACTTTGCACATCTCTCCTGGCAGAACACGGTATCAGGCACCAGGGAAGACCTGGGGGAGGACAGCTCTGCAGTGAGGGATGGCAAGCAGGCAGGGCCAGAGGAGGCAACAGAAAGGTCCCTGTGACCCATCTGCCTGGGAGACCTCAAGGATGCAGCCTACACGGTCTTCTGTCTCCATCAATTCTGCTTTGCCTCTGTCGAACACTGGGCCAGAAGGAGAGCTAGGTGCCTGCTCTGCAAGCAGCTTTTCAACCTGCTCCTGCACTAGGTGCAAGCGGAGAATGACTACAAGCAGTATGTCGACCCCTCATCCAACTGCCGCCTGAGAGACGTGGTCAGAGAGAGGGTCTGGAGTAGATACCCATAGTAGCACAACAAACCACACAGCTCAGCCACCACTGACGTCCCCTCTGCTGGCCTGTGGGGAACAACAAAGAGCAGAGCTACAGTGCAGCTCCAGGGCCTTCAAGTGCCTCCTCCAAGCAGTTTCCAGCACCTAGTGCTTCTCAGCAGCTAACGCCTCCAAACGCAGGGCAGTGTCCGGCCAGCCCTGCAGCTGCAGCCTGCAAGAGCATCAGTGGAGCAGAGATTCGAGCTTGGCTTTTTGCCTACCGTTGCATGTAATAAACATGCAGATGCTTTCCAGGGGCTGTTTTTTTCCCATGACCAAAATCCTACCACTTCCAAGCACCAGCACGGGGCTATCCAAGCCTTTTGAGCAGCCGCCAGGCTGCGGGTCCCAAAGACCGACACTTCAGACAGCTGCCACAGGCACAGCTCACTCCTCTACAACAGCAGCTCAATTCCTCCAGCCCAAGATCCCGTGGCTCTGCCTGGCAGGCAGGCGAGACTTGCTCTGTTCTTCTGGGGACACACTGGCTGGTTAGCAATACTTGTCCCAGGGGAACAAGACCCTCTTGCCAATGCCCACACCTTGACCTGATCTATGTTTGGAGACCAAAGTCCCAGACTCCAGGCCTCCCAGGTTTTCAAGGACAGCCCAGAAGCAGGCTGTCATGCAAGCACAGCACAGTTTGGCCACAGGGAGAAGCACTTGAGCAATAGGCATTCAGGAGTAGCACCTGAGAGCCTGGGTTGAAGGGGAAGCCTGGACAGCCTCTTTCCAAAATGAAGCCACTGGCGAATCCCTAGTAAATAGCTACGGCCAGCCACACCCTCTCCAGAAGACTTGTACACATGCAGAAACCCTGAGCAGTCCTGAGCAAAAATGCTTCCATCACTTTAAGTGAGAACAGATCCACTAACTCTCCAAACTAAAGTATCTCTTCTAAACCACTGACAAGGGATGTAAGTCCTCAGGCACTAACATGGAGGAAAAGCTGGAAGCAAGGAGGGGCAAGGCAGTTTTCCCTTGGCTGTGGCTGCAGACAAAGCCTGCTATGAAACCACTAATATGAATTTTAGGTAATCATTAGTCAGTATAATCCCATGCGATTTTTGTCAGCATCTGGTCATCATTAACGGGATTTAATTTATCAGTCAAGTCATTTTGCTTAATTAGGTGGCTAACTGGTGAGGCTATCCTACAGAAAACCTGTGATATCACCAGCAATATCCTCAAAAGTATCTTGTGTATACAGGCAAAGCTTTTTTATCAGGTTTCCCCAGCATTGTTAAGCAATAAGCTGTACCTTTAACAGGTGAATGATTGTTTCTATTGTTGTCAGATATAGCACAAAATAGTCTATGTAATTTTTAAGCAAAGGCAATTGTACATTTCTTTACTTTGAACTGACTTTAGAAGCCTAACCCTTAATATTATGTGCAGATAATTTCTATTTGCATACCTCATTCTTCATTTTCCTGGTACAGAATACTGATCAAAAGCTACTCTTGAAATGTGTTTCATAAACATTTGCATAATTTAAATGAGCAAGTGGAGCTCATTCTATATTTTTAAATAAACCAATTTTTTTTCCTACATTTTTTCTAGGGACCTTAACTCTCAGTGACATGTCTGTTTCTCCTAAAGTGTGTGGACAAAGGGCAGAATTCAGCTGTCTTTTCTAATTAACATAAAACCGATGTAACACGAAGAATAACTAAAACACAAAAAAGAAAAGAAAATTTAAATTATTTTTTAAGAAGGCTAAGCTGTGCTGAGTAAACTTGATGTGGCTTTAGCTTCGTAGAAATGTCGTCTATAAAAGGCAGCTGATAGTCCATGTTCCCTCTCCTCTCATACTATCCTTCAAACTGTCCTTATTCTATCAGAAACAATGAATAATTTCTTCAAAGAGCAGGGAGAAAAGAGTCTTCTTCAGCATCAGAATTGAATGATGCCTTGTTTCTGTCCACTTTCTTAAAGAAGAGAGCAATCCAGTCTACAAATCAAATGTTTGGTTTCTCCTACAGAGTGCTTATGGTGCTGTTTTCCTTCCCCCCCAAAAAAAAAGATCCCAAACCAACTAAACTGAAGTCTATATTGCCCAGAGTTCTGTTTTCAAGGTATCATGTGCTAGGAAACTTACTTAGCTTTACAGACAGATTATGCTGTCAATAGCATGACAACAAAACCTGTAAATTATTTGTCAGGTGTAAGCAACTCAAATCCAGTCACTGAGATTCAATATGGATGGACAAAGTTCAGAAGTCCTCTGCAGTGCGTCAGTGGCCACACAGTGCAGTTCTCATGTGCACAAGTATATAACCTGCAAGTAACTCCTTAGTTTCAAGATATTTCTCTGCTCCTGAATCCTTAAAATATAAGTATGTCATACAGCAGTTGTATGATAATCGTCTATTATCTATGATAGTCATACGACTGTTACAAGACGTTATTCAGTGGAGTTCATACCACTTCTGTGCTATTTTAGAGGGAATTTTCTCACAAAAGGTGTGTTAGTAGGAGCGTTTTTTTCCTCTTGGAACATAACACTGTAGCATGTCATGCTCTTCTTGATTGCCCAAGGGTCTACCAGCAGTACCATGGGAATTGAAGTGTAAGGAATCACACAGTGAAAATCAAGCAATGTCTCCATGCAATTCTCGTAACTAAACATTCTCAAGTTGCTGCTAAGTTGCGTAGTGTAAAAAATGTTCAACATTAAGCTTGTTAAGCTCCACTTGCGAGAAAAAGTCTCTAGTGCCCATTTATAACTCCACGTATACAGAAGGTAGGTGGCTGAACTTCACCCTTACACTGTCCATGGGTGAAAAATATTGACGTTTTGAAGACTTTGTGCTGTCTGGTAAATTAGGCAGATGTAGATCTTGGAATTTAGATCTCCTATCAGAGTCTGCTTCACCCTGAACTCACTTTGCAATAGATCTCCCCAAAGTTCTTGAGATCCTAATTCCCAAAGCCAAGTATCTGCAAAGCTGAATCAATGACAGCTAGAGAACTAAATCCCTTTGAGAACTAAGCCTTCATCTCTGGACTATGTTCTGACTTAATATAACACAAGTCTCAGTGAGAGCAGTAGAATAGTAGGCACTCACTTCTAAAAGGCCCTTCTTTTCCACTTCTCTGTTGTGCCTCCACCAGCAGTTGGGCAGCTGTGTGTGATGGACTGCACCAGAGACATGATCTGGCTGACAGCAAAGACTTTTTTTCCTAGAGTTAATTTTCATCTGGAGCTGTTCCCTGATCTAATTCACTGTGTGACTGCACTCAAGCCATGAATGAGCATCTAGAGATGCTGAGCAGAATGGAATCACTACTTTTGTTCACTGCAATGAGCTATACAAGACTAAACTACTAACGGAACTGCAGAGCTATGCATCCTTCTCTAAGGTGGATAACATACTTTTGCTATTTAAGGGATAGACAGAGAAACTTAATATACACCTTTATCACTTTGAGCACATGAAATAATACAACTGAAAAAATATTACCATCAGAAAACACAGCTAAATTCATTGCTGAAAAAAGAACACATACTATTTGGATTTATCAGAATCCATTTTTCAAGAAACTGACATATATTCTCTAGTTCCTCACTTAAAATTAATAAACACATGAAATAAATTCAAACTTGTGGTCTATTTTTCCTCTTGTGATTTATTTTCATGTTTTGTAAGTGCATAGCATAAAAGACACTGCCCAAAAATGTGTTTAATTAATGCATCCCCTTCATTCTACTAATTCTATAATTCAGTCATTTCATTGTTTATATTTCAGGTGCCCTTTTTCAATAATAAATTTGAACAAGCTTTTAATGTAAGGGAGAGAGACATATCTGGAAATAAGTCTTGAAGATCGTATAACTGTCCCTGTTCTATAGGGAACCCTGAAGTCAATGCAAGTATATACAACTTTTTGCAGAACAGATGTTTCTTCATTTTGTTGGCTCAGCATTTTTTATCCATATGGCTCATACCTATTAAACTAAATCTGTACACCACTAAGTGCAGTCAGGTGTAGTTAGATGCAGTGGGGTGCGTTCAATCACATGAAATAAGGTAAATTACTGCACAGAACACAATTTACAAGACACTCAGTAACTAAAATCAAGCTTTCCTTTTGGTGGTTTTCTATGGACCACTGCAATTTTCATGCATTCAAACAGAGAGAAGAAGCATTAGTCATAAAACAGGAGCACTGTGAATCCACAGCCTCGTGTGCCTTAGTTTCATCTTAATCCTACCATATAAACCAGAGTTAAATCTGTAAATAGCATGAAGGCAACTATAGAAATAATACTGGGCTATCATGTCTCATCTTATTACTGGCAGCTTTGGCTGGGACCCCTTCCATTTTTGCAGATGTATCAGCTAGCACAGTCCTCCAAAGAGAAGAGAGTTCAGAGTGTCAGAGCTACTACACTCGTGTTGTGCAGGAGTCTCTAAGAAAGGTCAAAAGCTTGCAGCACTTTCTAATGTTTGTGAAATGTTTGCATTTCTGGAGATTAAACAATCAAGAATGCAAAGTAGGTCACAAATATGTCATATGAATAACCCCTTAGCAATAAATCATTGTAATTACGAATTATTTGACCTGATTAAATTCATTGCTAAGATATCCTCTGTTGTTTTCCTGAGTACTTATCATTGGTCTAGACTCAAAGTGTCTAGCAGGCATTTAACAATTAATTTCAGCAACCATGCTCCTGAGCCTGTGCCAGCCAGCCCAATCTCTTGCTGAAATCTGGAAGTTGATTTGTTACCAGACCAATTCAAAATGGAGCCTCTTGTAAGAGGCAGTAGTGGTGGCTGGTGGCAGGCGACTAGGTTGGGGTTTTCAAATTTTTTAAAACAAACAAAAAAAAAAACTAAAAAAAAATAATGGTCTCAGGTGAAGTAGATTTTATTTTCTGGTTTACTGGGGGGGGTTTTGCCTGGTTGACTTTTTGCTGAACAGATACCTTGTTCAAATCAACTCCAAATTTTTTCTTCACATTTTGCCATCGGTATTTTTCCATTTTAGTGGGACTTTATAGATTTAAGTTTTATAAGAAAAATACCATTTGAAGAAGTTTTGCCACACAAATGAAATTTTGTAGCAATTGTGAAACAAAGCCTTAATTAGGTCATTAAGTATTCTGACATTCTGAGATCACTAGTTCAAGTGTTTTGAATTTGCTAATTGTTTCAATCTCCTGAAACTGATAAAAGCTTAAAGAAATAGAAATATGTCTCAACAAACTGATGGCAAAGGACGTCAAATGACTGATAAGGAGTATTTTACCAAAGAAGCTTTGTGTAAGGAGTAAGGCTGCATCTTTATCCACGTAATAAAGCTAGAGAGATTTTGCAGCAGGACCAACCGAGCTTAAATAAGGCACTGTCAAGTAAGCTGAGATGGAAAAATTTAATGTAGCCACCCTCACACACATTTTTCTGGTTTTTTTTTTCACTCGTATCTACGTATTTGCACTTGCTCAGAAAATCTGTTGGAAGCCTGTTGGCATCTGTGTTTACATCAAACACATCTCTTCTGTGCTTTTGATGGATAAACAACAGGCAGAGAGTGACAGTATAATTGGAATTCTCGTAGGCAAAAGGATACTGCCACTGCACCTTTGGAGTCAACACTAATCACAGTGGCCCATTTCTGCGAAATGGTAACAGAGTACCACGTTCCTTGAAAACGCCAGAGCAAACCCAGGGATGAAGCTTACTGCTATTCTTTCCAATTCTGAGAAGTTGAGAACTTAAGAGCCTAAGCAAACGCCCAGACAAAGTGAGTGACCCTTGCTTTCTAAATGCTTTTTTGGAGCCCAGGTCCAGTCGGATCCAATCTTAGTCTCAGACTTGGTCAATAATTTATGTCTAATGGAATTATTCATACAATGTTTATAGTAATATTGAGTATCTACATAGATCAGTAAAGTTTCATAGTGTTAATTCACCATGCTATCAGTCATGTACTAAGGATGTCATGGGTAAGGGATCTCTCTGCCTTGCTTAAGAAAGATCTCTAAGTCTCAGGTAAGGAAACTCCAACCTTGAGAGGCATCCCTGCTCAAAGTGAGGATGCACACCTGGTGTGCTGTCCAGCTGCAGTTCAAGGAGAGCTCCAACTGGGCCCATCTTAATAGTAATATTTACAGAGTGAAGTAGTTGGCTGCTAGCCAACAGTATAGACAAGGTAGATCCCTTAGTTTTATATCTGGTATCTTGTTCTGTAGTTTGGTTATCTTGCAGCTTTGGGTTTCCAAACCACCTTTGGAAATATTTTTCAAGACACCTTCACTCCCTTGTACATGAGTCAGGGGGCTTCCAGCTCATAAATTCACCCCAAATGTATGAAGCTTGTTGATCCCTCGTGAGCCTGAAGCAAAGTACAGCTAGGAGTCAGATGCATCCATCACAGACCCTTGTTACCCATTCATAGAGCATTTGCCACGATGGAACTTCAGATTCTTGAAACAAGTGAAAAGTAAGCATACAAACCGAACTGAGGTTTTTGACCTCCTACAAAAATTGTTTTTCAGACTGCTGTGATTCCTAGTTTGTCTTCATCACTCTTTTGACCTTTTAAAGCACTTAAATAGAGCACTTTTCATGCCTGCACATTAATCACTGAATTTTTATCATTTAGTTGAAAACATTATATTCACATTTTCACAATTCAGTGAAAAGCTTGATCCTACCAGAAGTGAGAATTCTTAAACAGATTTTCCTAGAGGATCTCACGGGGTAGCAGGCAGTGTACTTGCCCTGAAGAGAATAAAGTGTTGAGCCTAAGATTCATTTCTGCAGCTGGCTTACAGATCAACAAAAATATAAATTGCCAGTGAAGATGTTAATAGGCACAAAATATAGATCCAGCACTACTAGAGATAAAACAATGGTATTTTCATTTGCAAATATTCATGATGCATTCTAGATTATGTTTGCCCTATTTACTTCTTTGGCAGTAATGCATCAAATATCCTATAACATAATCCCTCTCTCAGCACTTGCCAATGAACTATGAAATAGTATTAAATAGAATTAATTAGAAGTTTTAATGAATCATGTCTGTCCTCATTTATTATACAATGTAATTTTCAAGCAGTGATTAATGATGAGCTACAGATGAGTGAATGGTTAATGTAGTTTGTTAACCTTACTAAGAAGCTACAGTGCACAGTGCAAGTTAGTTCTCCTTTATTAGCACACTTCCGTGCTTGACATCACTTCAAATGAAGAAGATTTTCATGACTTTGCCATAAATATGCAGAATCGGCTAGTTGTTGACCTATATTATTTTTACAGCCTCTGATAGGCAAATACCTTTTACTTCTCCTTCCTTTCAACCCTAATTTTCAAAGCAGATAGAATCCATATGCCAAAAATCCTCCCTCCCATAAAAGTGAATTTTTATGCTTAATTCCCAATACACAATTTAGCCCATGTTTTACGTAACATTATCTGAAATGGGTATGTTCTGCTATGTTCTCAGCACGTAATATTACTATAACTATAATTTCAGCATGTGCTTTAGCTCAGAACTGGTATTGATAAGATATCAGTGTTTTACATATTGCTGAGCAGTTTTTTCACAGCATCACGGTCTTTTCTTGTTTCTGCTCTGTCCTGTAGCAAGTAGGCTGGGGGTGCACGAGAAATTGGGTGAGGACACAGCTAGGACAGCCGAACCCAACAGACCAGAGGGATATCCCATGTCATACAACATGGTGTTCAACAATAAAAGCTCAAGGGAGAGGAGGAATAAGCGGGAAATAACCCCTTCAGGGTTATAGCATTTGTCTTCCCAAGTACCTGTTACGTGTGCTGAGGCCAGGTTTTCCAGGAAGCAGCTAAACAGCTGCCTGCCCAAGGGAAGTAGTTAATGAATTCCTTATTTTTCTTTGCTTGCATGTGCAGCAGTGCTACACTTGTTAAGCTGTCTTTATGTTGACTCACAAGTTTTTCTTGCTTTTGCCCTGCCTGTGCTCTTCCCCATCTCACTGCAGGGGGAAACGGGTGAGCGACTGGGTGGAGGCTGGGATCAGCCAGCTGGGATCAGCCCACTTCAGTTCCCACTTGGACTTCTTTAAAAAGAGATCATACAGCATGGGCGGCACTTCTGTGAATATATGTTTGAGATTATTCTTTTTTCCTTTTATTACCTAGGAGAGATGACAGCATTTTCTAATCCCCAAGCTCTCAATAACAGTACAACTTAAGGAGACCCGATGTTTGTCGTACAACCAGAAATCAAGGAAGGTCTCGTTCACCCATTTTTTTTTTTCATTCACCATAAAATTTTCCTCATTTTTGGGGGTCTTAAAGAGGTGCTTACTCCTTTCTATTTACCAAATGATATTAACAGTAAACTCATGAATTTGAAGAACCATCAAAATACAGGGCAAACTTTTTAGATCTGCAAGTAGTCATAGATTTCGCCCTCAGTAGAGCGGGTTTCCTTAGTATACTTGATTCAGAAATGACTGCTTAGAATGTGGCTTGGCAGGACTCTTTCTGCATACACCTTCTCCCTTGGTAGGATCCAACCCTCCATGTCCACTGTTTGCCTATAGTGATACCATGACCTTTCACTAGCTATCAGAAGACCATTTTCTACCTCAGAGGTTGAGGTCGCAGAACAGGACCAGTCCTGAGCAGGACAGCTGAAGGCAGCCAAAACCCCACCAGACTCCTGGGGCACTAAGCAGTCACCAGGACTCTTCAGGTCTAGTATTGTCCCTACACTGAGTTCCAGCACACAATGAAACCCAGAACTGCTCTTAACCAATAAACTTCAGAAGGCACCAGAAGTTCACTCATTTCAGCACATCAGGAGGAAGAAAGAAATATATTCTCTCTTCTTCAGTGTCAAGGACCGTGACGTTTCTGAAGGGGCAGAGACATTTTCCATCTGAACACACAGAACAGAAAGTCACTCTACATGGATTGCCCCTAGATTTACATAAGTAAGTCTTAATATGAAGTTTAAAGCAAATCAGTGGAAATATAAGAGTTTAAGTCCTTGCTTCAATGATAATATGAAGTGGATCTTATGCACATGCAAAGTCAACTGCAAATATATTGTGGTTCTTGCAAGAAATCCAACAGCTTAAACTTTAGAACAGCAAACATACATTTTAACTAAAATGTTTCTGCTTGTGTATAAATGTGTTCAACAGTGTTTTCTTTTCCTTAACCATGCCAAAAGCATAGCAAGGTAGTTGTGAATCAATGCTTAAATTCTTAGACTCAGAACAGCAGACAGAAAAAGTCTTTTTTTCCTTTAACAAAGGAAAAGGTAACTTGGTCATTGACAGTTCCTTTCAGTGATTTGTAATTCATATCCACACTAACTGATATCTCATCAAACAAGTTATACCCATTTCACTGTGTATTTGCTAACATAGTCAGTTTCAACAACCACCAAAACAAAACAGTATTTCATTTCTTCTCAGCAATAGAAAGCTTAAAAAATATGGCTTTTTGAGAAATTAGGTTCCAAAAATATTCCTGGTCATCACAGAAGATCAATCTGAACTGAATTTTATGGCAATTTGTCACCACTTGTTGCCTGGTCATGTTCATGTTTAGTATCCTCACTTTGGCAATACGTAATACTTCTCAAGTGCTAACTTGGCAGACGTTCTGAATGTAGTTCTGAACTTTAGGAGAGTCCACCTGAAAAAATATTTCAATAATTAAATAAACACATCACAGAATAACCTCATGGCATGAGCAGGACACATCAATCACAAAACTTAAGTCAGATGGAAGGATTTCATTAAAGTTAAAGAAATATGTGTGTCATGAATCTCAATTTATGAAGAGCTCAAACTGCAGGACTCCTGTTAAAGAAAGGCTGCTGCTGAGACACATCAAAAGATTACCTTTATTGAAGAACAATTGTATGACCTAGTTTCCTGGTCAGCAACAAGCTCTTGTAGAAACCAGGAGCTGATAAAAAGCTCTGTAAAGTTAACATATGTACTTTTATCTTAACTCCAGTAGGAAGATAGGGATTTGAAAAGATTTTCTGCCAGCTTACCTTATATTTAATTCTAAAGTTTATGTAAACTTAGGAACAAAGAAAGAAACAAAAGTAGTATAAACTAGATGTTCATGAATATTTATTATATTAGGTAGAAGAAGTTTAAGGTTTAGTTGGTATGTGTTGGTATTCCTTGTTGGTATGGTTTTGTAAACAAACAGAGTAGGACACTAAAATAGAAGGAAGACATGGTTTGACTGAACCCTTAACATTCACAAAGTGGGCTTAAATGATACAAAAATGATAGACAAGATTCTTTGAAAGGAATCTATGACATATGGTGGCTACACCTAAGCCATATGAAAAGATAATGGAAGTATGGGATTCTCTTACCTGCCTGGGGCTTTATTTGGTGCTAATGCAATTCCACCTACTCATGGACACCCACCTACTTTGACACCTAGCTAGTTAAATCAGCCTACCTTTATGCTACATGACTTATATAACTCTCAATTCTGTCCTGCTTTGCCAAACATTTACTTTACCTCCCCGTGCAAGCCCAGCTTTCTAAGGTACATCTTCTAGACTGACAGATTGTCCTGGTTTCGGCTGGGATAGAGTTGACTTTCCTCCCAGTAGCTGCTATGTTTTGGATTTAGTACCATTGATAACATTGATGTTTTTAGCTGTTGCTAAGAAATCACGGACTTTTTTCAGTTTCCCGTATTCATCTAAAGAGCAGGTGTACAGGAGCTGGGAGGGAGCACAGCCAGGAAGCTAGCCCAAGGTGACTAATGGAAACATTACATACTGCAGATGTCATGCTCAGTTTATGCATGGGGGTTGGCTGGGTGGCAGGAATCTTCTCTTTTCTGGGAGTTCAACTCGCTCTTTGGCAATGAGTTTGACCTTTTTCAGGAGTTCCACCAAATCCGTGAAATTCATGTGTTCCACAGTCTCTGTGGGACTGACTGGTCATCGGGCGGAGAGAAAAAAACTGTACTGCGTATTTTTTCTTTTGCATATTCTATTATTATTGTTGTTGTTGTTGCTGTTGTTGTTATTACCATTATTTCATTTGTAGTCTTATTAAACTGTCTGTCTCAACCCATGGGTTTTACCTTTTTTTTTCCTTCTCCTCCTCACCCCACTGCTGGGGCAAGGAGTGAGTGAGCGGCTGCATGGCCCTAGTTACTGGCTGCCAAGTTAAACCACGACACAGAAGTACACTGTAGAGAATGGGCTCCAGAAACAGGCAGCAGACCAGAGCAATAGCTCTGGATCAAACTAGAGAGAGAAATCAGTAGGTGATGAATTTTGCAGTGGCTCGTCTCTCAGCTAAGGAGGTGGTAGGAGAGGGAGAAGGAAGAAACACTTCTTTGCAGTTCTAAGGTTTTTCTTGAGAAAGACTAGATAGGAGAGTGAATTTTTTTAAATCTAGAGCATGCTTGTGAGTAGATACTCAAGAGCTTTAAAGTGCAGTTTATATATAGGAGCATACATTAGAAGTCTTCTCCCTACCACTTCACACAGGACATGAGATACTACAAACACCCTGCCCTACTATTCCCTAACCACAGACTGCTAGTTCAGAAAGGTCATTTGTTTTCATTTGTTAGGTAAAGCAGTCCACATGGGACATTTGCAAATGGCATGTGTGCTTGCAATGATGTAGGTGGTTCAGTCCTCCTGAGCAGCAAAGCTTACATTTCTCAAGGTATTACAAAAGTCATCCTAGTAGCCTCAGTTGCCTAGAATTGGTAGCTTTGGAATCCAGAATCACCTGAATACCACTAAGTAGCTTTATATTTTTTGTATCCGATGCTTCTCCAATAAAAAAGTGGAAAGTCAGTAAAGATAGAAAGCAAATTTAAAAAAAAAAAAAAAAGCAGGAATTAATAGGAAAAAATCTAAAAAATGTAAAAAAGAGAAAGTTTTATAAAACTGTTTAATCTTTTTTTTGTCAAATGAACCAATTTATCATTCACTGTGAGGTATGCGGTGCATGCTCTCTTCTTGACATTAACAGTTCAGATATTTTCTTTATGATTCTGTACATTCTTTGGCTCTGGAATCATCCAGTAGCATTTTTTGTTGATCCATATAGACATTACCCACGTTGTATAGAAGTAATAGCATATTTCAGAGCAAGGCTCTTAGGCACTTTCATAGGAAAAAGATCATCAGATGGATTAACAGTGGAAGCGGTAATAGATTTGGTAAGCCTTGGGAGCAAAGATTTTTAGTTCTTATGAAGAAAATTTTCAGGAGGGAACAAGATGATATGAAAAGTAAACTATGAAAGAGGTTAATGTTTGCACAGCTTACCATATTTTTTAATGTCATTCAGAATCTCCTTTGTTTTGTGGAGACAATCGTAACTAAGAGGCCTGTCCTAAAATAAAGTCAGACCAAAGCTTGCTTTTATAACGCGTTGAGAGTTGTAAAGTATGTCTACAACAAATGTCCAAACAGGTTTATAAATTTCATAAATGTCCCACTGGCACTACTATGAGTGCAACAACATAGACACCATTTTTACATCCTCCC
>Ga0181612_107319_pt1 | contig 15758 bp, 8 predicted proteins | sample HoacroProtozoa21_FD_119630 | JGI IMG/M metagenome (GOLD analysis project Ga0181612, IMG submission 119630) | Hoatzin crop microbial communities from Cojedes, Venezuel. Combined Assembly of Gp0051906, Gp0051904, Gp0051908
AGGAGACTCCACAACCTCCCTGGGCAGCCTGTTCCAGGGCTCCGTCACCCTCAGAGGGAAGAAGTTCTTCCTCACGTTCGGACGGAACTTCCTCTGCTTCAGTTTGTGTGTGTTGCCCCTTGTCCTGTCGCTGGGCACCACTGGGAAGAGTTTGGCCCCATTTGGACCCAGGTGAACGTCCTGCTTCTTGAGTACAAATGACTACGACTTGATTGCGTATCAGTGAAGCAAAACACCAAGCACCAAGAGAATTTAACATCATATAACAGCAAAGAAAGGGCCCACTGCTAGGAGTTCAGTGCCTCCTGAGAGATATGCTCAGCCTTCAAAATTCCCCTTAAGCTTAATTTCCTAAGTGCTTTGCGACAGACCACTGGGTGCTTGAAAAGATTCACTGATTCACTGCTACATCAGCTAAAATAGCCTACTGACAAACTCTACAATATTAATTCACCACTTTGATAAATACTATAGAGTTTGCAAATACATACCCACATAGACAAACTCACACACAGCATGTATGTATGCCATAACTGACATTTTCCTGATATATTCATTATTCTTTATAATGCTTCCAGGTACTCTTCTGCTTTGCCCTTTTGCCTTCTTTACTTTCGCTATGCGTTGCCTCCCAAATTTGAAAGAATTCCTTCATGCTTTTCTGAGTGCTTTGAAAAAACCCCAGCTCCAAACCTTAATTCCGAGATCATTGGTCTTTGTTCAGACTTAGCTCTAAGTAGTAGTTTTGTACTACCAGGATTTGTGATTTTGACTACGCTAGGCAGCCGTTATGTTTGACTACACTAGGCAGCCATAATTATGTTTGTAAAGTACCTCTTATATGCGAAATCTCTAGATATATAAATCAGGAATAATAACTTTACAGTCAGCTGTTAGAAGACCTGAGATTTATAGGCTCTTCCTGAACTGAACTGACCTTCATACATATTGCATACAAAATCTGAAGCATAAATTAGGTTGGAACCCGCTCACAAAGGTGATGAAGTGCCCAGCTAAGGATTAGTCTTCCAGTCTCAGGTGTGTTCGCATTCTGATTGCCAGACTTACCCGCACTCCCTTTCCTGCTCCAACACGTGGGATGAAAATTTTCGTGACAGTTCTTTTGCCCAAAGTTCACTCCTGCCAGATTTGTCCTCCTCCGACTCCAGCCAGCTGTAAAAGGACTCCAGTGGCATTTGGCAGACTTTGTGTTAAATAAGTCGCGCCCTGTATCCAATGGATGTAGTTCACTGAACCAAGAAGAGTTTTGTACTTTTATAGATGATAGCGTCACACTTGAGTACAGAGAAAAAGAGCAGAACCTCTGCTGCTCCCTCACGTTGTTTGCTTTCTCCTTACTTTCTCACCTGCCCTCTAAACCCATCTCAGCAACTGGTAACTGATTATTCTGGTATTTGGCTTACATAGTTGGATTGTTATCAGCCATGACCTTGTGCGTACTTGGTTGAGTAAATTCAATCACCTAATGAAATTGTGGTCTTTCCATCAATTGATTATCAAATTGCTTGTATGGTTCAGCTAGCCTGTCTCTTTTCCAAAGCTGCACCTGTTTGTTTACCCGGGCAGTCTGTGCCTGACCCCTTCCTTGCCTGTCCTGAATGTCTTTTTTTTCACTTGACACGCAGATAGTCTTTGAGTGGACTTCACGGTCATTTTACCGACTACCCTGTTGAAAAAAAATCAGCAAAAAAGCATTTCAGAAGTACAAGAGAAGCCAATATGCGTTCATCTCTTATGATGCCCAGTGTAGCAGTCCCAGATGCTTGCTGATTGACAGGGTGAACAAAGATGATGTCAAGAGAGGACAGGGCTTGCTGAGGCTGTGATCAGGAGGAGCTGTGGTTTGCGTTTGGGGTCGGACACACAGCGCAGAGCAAAGGGCCTGCAGTGAGCACCTGTAAAGGGAGGATTTGCCCACCCTCTTTTTCTCCCTAGCTTCATGTACCAGTACATAATCTTTAAGCAAGTAAAGGTGTCAGGCTGAAGTCCCTTTGAATTCCACTCTTCTAGAGAACTGCTGTAGGTTTAAATATAGAGCAACATGGGCAGCATACCTGCTGCTGTATTCCATCACGAAGTACAATTTACGTTCTTTGCCGTAGGTATTTAGCACTGACTGGAGCTGACACATGCATGTGAGGCCAGCTACTAGCTAGTTTGGGATGAACGCGAGCACCCAGTGCTCTGGGCCAAAGTGCAGAAAAGCTGTAAGTTACTATATCGCTACTATACGATAGAAGCTGCTATCTTGTACACTGTCTGAAGGACACGGTCTCCCCTTGAGCTGCGTTGTAGTTGCCACTGCAGAATAGGCCAATGGCTACTCTGCACTGCCCTTAGCCTGACGAGCTGTGGAGTACCTTGCTCACAGAAACAGGCTAGTGGTTGGCTTTATCGGTGATGCATCTGATGTGATACAGGAGGAGGTGTGGGTTTGGCCCATATAAGTGCATACAGTATACCCTGTTGAACAAAACTCTTTTCTTTCTTAAGAGCTTCTCTTCCTGTGATGTCGGGGGCAGGAGTCTGCATTTTTGGTGTTGCTGTATTCTTTCCTTTTATACAAGCTATGGGACATTTTGTCTATTTCTGCAGTTGTGTTCCTTTTAGTACTAATGGAACTATTTTTTTTCAATGCTTTTTTTGTTGTCTTGACTAAAGAAGAAACAGGGAAAGTCATGAGGGAGAGAAAAGCAGCGGAAGAAGCCAAAATTACCCACTGCTAAGGCTGTCGCTTTTGAAACTCTTCCATTTGTGCTGTCACGTTGAAGAAGTCTGCTGCTTAGTAAACACATTGTACAGATGTTCTTAAAACAGTGGTGTTTGTTACTAACTGGTTGTGGTGAGGTGAAGAGGAAACAGGGACTATCCACTTGATAGAGTTCTAGTCAGTTCAGATTTTGACAATTTGCTTATCCTCAAATGAGAGATGATGAACCCTAAATAAATTAAGTGCTTCTATATTAAATGAGTTTCCTTTTTTGAAAAGTAATGGGCAGACAGGTTAAAGGAAGAAAGGGAGTGCAGTATATTATACCCATGGTTCCATTGCATTTGGTCATTTTATATGCCTGTGGTAACATCGTAGTGGGTGATACAGCTGTAAAAGTAGGGATGATGCTGTACCAGGGCAATATCACAAAATAGCTTTATTAAAAGGTGCATTAAATAAATGTATTTCAGTATATGACACTTTATAAAATACTAATGCAACGGTAATATTAATGTTGTGATGTTTTACTGTAGCTTTATAGAAAATTTAATTTTTGTATATATCAAGAAATAATATCTGTTTGGGAAGGTGGCTTTTGTATCTCTTCATAGTAAAATAATTCCCTTGAAATTTGTAGGAAAATGACTTGGGTTTCGTTGTTTTTATTTTAATAAAAATATTTTGTATATATTTATAAATATAAACGTTTTTATTTTATCATAATTACTGCATTATGCTTGTAAGCAAGAGGTCTTTGTTCAGCATGATGGTTCCGTGCTGGAGTACGTGCTTTCCTGTAGTAGCACAGTGAAGTATTGTACTGTGCTGCCATAAAAAAAGCTAGAACAATGAAGGCAATTCCTTTGACTCTGTAGGAAAGGAGGCTGGAACCCAAACTGTCCAGCTTTACCTGAGTCTTGTAAGCAGAGGGGCCAAAAAGAGACTACAATTTTCAGCAACAGAAAGTACAAATATTTGAAGCTGTGGTTGACATGCCTACCTCACACAGGCTCTCTTGCGCATTACTGCCTAGATCTAGGGAAGGACAAAAGGAACTTACAAAAATGTCAGGCACGTTCCACACCTTCCACTCAAAGAGGCTTTAGCTCTGCTAACTTTTTCTTTTCCTTCCTGGGGTTATCCATAATAGCCTTACTGGGAGAGGAGATAACTCTATTTGACTGGACAGGGGAAAAGAAGCTATACTCTATAAATCCGTAGGCAGCGGGTATGCAACCTTTGCGTGTCCAGGGGCATGGTGCCAAGTTAGTGGGTACTTTCATGCTGCTCTTTGTGGAGCTCCACGGTGAGACTCTCCTGTCCCTGCAAGGTTATCACAAAAATGACAAATTCAGCAAATTTATCATTTTGTCTGTTTCTGGTCTCTACACATCTATAATCAGGGAGGACATACATCATAAATAAAACTCCTGCTCTTCAGAGAAATTGCGTCTATTTAGGAAAGGCCTTTATATGATAAAGGCTTTTGCTTCAGAGGAAGAAATCTGTTAGCATTACAGAGGTCTGTTCACTTTGACAGAAGCCTCCTGAAATCAATAGATTCCATTTCTTTTACATATGGAATACTGAAGAAGACTCTTTAATGATGGAGGTTTACCCATGTAGTCTTTAGTCTAATGGCATCTTCACTTAACTTTCCCGATTAAAACCTTTATTGCAAATTCAGTAACCATTCTCCTTTTTAACAAGTTTGCCAGCCTGCAAATAATTTCAGAGACAGGATCTATTTATGGGAATACATTAGCAAATACGATCCAGCATTGTTTTATCTTTCTTGTTTTCTTTGAGTAGGAGGGAGTCTGCAATCAAGGTTTATAACTGCTATTTCTGTGGTACTGGTGGGTCCCTGTCGCCCCTCCCCAAACAGAGGTTTGATTTTAAAGAGCCTAGAGCACAGCAGAGGTCTTGGGTCCCACAGCCCACAAGACATATAACAAAGCAGGTAGTTTCGTGAGAGTCTGGACACTCCAGTTGATTTACGATTCAGTCACTGAGCTGCTCCTTGTTGGGTCCTCTTGTCCATAAGGCATAGGCACAAAGTGATGTAAAGATTTTTCCTTAATCGATCTCTTTGACTAAAGGTGTAAAGGAAAAATCTCATTGTTGGAAATGAAGGGATTTTGATGAAATGTTCCACAAGGCTTTAGCCAGAGGCAGAACTACCAGAGAAAATAGTTCAAATAAGTGAAGTTTAGTACAATTGCTAGCAATTGAAAATGAATTCTATTATTAAATGTATTGACCATTCTTAAAATTCAGTGTAGTGCTATCGGTGTTGCATATAATACTGTGAACACTTTTTTGTAGCAGTTCAGGAAAGTAGCCTTTAGACAAACATTTTGATTTTGTAACTACACTCTGAGATTTGTGGTCTTGGTGTTCCCACTTCCTGCGAGCCTGCAATGGAGGAGTCAGAGGGTTTGTAGAGGAACCATCTGGGGAGCAGGGGGATAATTCTGGCACTCTTCCTTGGGATTCTCTTTTCTTGCATAAAAATATAAGAATGAACCACCCCTCCCAAATGTGCCAAGGTCTGAGCAACAAAGACAAGCAGTTAGTCTGTATTGCAGAGGACTTTTCAGCTTCTGGAAAAATTGAAAAGGAGGGTGGAATTCTTTCCTTTGGCAGCCATTTCCCAGCTTCTTCCCCAATTCCATCCTCTCTCTGACATCCATGTAACATGCTAGTGCCTGAGTGACTTCTCATGCAGTGAGCAGTGCAGTAGTAGAGCAATTCCTTGGGGTGTCCCTGTGCAGTTATTGGGTTTTTAAGTTGCTAAGATGTGACCCCTAAAGGATAGGGGAATTTCAAAACGCTCACAAGTAGGCACTAGCACATTTGGGTGTGCATACGGGAGGCGTGTTTTGACACAGATGTGTAAGAAGGAGTAGAAGGACAGAGAGGGAGTTGTGACCCGTGGCAGGTATCCCAGTCTTTCTCTCCCAGATGTGAATAGGATGCTTGGCAGTGCCTGTAGATGTCAAGACCTGGCTGCTGCGTTGGCATAACACAAATTTTGCACTAATGGGAAAATCTTTTATATGATCAGCCCTGTCTCATAACGCTTTCTGTGTTAGTAACCTTAAAAGAGAACAGAAAAAACCACCACCTTACTGTGCAGACCTAGGAACAGGATTTATTTTAAGAAGCACGCATTTCGTGTTAGCAAGTTGGCAGTATCGGTCATGATGGCAAAGAACATGTGTGAGCGCTGTAACTGAAGCCCACCTGTTACCTACCTAGCCCCATCAGCTCTAATGACTTTCAATGGGCGTGCATGATTGCTATAGACAATAAACTTTTTTTTTTTATGCCCTTTATGACTACTTCTATTTTATGACCCCTGTGTAGTTCTTTCCCATTCTCATTTTTGCCAATATTTTTCTTCTTTTGCTCTATATATCTGCTCTGCCACAAATCCTGATTCTTTTGATGTCATGCAGAAATGTATTATTACTTCAAGAAAATCTCTGCTTACTCTCAATATTAAACCGGAAAAAACGTAGATGGAGACTTTAACTTGTACTTTCTCTGAGAGTGCTGAGACTAGAAATGAGCAAACATTGTTTCAAGAGCTGTGGAGGGAATCTTTTCACTCTCATCGTGTTTTTCATATATTTTCTAGCTATATTTCATACTGGCACTTTCAGCTTTCTGCACAGTTATACTTTTTTACAGATATTTATATGCAAAAAAGCAAAAAATTCTACTCTTAAAACTGTATTTCTCTTTTTCCCATAATGTAGAAATTGGCTGGTTTCAAAACAGATATACTTCAGAGGATTCCCATAAGGAGTATGTGCATTGATGAGCTGGAAGAGTTACTGGGCAAGAACCATGCTTTCTCCACACTGCTGCCTTGCGCCAGTCACAGGAGTGGTTATGATATTCTACTAACATCTTCTCTAAACCACTTTAGCATTCTTCTCCCCATGATATCCTCCATAAAACAGCATGACATGCTACAAATTATATATTTAGAGTAAGGCAGATCCGTCTATCAATTCAGTCAAGAGATACGATGATGTGCTTTTTTGCCTCTAAGTGGTTAACAATTCGAAAAGATTCTTTTTAATGCCTAGTATTTTATTCACTTTATTTTTCTTTTTAGTACATTGGGAAATAAATCTTAAACATTTCTTCTGTTACCTAGCACTTTAAGCCTTTTCATAGCATTTGTAACATCTCTTTGCCAACACTCCATCTGTGATTTTAGCTTGCAGGAAACACTTTGCAATTCCCTTATTAGCTTAGATGCAGAGAGCTGTTTAAATATTAATTGTATACTTTTCTTGTAAGTGCAGTGAAACCCACTGAGTAACTTGTGAGTTCAATAATTATCGAGAAGAGGGTGGGGAGTGTGTTCTGGGTCAGCCTGCTCTTAGTCTTGGCAAAGGTCTGACTCGAGTTACCAGTGCAAAACAGATCATGTCCTGATGCTTGCCTTTTGCTTTCCTTCTCTTATCTCAGTCCCCCTCCTTGTACAAGCACAACAAAAAGAAGGAAAAAAGAATACCGTTTAACTGCAAGCGTACTTCTTGCACAGTCAGTAGACTTGCTGCTGAACGTGCTATAAGTGAGAGGAATGCCACACAGTGCTCACAAGAAAAGAGATGAGATCCATTATTCATTTCAAATCCTAGTTATTGGACAGATACACTTGTTAAGTACTTGTGTATTGCTCTGTCAAGAATCACGCCTCAGTAGAGGCATTATGTTGTGGTTGAGCCCTTCTCCTCGGTTTTCAGTCATGAGCCACACCCTATTTCATTTCCCGATTCCACAAAGTGTGCTTTACACTTAAAAATAAAAATATTGGAAAATATGATGTGTTCACAGACATTTCAGTAAAGTGGAATTGATAGAAGTGAGAAACAAAGTAGTTATTACCGTCTGACCAGCCTGTCCTCTGTGGATCACCAGAGCGTTGTAATTGTAATACCCATATTGGGTATAATTGAAAGAAGATCAGCCCCATTAAAATTGTACATTGTATTTTTCCCTCTCTTCTTCTTCCAGATGGTTATTAATCTTTTATTGGCGAGGTGGGTTGCCTACGGTGTAATCTGAGTTTTTTTTTCCCCATGTCATTTGAGTTACTTCTCTTTGTGTTTGCAGGTGGACTGAATTTTAATATGTTGAATTCTGTTAATTGCTTAGAATGTAGATATTTTTCTTAGTATCTTTCAAGTGTATAATAAATTTTAAAATAGTTAAGTAATACCCACATACTCCTTTTATTTTTCAGCATTCTGTGAGGAGGGGTGCAGATATGGTGGAACTTGTGTAGCCCCTAACAAATGTGTCTGCCCTTCTGGATTCACAGGAAGTCATTGTGAGCAAGGTAAAGCTTTACTGAAACGCACCTTCTTTGGTAAAGAGAAACATGATATGCTGAATTAAGAAATAATTACTTTCTATTCACTCTACTTGATATTTTCTCTTCATTGAAGATATATAACTGTTCCATGGCTGCCTTTTCCTAACTGAAATCTAGTCTTAAATGAAACATGGAAAGCTTTAGACAAATAGGGATGTCTTTGCTTTTGCTTCCGGTGAACACCTGTAGTTAATTATAGAGGATGGCAAGTGAAAAATATATGCTCCAACTATTTCCTGTGGTGCAAGCTCAAGGTCATCGTCTGCTTTTTTTGAATCTGTTGTGTAAATTAGACCAGAACTTGGATGCTTGGTTTTCACCTAAAGTTATTGAATTCTGAAGATTTGATTTTTTTCGAAGTCACTGGGGCCACCAATTTTCATAGAATCAGTCTGTTAAGATGTATCTTATTAGCGATGGTTTGATTTTACCTTTTCCCAGATTTTTTTTTTGCATTTCAAGATTTGCTTCTGACAGCCTCCTAGGCTCACCTTTCTGTTTGTTTCACAAAGATTTGGTTCCTTGTCTACCTTAAATGAGAAAGAAGGAATCTTACAGAATTCCATGTGGGACTCTTATTAGATTCTTTATATAGCAGATTTGGGGTTTCATTTTAGTTGGTATTTATTGGGATTGTATTTCACTTAAATAACCCAATGATAGAGTTTTTTTGCATTGTGTGTTTGTTAATAAACTTTTTGTACTTGCCTTTACTGATGGAAATAAAGTAATAATGGTTAATGTGGATAAAGTATTAACACAGATTGCATGATGCTAGTATGGATGAGATTATAATTGCTGGGGTTTAAGGGAAAAAAAAAAAGAAACCCAAGAAAAAACTGTTAAAGGAGAAGTTAAATCACTGGAACCACTTGTTACACAGAGCTTGTTCAGTAATTCCTGTGTAGCAGTGTCTGTTTAATACATAGCTGTTCTACTATAATACATAGTAATGTAAGTGTTATTATCAACAAATTTGCTTTGAGTAGCTCCTGAAAACTGCTAAAGCTTTTTATGGGTGTACTCAAATCACTGCATACTGAAATCCCATAGTTTCTAGTTGTTAGCATTGTTTCTAATTATTTGGGAATAAACTAGGACCTTAATATTTTCGTATCATCTTGAGTAAATTTGAGTACTGCAGGGGTTTATTTTCCATTATGTGTAGTCTTTGGGTTATTTTTTTTAAATAGAACTAAGCTCCCAAGCCTCCTGACATTCAGCAGTAAGTACTGGCAATGCACGTGGGGAAGTAATGCAAGAAGCACCTGCCTTGGATCCCCACTTACCATAGTTCCCCAGCCTCTAATCCTGCTAGGTACACTCGCCCATGTATAGTTTGTTCGTTCTTTTCCAGAATATCTATTATTCAGAGGAAACGGTACTTTCAGAGGGTTGCAAGATACCAGAGATGTGTCTTATATATGTGAAAATATGGTGCTGCAAAACCAGTACCTGCATTGCCCACGGGTGCCCTGCCTGCCCCAGGAGCCAGCGGCTTCAGGCCAGCGTTCAGCTCCACTGCCTGTCCTGCTTTCACCCAGGAGTCTTAAAACTATCTTTTTTTCTTACAGCTGCGAAGGGACTTTCATAACTAGAACACAGAGTCTTTAAGCTGTTGAAGTGATGGTTTAAAATTGATAAATGAATGACATAACCGTTGTTGACTCTTATTTTTTCATGTCTTTTGTATTGTTTTGATCTGAAATATGATTTAGCACACCAAGTAAAGGAAACAGGGCAGGCATGGTACTCATTATATCAAGAAATTTAGAGGTAGATGTCAGAAGGAGCTAGCTTCCTTGTATAAAATCTATACGACTTGAACCAGAAGGAAGTTTATTTTTTTCTTTGGAGATGTATAGGATTTGCCAGTGTGCTACAAGTCAGGCTAATGATGGTAACTGTGAGAAAGCTGGTGTGCAAACTGATTTGAGAATAAATAGGGCTTTGCATATGAGAACCTGTCATATTTTAGTTGTGTTAGAGGGTTTGAAAACTTCGGCAGATATACCTTATGTCATACGCATATTTCAGTGGCTAAGTGCATGTCAGATCTATGTGAGAACAGCTTCAGCCGTCTGAAGGTGCATGTCCTGGAAAAACTAAATATTCAGAGTAGAAAGGTGATGAGCCACCTTTGAAGCAGGCTTCCCTTTGCTTACTTGCTTACTGCTCCAAGATGTAGTGCTGTCAGGAAGAGGAGGCAGTTCTGTAAATACCTCCTCATAGTCTCACTGCAGTTTGCTGCAGTGTTTATAGAGGACATCTAAAGTATTTAAAAACCATGTTTGTTCATTTTTTTTTCCCCTTTTGTCTGTCATGTTAGAAGTAAGCACTTAGTTATATTTAACATGTGGTAGCACTCCCTCGATCATTAGGACGTAGACCCAAGATGGTGAAATGGTGGGACGTCCCTTTAAATGACAGCTTAAATGTTGCTGGTAAAATCTTATCTGATGAAAGCTGACGGTGAACTGACACATATCAGAAGTAAAATGATGTGTTTTGGTAATGTATTCTATTCACCACAGTGCATTTAAAAATGTCGTTCAAACCGATGATGCAGCAATTCCTTATACATTATTAGTGAGCTGAAAGGACTCATCACCAGCTAAAAACAGTATGACCCAAATTGGCTTCGTCATGTAAAGGGTGAAATGAATCAGTAATTAGAAATCTTGTTGAAAAGCAGGTGCATTTACTTCTGAATATGAATCATATGTTACCCATCATTTCTGACTGCCTGGTTGAAATGATGGTATTGGGTTAATTAAAAATTCAGAGATATTTGAGAAGGGTAGGATTAATGTTGGTAATTTCCTCAGGTGAAATTAAAATACACATTTAAGGCTTATGTACAAATACATAATTCAACATGCTGCTGAGAAGAATTACCTCTTGCTAGTTGCTTTGCCTGAAATAAGGAAGCATCACAGCAGTTGTGGGGCTGCCTTTGCTTTTTGAAGGTGAACTGCAAACCGATATCCAGAGATACTGTCAAGCAATTCCTCCTTCCGTCCATTCTTTATAATGCTGTTTCTTTAAGTATGTACTTGATGCTTCTTACAGAATTTTTGTTGTTTTGTTGTTTTAGGATCTGATTCTGTCTTCTAATCAATTTTTTGTTGATTCATTTTGTGTTTAGCTGGCCAGGGCTGAAATCAGTGATCTCTGTGATCATTACCAATTGCAGTCATATTTAATACATTGTGATACCTGTGCTATAAAGTTTTTATGTTAGAGTTTTTGCTGACATTGCTGTATGGTTCCAGTATGTACGTGCCTGACGGCTGAGCTGGCGCTATGCATCCTTAACTGTATGTAACGCTGTTGGCTTAAGCCCAGGTGCATTGATGGCAGGCGTCCCTGTTAAAGGCTTCTGAGAGACATTTTGGTGTGCAGAGGAATGCGAACACAGTACTCTCTAAGAGTTGTTGGCAAGCATGAACCTAATGCCCTTATTTTCCATCCAGTGATGTCTTCTGCATTTCATATTTTTGCAACATTAAAAAAAAACCCAACCAAAACCCCTAAAACATCATTCCTTGCACTGCTTTTCTGTCTTATCCAAAGAGACAGAAGTCAGTGGAGTTTTAATGCTGGTTTTGTAGACAGCGTTCGCCATTATTGTGTATTTGTGGAGTGTTAGTCGCTACTGCCACTGATGAAGGTAGTAAGGATGAGATAGGCAGGATGATCTATGATATCAAAGGCAGGAGTAAACAGATGACTGAGTGCCTAAAAATTGCAAGTGGTCCTTGAACACCTACCTGCATGGTCCTGTGCATGGGCCTAAGGAATACATACCAGCTTCTGTACAGCTCTAGGATGGTGACCAGTGGTGGCAGAAATTTCAGCTGAGTTAGTTATGGCATCTGTCTGTACAAATTATAACTTTGGGCAATGAGCAGGAAACAGCAGAAGGGTTTGAAGCAGTGGGTTCCCAGCTAGGGGCAAGTCAAGGAAAGTGCAATATTTTTCCAAAAGCTTCAGGAGGGCTTTTGGCAGTGGTAGGGCATCGCTTCCAAAAGGAATTCAAAGCCATCACACCACATCTTTGCTCCCCTGGCTCATGACAGCTACTGTCTGAGCTGGTACACAGTGAACGGGGAATATGTCTCTGGTAGATCAGAAGGACGTTGTGCAGGCTGGAGCTCAGAGAGGTAAATATTTTTGTGGTAGCTGCATGTGTGTTTATAGCCTTTGTAAAGCACAGGAGAACAGTTTTCTCACAGAATGATAGAGCGCTGTCGAAGAATTACCTGCTGATTGTAAACAGTCAGAAGCAAGGGTAAGACCTGACAGCGAAGCATCAGGATGTGATAATTACTGGGGTTATTTTTTTGTGTCTTTTTGGACTGTGTGTACAAAGATTGTCTGATATCGGCGTGAGAGATCATTTTCAGTATGTACCATGGCTGAGAAATGTGCTTTGAATCCCAATAATTATAATACGAGTGGGGAGAAAAAGACCAACCCAGAACTTGCAGTATGGCACTAGTTACATATGGATTCTGCAGTGCAGTCATAAATTTTGCAGGTGTGTAATGAAATGTTGCTATGTGTATAGCTTGAAGTTGGATATGGCATCATGAAAATGAGGAGGTCTTTAGCGGATTTGTTTCCTAATAGTTGGCAGTATCTGGAGTTGTTGTCTAAGAAGCTACATACTTCTTTGTGTACTCGTCTCTTCAATTGCTTCTTCTGGAGTATATTGTCTCCTGCAGTCCTTTGGGTAAAACTCCCATCGGTCTGTATTCCTTTGGACTCTGGAGAGAGCAAAAAATGTGAGAATTGTATTTCCAGGTGCTATTTCTTTGATTCCTGAGCTGGATCAATCTTTAGGTGTGTAGCTATCAAAGACATTTCAGTTGAGGAACCTGGTTTAAAAAAAAAAAGTCAAACAAAAGCCAAAGCAAAGCAGAGAAGGAGGTTTGCACCGAGTACGGTAAGATAAATGTCAAAACTCCCTACCTGTCTCTAGCTAAGATCTTTTGTAAAATGTGAAGCAAGGTTTATCTTGGGAAACAAACCAGCTCTGCAGCAGTGGGCACAAGGTTTTGCATGAGATTCTTTCTAAAGCCTCTCAAGGCGAAGCCAGTATAGTGCGAGATAGGAGGGGTGGAGTGAACAATGCTTGGCTTGTTACAGAGAACGGTGATTGTGGTTGATATGACACTCCTGAGGGTGCGACAGGTCCAGAGAAGGCAGATGCTCCACGTGGCCGAGGTTACCCTGCTCCATTTGCTGCCAAGCTGTTTACAGCATTGGTCCCAGCGGCGCTTATTGCAAAATGGCAAGGGGTGATACATTAATGTGATAGAAAACACAAAGCTGCCATTTGTAAAGATATCAGGGAACAGATCAAAGAATATCTACTAGAAAAATCTGATTAAGACCATCTCTGAGGATCAAGGGGACATCTGTCTGCAAATCAACGAACAATTCTTAGTGGAAGAAAAAGTTGTTCTATCTTACAATGCCAAGCCAAAGAAAAGTGAAATCTCCCAGACAGAGGACACCATCCATCCCTCCAGCTGGCCATAGCATGAGGAGAGTGGACTTGTTTTTGCGGTGCTTACACTGCCTCGTGTACTGTAAAAGCTTAGTTTTAAAAGGCAAGAAAAGTACTAAGCAGAGTCTGTGTTTGGTGTGGTTTTGTGTTTGGTTTAGTGTTTTTGTTGTGCGTGGTTTTTTTTTCGTTTTTTTGCAAGGGATATTTTTTATGTTGCTGTATAGTTTATTTGTTATGTTCAGGTGTCTGGGCTATATATTTTTGTTTGTTTGTAATGAAAGGAATACCTGCTATATTAATCTTTTGTGTTAGCTGAGAGGATATCTTGACATTCCAGGTAACAAATGATTCTAATATTCTAATATTTTATTATTTGTGTGACTCGTGGTCATAAAATATCTCTTTCATGGTCTTCTGACTTGGTGAGGAACATTGAATATATTTTTTTTAAGTCACAGAAAATTGTGTTGGTGTCCCCCCCACCCCTTTGGTCCCCAAAGCTTGCACTTAGAAATTGGGTAGTATTATATTGTTTATCTTGACTGGGATTATGCTTGCTATTCTAGATTCCTACAATCTGAATTTCTCCACTCAGATTCCACTTACCTCACCCTGACCAGTGTCTACATGCCAGCTGGACATGTCAGGTGCTACTTAAGGTTGCGGTTTTATTTAGACTAGAGAAAGGCAAGATTTAGCTAGCTGACATCTAATTTGCATTTGGATTCATGTAAAGCAAGGTAATCAAGAGGTAATTTCTGTTGATCAAACTTTATAGTGCACATAATATCCAAACCCAGTTTCTAAAATCTTTATTCTCTTGCCTTAAACGTTAAGAAAAATATCTTTAGATGGTGTCTTGGCATGCCATCTTTCTTTGTGTTCCAGTTCCTGTTCTGATGTTCTTGGATTAATAACTTGTGAAGATCCACTATAGAACTTATAGAGCTTAGAAAAATCGCTGCTATGCTTCAGTTACCCTAGTAGTGAACTGAAAATACATGTGATATTTAAAGAAATTAATGGATGTGATTTCATGAAGCCAGTGCCTTTGCATCTTACTTTTCTTATGGAGAAATAGATTTGACTCCTTCATGGTGTCTTTCTTGCTGAAAAGCAGGCAATGAAAAATCTAAACAGAAAATGGCAGCAAGTCCTTTGGAAGGGAAGGAAAAGAGTGGGAAACTTAGAAGGAAACTGATGGCTTACCTAGACCCCCAGTGAGGTCTAGAAGCAATTAACAGAAGGAGAAACTCCAAACAAAATGATGACATCTCTTTTAGGTACAAGTACCCTGCCAAAATGCTGGATAGTAACCTGTGTTCAGTCTCTTACAAAGCTGCTAGCAATTGTCTTGAAGCTACAGGTGAATGATCCTTGTAGCAGTATGGGGGGAACTGACTGAATTTATATCAAAAATTTACTTTTTGTCATGATAAGGACTAATAAACATAGTTTTCATAGAAATGTTTAAAAAAAATGGCTCTTTAGTGCATCAGAATTTAGTGATGAAGTCAGTCAAGTTTTACATGAGACAGCCTCTGCCACGGCTGGGTTGAACTTTTGAAAGGCCCTTCCCAGAACAAGGCTGCATAAGCTCTCTGAAGTTTAAGAAAATCCAGGAGTCTAAGAGCACCGTTCAGGTGAATGCTGGCATGAGCTGTACCAGTCGGAGTGTCCCTGCAAGACAAGTCCTTCCCCCAAGCGTGTTCTGCGAGACCCCATGTGTCCCCATTCTCATGTCACTAGCGGCGTGTGACAACCAGTGGAGTCAGCCAGCAGTTGTCTGGCTTGGAGTAACTTGCAGAGCAGAGTGAAGGGGGAAGTAGAGCGATAGTCCTTGTATCTCCCTGAGGCCGGGCTTGCTGCACCCCCTGGTCCTTGGGGAGCCTCTCGGCACTCCTGGAGTTGCGCCATGCACTACTTGGGCGCTGTCACATGGCAGCATGCCTTTGTGAAGGACAACTTCTCTGGCAGTGCTGGAGAGATGCGTGCCAGAAGGATACGGTGCATTTCCTCAGGTCAAATGGAATTATGCAAATACAGGGACGCTGGTGTGGTTTGTTTCCATCATGTGCCTGGAAGACGCAGCACAGTGCAGGGCG
>Ga0181612_115351_pt1 | contig 15757 bp, 7 predicted proteins | sample HoacroProtozoa21_FD_119630 | JGI IMG/M metagenome (GOLD analysis project Ga0181612, IMG submission 119630) | Hoatzin crop microbial communities from Cojedes, Venezuel. Combined Assembly of Gp0051906, Gp0051904, Gp0051908
TAAGCATGAAACTAAAGTTTCCACCCATTCTACTTCATTCTCAGTAAAATATTATTGTTTTGCATCACATGGTGGATTTTTCATATTTCTTAGAGACTTCAGCTTAGATGCTCTCCAAGAGAGTGTAACACAAACAGAAGAAAAGGGCTGATAACTTTGACTTCAGCCAGTGGTTAAGCCAGATGAGTGAATATCTTTCATGTATTCACTGAGAACACTGTCCCACTGCTTGGATTTTCAGTGCTTTTATTGACCAGTGTGCCAGTCATGCCAAGCTAAATAACAGTTTGCACTCTCAGATACAGAAAGATTCGGAGAGAACACCAGCATCAGCTGTGGAAAGGACAGAATCTGAAATGGATTAAATACAGCTCTGCGCCACTGTGCCAGTAAGATCTTTGCCCATTATATTTGGAAGCTAAGGATAGTGCCACTGCACAGTATCTGTGTTATCAACCCATTTCAGAATATACCCCCTTGCAGCACTCTGCTAGCATTAGAATAAAAGTTTTATCCTCAAGTAGCCAAACATACTGTAACAGGGCTAGAATGCAAACCATCCCTGGATGTAAGTACACAGGATTTTGACGGGCCTGGCATTTTTTTCTTTCTTTTTTTTTTTTTTTTTTCTTTCAAATACAGCCTAAATATATAAATGTAACTGTACCTGTAACCAAGGACTGCCCTCTTCTGGCTCCAAATAATGCATGGTCAGGAAGAGGATAGGTCATGTCCCTCTCCATACTCCAGAACAGAGTCAGAGCATAGCAAAGCAAGCAGACCCATGCTAAAGACTGGCTAGCCTGTGGGCTCTGAGCAGCCTTGGAGGAAACCATGCCTCTTGAAATGCTCTAGAATGAAGACCCATGTTTCCTCACAACCCTTGTTGCTACCATGTACTGCCAGTCTTGCAAACCTCTGAAACATTTGGCCATGGCAATCCACATAGTAAGGAGAATTTTCAGTAGTAGAGGTTGCTGGGCAGGGTTGAGGATGTGAACCATTCCTGTGAAACCACACTTCTGACTCTGCCCCCCGGACAAGCCATGTGCTGTGTGTTGAGGATTGCTGTTGCAGATTTTACCTCTCTGCAGCTGCACAACTCCCATCGGTTCCACTGTCGATTCCTGCCAGCGCAAGCCGGGGCAGAAGGAAGAGGTCCCCATGCTCCCCTTGCCTGTCTGATGTTCTGTTTCCTCACATGCTCTGGCCCAAGTGCTTACATCTTCCCAAGGTGAACGAGACTGGGACTTGAACCCAGTTAAAACTAATTTTTTTTTTTCTTTCCCCTTTGGATTAATTTTAAATCACGCCTACACTTTTATCCAATTCACCAAGTACCTGCACAAATGCTGCTGCCAGCACAGAGAAGGGCACAGCTCAGCTGAGGGAATGAGTGACTGTGAGCTGCACAGGATAAAAGAGAGACAGACATTTATTTCAGTGGCAGCGGCAGCTTGTGCTCTGTTAAAGTTATTGTGAAAATACAGCAGAGTCACCACCTGCCATCGTCGTGTCTGAATGGATAACCTTCACCATGCCCCCCTGTATTTATCGTGCAATAGATTCTAGCTGTAGTATGTTTTACATATAGCTAAAATGGTGTAAGAAGTGCATGACTTTAGGTACACAGGTGGAATGCATGGGATGTTTTCATTCCAAGATTACAGCCCTCCAAATACCTAAATATGGGTAATTTCACTGGTTTCTGAACCAATAAATTTTGTGGTTTTATACAGATGTTTCTAGAATCTCTGTCTGTTTTACAAGAAACAAACATTCCCTGTGAAAACATCTTTCTTTAATTCCTTTAACCATAGTCATTGCATTTGCTAAAGCAAGTACCATTCACAGCATGACACAGCTATCTGTGAAATAATTTCACTGCATCATGCGCAGTCAGCAGCTCCATACCATCCCTCACTGAGTTACAAATGATGCTGCAACACTTTTCCTTTCCTTCCCATGTATCATAAAAACATGGGCAGTTTTTCAGTCGTGTAAAAGTATCCCTTGTTAACAATACATGTTTACATCTGATAGAAAAATTGGTGTGGTTTTTTTTTAGTATGTCATTTTAATCTTCAAGAGTTCAGCAAATACAAACCATAAGAAGTAATATCAATAGCATAAGCAGGTGCCCTCACCACAAGTAGTTAAATGGTTCTTCATTGTTTAATTTGACCAAACACTTCAGAAATTACTTGATTCTACTCAGTGATGGTGTACATGGAAAAGTTAGCTATGCAAGATGGTGAAATAACCACCAACGTTGAGTTTTGCAGCATGAGTTCGAGTCCTGTAGTGTCGTTGCTACATGTTGTTGGGTGTAAAATGTCTATAAGGACACTATAACAGAAGGTGTTCAGGAGTTCTAGAAACCACGTAAATGCAAACTCTCACAGCTGCTGCTTGAATACATGTAGCTGGAGATCACATCTCTTGGTTGGCTGTGCATGGTGTGTCCAGGTGGCAAATCAATCAGCGCCTGCCTTTGCCCAGCACTCCTGGCTGCAGCACGATGCCGTGGGGGTGTGGAGCATGGCGCCTGATGCTCACCCCAGGCCGTCTTCTACCCGCTTCTGTTTTAAACTGGGGTCCTCCACAGAGCAATCTGTTTGTACTTTTTCAAAGCAAAAGTAGTAAATTTATTCTAATTTATATATGCTTGTAATAGCCACCACTCTGAGAAACTCACAGTCATTGTACTAAGAAGATGTGAACCATTAGAAAGATACTGACATCTAAAACTTCCTAAATAACATAACTTAGCAATAAATGTTTTAACTTCTTTCAAAAAGTAAGTAATGCATGGAATATTACTTCCAGATGAATACGGCAAGTCACTGGAAAAAAAAATATCTTGGCCTAATAAAACCTAGGAAAGATGGGCAACGACCAAGAGAAGCCTTCTGTGACCAGAAAATAGTCCCGAAGTTGGAAAAGTATTTCGAAAATACATATTTATTACTCATTTTATTTACAGACCATAACTCTTAAGCAGCAAACCTCCCAGTTACGACACTGATAATACTCTCGGCTCTTAACAGACAGCTATTAGTGTCCGTGATATAATACCACTTATATCATTTTCATTGGTACAGCATTAACAAGAGAAGTCAAAAATTTTGGAAGATCAGTTTCCATCTCATGTTTAAAGTGAAAAACCTTCCCGCTGTATTTTTAGTACAATGGAAAGAGCTGTGATAGTCATATGGTAAGGAACAATTCAGTCTCTATGAAGTGCTACACAAGCTGTGTAGCTTGCTGTTCAAAACGGTAATAAACAGTCCTTTTAGTCTGGCCAAAGCGATAAGAATAGATGTGATTCAACAGCACGGTAGTGTAAGTGCATCGCTAAAATGCGGTCTTCTGGAAACTGCTTTGAACACAATAGAACTATTACTTGGCCGGCACAGTTGATGGCCACGTGCTTTTGTTGCCACGAGCTGTGAGAATCAGTAGAATCAGAGATTGCTATAGAAATGTGAATGTACTTTATGATGGTCTGTAGTAATTCTGTACATCTCTTATGTCTGTGTTCTTATAGCCACTTGGGCACTGAAGTAGCTGAAATGAGAAAGAGGCAGCAGTCACAAAATGAAGGAACATCAGCTGTGTCTCAAGCACCTGGAAACCAAAGGCCCAACAACACATGTTGCTTTTGTTGGTGCTGTTGCTGCAGCTGTTCATGGTATGTCTTGTAGTATATTTGGTTTGATACTCACCACTGGTAAATGATGAGAATGGAAAGTGCCAAGCATGGGGAACATGCAGACTTCTGGGAGAGGATTGCTGCCAAGAGGCACAATTTAACATTTCACTTAAAAATTTGATTAAACAATTCCCTGATTTGGTTGGGCATCTTGTGAGGAGAAAGAATGGAGAACAGTAAATTCAAGCTATATTTCCTAGTTAAACCACAACTAATAGAAGAAATTTCAGTTGTAAAACTAGTATGTGGGAATGAGAGGCTTGATATTGAACATTGTATAATTTGCATTCAAAACAATATTTTTTCTCCTTGTACTCTTGATATTGCAGTTCTCTGCATTCAGGAGGGTAAAAGGGAGATGGTCATAAATGTGAATATGTGGTGACCTGTTTTACTGCTTCATTGTTGAATAACATATATTCTGTAAACCTGAAAACACAAGCCTTAAATTCCGCTTTATCTTTTAACTGGTGTGGCATAATTTCAGTGGAAAAAAGGCTCAAAAATTGTGGCTGCTTGTCTCTTCCTAAACGAAGAGTTCACTTCGAAAGTCAAAGAATTAAAGCCAGTTTCAGAAATAGCTTTAAATTCTTAGTGTCTTGAGATGCATCAGGTCTTTATTTCTTATTTTCATGAACACAGTTAGTGTTGAAACACAAAGTAATTGACATGCAGTACTGTTTGGAGCCTGTGCATCCTGTTACATGCACAGTGCAGTCTTTTTGGAGTGACCATTCCTCTGTGTATCTGTATTATTTTCACTTGAATCAGCCATCTGGCCCAGTCTAAAATCTGAGGCCATTTGCCCCAATATATTTAAAAATACATACCAGCATGTACGCACCAGGCATCAAATGTGACAGCTTTTTCCAAGCTGCCACATCCTGGAGGCACTGCCAGGGTGGACTTGCCTCGGCTGTTGTTTCCAATTTCACCTGGAGGCAGAGGATATCTGGAGCAAGGATGAGTGAGAGCTCATGTTTTACAAAGTTCCTCTGCAATGTGTTCAGTCTGTACAGCAAAAAGGTAGAAAGAAGTGTATTAAATGGGAAGAAAAGGGAAGATGTTTTGCCACTGTTGTCTCTGCTTTGTGACGAGGGCACAATGTAAGAACAGCTACGCTGTTACAGACCAGAGGTTCATTTAGCTCAGGGTCCTCTTTCAGGAAGTGACCTGTGGCAGAGGCCACAAGGAAGGGATAAAACAAGTGGACATGCATCTCCTCAACCTACCCACAGCAAAACTCCTCACAACTTCTGGCAATCTGCAACTTAGGGACTTCCTGGCCCAGAGGTTATTTCTGTTTTATAGCCCTTGATGGAATTTTCTTTCATTAATTTGTCAAACCATTTTCTGAAGCAGCTTTCTGAACTCACCTAAACTTTTGACATCCAGAGTCTCCTGTAACTATAAATTCTACAACACACCTACGAGTTCTGTGAACTATTACTCTCTTTTATTTGTTGTAACCTACAAGATGTTAATTTCATTTGATGCCTCCTTGTTCTTATGATTGTGAAGTGCAGTGAATAATTGTTCCCAGGACGATCAAGATTTTATAGAGCTCTCTCATGTCCCCCTTCAACTGTCTTTTCTTCCATAATCTTCTCTGTTTTAATCTCTGTGATACAGAAATTGACCCAGACCATGATTTATACCTATCTCCCTTCTATCTGTCCACCTACCTTGTGTCTCTCTATGTACCTTTCCTATTCTACTGTCTCCTGTCTGAGACGTGTGACTAGATCTGTTGCAGTAGTCAAGACATGGGTGCACCATGTTTTGTGATTGCTCTTGATCTTTTGTTATTAATTCCGAGCACTCTGCTTGCTTTTTAACAACCCCTGAGATGATGTTTTCATAGAATTATCCACCATGATTACAACATCTCTTTACTGAATGGAAATAAAGCCCATCATCATGCATGTACAGCTAGCATTGACTTTTGCCTTGCATACTGGAACATGAATGGCCATAAAAGTATCAGTCTAATTTCTAAAACTTAAAGACAACCAATCTTATTTTTTAAGTATGCTATATCTCAAGAATCTTATTTGACAACTATATTTTGAAGCTTTCATGAGCTTTGTGACCCTTGGAGTGACTCCATCCTTTAGAATGCAATACCATTATATATTTGAACAGCTGATGCATATTAAATCTAAATTAGAGCAAGTATTGCTTTAAAATATGGGATGTCCCTTTAACTGCTTTAATCGTTGTTTTTCCTGTTAATATCCTGTCTTTCCGGTGTTGAGGATCTTTTTTTGGCTGACGTGGATTTGATTGAGCATGGAGAAATCCTGTCAATGAAAGCTAGTTTTCAGGATTAAGTCAAAGAAAGGGTCAAAAGGGATAGCGACATCACTTGCATTTTCTAAAATGCAAAAGGTAGAACAGATGATGTAATAAGTCTTTCCTAGCTCTATCTTCTGTGATTCCATAGTGGAAAATTCATTAGAGGAGAGGTGGGGAAAAACTTTGAAAAAGGTAATATGAAATGTTTCAGAACCTCAGTTAAAATTAAGTAATTGGTTTTGGTGCCAAATTTGTTTGGTCAATTTGAACTGTCCAGGCAGAGTACAGGTTTCGGTTCTTGCCTCAGTTGTGTACCCTAAAAAACTAAAAAAAATAATTTAAAAAAAGTAGCAAACTATACTGGTCACTCATGATATAGTGGATTCTAGGTAGCTAATTCTCTAGGGTACTTTTCTGTAATAGGAAAAGCCTAATGATAATTTTAACAGGTTCTCTGGACCTAATGCAGTTGCATGCTTTCCCTAGTTCCACAGGTCTTTGTACTTGAGTAATGTGCATTTCTCAAGAGATACTTGTCTGGAAATGTTGCTGGGTTCATTAAAGATGCTAACAATGCTTTAACTGTCAATATCAAGATTAGGAGACTTTTCTTCTGTTTTTCCACCAGCCTGTGTGACCGAGGACAGATCTTATATTGCTAACCTCTTAGTACCTCAACTTCCTCATCATTCATAGAAAGAGGTGGGCGGGTGTGTGTGCAGCTTTTAGTAAGAAGCTTTCACTTGTATCTGTTTGAAGAGTTAGTTCAATAGTTCATATATCCAAACAAATCATTAGAATTCTAAAAATATCTTTTGTGAATCATGTGATGTTTATTTTCTTCTGTTCCACCCTGTGTTAAAATCAGAATAGGCATTAAGTCTTCTGTTTGCATAACAGCATAGACAAATATTCACACCTTTGTTTGGGGAAATAGTACCTTGCCTAACAGACATTTGTTAACAACAAAATCTTAGATCCAAAAATTATTCAGTACATCTTACAATGAACTTTTTTGTTCCTCTGATAATTTCTTCTTAAAAGTAACAAATACTTGGAACACTTCTCCATGGTTGTGGGTGAACTCCAATAGGCAGCTCAGCCCCACCCAGCCGCTCGCTCACTCCTGCCCAGAGGGATGGGGAAAAAGATTTGGAAGGGTGAAAGTGAGAAAACTCATGGGCTGAGATAAAGACACCCTAATATATAAAGCAAAGCTGTGTGCACAAGCAAAGCAAAAGAAGGAATTAATTCACTGCTTCTCATCAGCAGACAGGTGCTTAGCCATTTCCAGGAAAGCAGGGCTCCATCATGCATAACGGTTACTTGGGAAGACAGACACTACAACTCTGAACCTCCCCCCTTCCTCCTTTTTCCCCAGCTCTTATTGCTGAGCACGATGTGATATGGTGTGGAATATCCGTTTGGTCAGTTTGGGGTTAGCTGTCAGGGCAGTATGAGAAACAAAGAAAACCTTGATGCTGTGCAAACAGCTAAAACATTGATGTGCTATCAACACTGTTTTGGTCACAAATCCAAAACACAGCACCATAGGGACTGCTACGAAGAAAATTAACTCCATCCCAGCCAGACCTGTTTCATCTATTGGCACTGATAACTGTCAAGACAGTAAATTGCTCAGTTTACAAGGACAAAGCAGATCTGATTACCAAGGTTTGTTCAGATTGGAAAAGGTGGAGATAAACAGCCTCCTGAAGTTGGCCGTTTTATTGTAATAGGTATGGTCAGGATGTTGTCCAGCTAGCTTAAGCCCTGAACAGGTGCCTGAGGATCAGTAGTGAAGGAAGCCGTCCTCCTTAGTGGAGAAAATAAAGTGTTTCTGAAGTCCCCAACAGGAAAATCTTGTCCATTTACCACAGAGGCAGATAATATATCCCTCTGCGGATCTTCTGTGGTATCTTCCTCAACTGGCCAGATATAAATCTTAGGCTTTTCCTTCAGGAAGACACTGCACTAAAGCATCTAACAGATAAGTATCAGTCAGGTACCAAAGGTGCTGGACTGAATTTCACCCCGTGTCTTAAGCCTCCACAAAGCACCATTCCCATAGAGGACAGAAGAAAAGGCTTCCTTACTAGCTGTAATTTCAGTGGCTTGGGTAGCCTGAGAGTTGCAAAATTTGCAGTAAGTCTTCTAACATGACAGTCTGTAATTTCCTCAATTACGCTTTCTCCAGAGAACTATGCATTTAGTATTCAGTGCTGTGACTTCACAGTTTTGATCTCAGCCTGGTGAGGTAAGGGCAGAAGCCTGCTATTTCACCTCCCCAACCTTATATAGCAATCCATTACTCCAGCTTCCTGAGCAGACATGAAGCCAGTCATTCTCATGCAAACACTTGCTCAAAAAAAGTCTCAAGTCGCTAGCACAGGGAGATTGGCTATTCCTCCATTTTCATTTTGCTTCCTCTTTTGTCTCCCACCCAGAGCAGGAGTCACACCTTTTTATCCTCTCTTCCTTTCATAAGGTGCTCAGTGAATTTTAAAGCTGTGGGACACTGATGCCTGATAATTCCTCTCTTTTTACCACACACAGAAGGCTCAGAAGGCATTTAACATCTGCCCTGCAGGAAACCTTAGTAGTACAGGAGTCTGGGGGACAGGAAAAGGCTTCATGGGGAGAAGTGAAGATGATCACACAACTTCACTTGGTTCTGTAGTTCAGTTCAAACGTGCAAGCTGGAAGGTCTTTACCTTAAAGGCAACCATTAAAACAACTCTTGAAGACTCTGGTGGAAAAGGGAAAGGGTCCAGCAGCTCCAAGCTCTGCCCTGTGCAAAAGCTATGCTTCCCATTTGATTTCTTCTGACCCTTCCATGACTAGTTTCCCACACCCAAGAGATGCCAAGGAAGATAGGGTATTTGCCAGCTTGGCAGAAAACAAGAGTTGCTCTTGGCAAGAAACCTCTCTCCTCCAGTTCTTATAACTTGCCTATGACAGCTGTGAGTTATGTCTGAAACTTCTTCCTGATGACATTGTCACACAAATATTTTTCTTTATTAAAGGGAACATTTTCCTTGCATGGGTTTAGCAGTTGACTTGGGCCTGCAAGAAGATATTTCTGTCAGTTGTGCTATGAATATGAGATGACAGATACAGTTCTAAGGACAATTTAAATTATATTAGTATTTTTTCTCTACAGGGTTCAACATTTTCCTCCTCCTTACAAACAGAGAGCGTGTATCGTACTCTAAATGAAAAAAAAAAACCCAGAAACCCACTTTTTTTGCACTTCACACCTCTCTAGTATTTTGAGATGAATAATTTTTTTTTGGCACATTCAGTCTTAGTTTGCCATCAAAAAATTGTGTCTAAGCTTTGCATGACTCTACACAAGATAATCCCTGAGGGTCATAGTCACGGCTGCTTTCTCTTATTTAACTATAGTAGAAAGTTTGGAGGAGAGGGAAACAAAGAAAGAATGGAAACAAAAAACAATTTGATGCAATAAATTATAGCCACATGTTCTCGAATATGTGGAAAACAAAATCCATATTCTACTTCCCATAGCTGTCTGCAGCAGAACTTTTAAATTAGAAGTAGACTAGAGGTGGGCTGGTACAAAAAGAGTCACCCAGGCTCCAGGATTTTGTTAAGGTTTTATCAAGGAAAGAAAATCTTTATCTTTGAAACAAAAGCACTCATTTTGAAAAATGTTTTTAGCTTTCTTATTTTTTTTCTTTTTAGAAACCTAATTTTTAAATTATTTTCCTCCCTGAACAGATAGGACAACACGTCTGAAACAGATGTACTCAGCTCTCTGCATTTTAGCTTTTCAAAACATCACACCTGAGAAAAGCATATATGGAAAAGTGCATCGGAAAATATTGTACTCTAGTCCAGAATACAGAAGTGCAGGCTACCGTACTGCATTTTACTGAAATAGAAGGTGATATTTTAAAAACTATTTAATGGGAAAAGATGTTCCATTCTAAGCCTTTTTATACTTTTAAAAAATCACAGGACTTGTTGCATTTTTATCATTTGCTGTTGAGGTCAAAGATCAAAACATTCCATCTCTTTTCTGGAGAATAATTTATTCTGAGGGACAGTAGGCTTAGCTAGCATGGGAACTCGTGCTTTGTGCATCTGTGGGACAGTATCATCTGCTTTGCCGCAGGTCATCACAGTGCAACAGGCAGCACTGGTGCTCTCTTAGGAAAGGAGCAGCAGTTCTTCTGACAGGTAGAACTTAAAGCTGGATAAAATCCATTATATGACCTGTCACACATGCTACTGAATGTGATATTCTAGAAAATCAGTCTTAAATCACCTTGTCTTTAAGGCCACGTATACTCAGTGCTGAGGCCATGAGAGAAATCTGCCTGGCCGACATTCCAGTTGTCACTGGAATGCACCATGGGGTGAGTGTGGGGCAAGGATTTATATACTTAGTCTTCAGAACGGGCCTCTCAAGGTTCTCTGAGCTACTTAAAATAAGAAATTTGAATTCTCAGCATTTGGAAAAACAAGCAGAAGACACTCTAAAAATAAATAGCTTGTCAAGGGGTTTTTTTCATACTTTTGTAAGTTATGTTAACAGTACTTATTAAATAATATCCAAGTAAAGCTTTTCTTTTCCCTTTAAACCAAAAGAAAGGGATGATCTCTAAAGTTAAAAAATCGGAGGGGAGAAGCATGTCTTCCTAATAGCTATGATATTTCACAGGCTTCCTCTGCTTTATAATTCAGAGAGGGCAAGAGATTTTGCTGGAGTTTTATGGATGTTTGTGTCCTCAGGGCAGGCTGGGGACAGGTGGCTCTGTGCATGCTTGTTTACACAACTCTCCCAGGGCATCACAGCCTGACTTGCCAACCTCTGGGCTTGCGCTCTTCTGTGGCACTGGGCCAGGCTGTCAGTGCTAGCCTAATAATTCCTGGAAGTCTTCTCTCTCCTTGAGCCACAACACAAATATACCTGAAATGTGATCCAATACAGGGCTGATCCCAGAGCTCCAGAGGTGGCGAGTCAAGGTAGCTTTGACCACTTGCTGCACCTCCCTGTGAAGCAGATGTGAAACCCCACAATACAAAAGAGGAGAGCATATTTCTTCTGCATAAATGGTGCCACAAAATGCAAAGCTATACTAGATGAGGTCTCAGGTATACTGCAGCGAGCTACTTCTCCGTAATTTTTCCTGCATCTGCTTCTAAAGAGTAAGATATGAATGCAGGAAATCAAAACCTTACCGGCAAGCTAAAAGGATTTTTTAAATAAAAATTACAAAAAGCAAAATTTAGTGTAAAAACAACTAAAGGAAGCTTAAATTAAACCTGTTAAATCTCATGAGAGCCTGCCTTGGTCAATGTGGAGCCCTGTTCTAAATTAATCAAATACATCTAATCTCCCCTAGTCCAAAAGCAGCCCAGAAATCCCTATTTCCAAGCTCATCCACCATCCCTTATCTTCCTTCTTTCTTCTGCTTAGCCCCCTGCCACCTACCTTGAAAGCCCTGTGGAAGTACGAGGTCTTGCATAGCCTTGGAGCAGGGGCAGGAACTGTGAGCCACCAGCTCCCACATCAGCAATGGGTTTCCACAGGTTATTTGCCATGCAGAAGAGGCTTTGGTGCAAGTCATTGCCTCGTGGGACATGCAAAGTATATTGAAATAACGCAGTTCTTTGGGAGAAAGCTGTAAGCTACACACTGCAGTTATTTTGGCAAGTGTCTGCAAAGGGGTAGTCACTAAGGCGCTGCTGGCCTACCATGAAATCATGGTGGAAGCACAAATATACACAAGATACTACACAGAAGTTCAGCATATATAAATTATTTTAAATTAATTTGCAACCAATAACTCTGGTTTGAAAAAATCTTTAATACTGTAAACTGAATCTAACTCCATGTAAACTGATAAATGTTTCTATTTTCAAAGGTATGAGGTAAACTTGTTGCTCCTCGTAATAAAATAGAAGTCTAATGCAAAGAGTGGAGCAATAGCTTCTTATACACAACAAAACCAGCCTTGGGTTCTCCTGGCCAAGCTTTCCTAGTGTCAAGATTTTATCCTTAATGTTTTAAACTTTGAAAGTTCATTTCATTTTGAGGAACAGATGGAGGCTCATGTATTTACCTACATTTTTACCCACCTGTGATAACACAAGCAGGTTAGAGAATGGGCAAAACATAAATATAATATATTAGCAAATTTTTAATAAATGTTTCTGAAGTTTCACAAACCAAATGCATAGATTCCTATGTGTATAATACTACTAAGATAAGAACACCTCATCAGTCTAACTGCAGAAAATAGCCCTATATCAAGCAAACAATTCTGTAAAGAAAATTGGAATGCAAAAAAAAAAAAAAATCAGAACTGCAATCCTCCTAAATTGAAGAATAAATACATGCTCAGAGGGGATTTGGGATTACACAAAGTTCATTCTAATTCAGCTGTGCATAAGATACTGACAGTAGCTCCTCGGAAGGAGACAGCAGACTAAATCTAGTTAACTTCAGAAAATGATCTTGATTCTGCCCTGGCGCAGCACAGAGAGTGTATTCAGGGACAGCTGTTCTTGAGGAGACTAGAGGGAGAGAAAGCAATGGCAGAATCACCTCCACTGGGGTAAAGCAGCTTGATGTCTCCTCAGAGGCTGTTTAAGAGATGGATTGCTTCAGAGCATCAGCATCTTGGCTCTCCCTCGCCACTCATGCCTGTTTCCCACCTGCCTGTGCCAAAATGCTATTCAGCTTGGTGTCTGCAGAGCAGTGGCTGAAGGAAGATTCGTAATGTCATGACAGATTTTCTGTCACCAGCTCACAGCTTGACTGTTGCTGTGGAAAAAAAGAAAAAGCAAGAAACCAAGAGTGCTGAAGATGCTTGAGTCCAGTTTATGCTGTGATTTTCAGCTGCTAGGAATTTGGAGCCTTTGAAATCTTCCCTGAGAGGGTTTGGGCTGTTTTTTTGTTTCCTTATTGCAAATTTGACAATTACGTATTTGCACAAAGATGCATTAACTCAGGAGTCTGTGGAAAACCACAGAAATACAGAAGCATGTGAAAGGCCAAAACGAGGCTGAGATCAAAATATAAGCTGAAGTAAGGCATGTTGATAGATGGTGTCATTTTAAAGGTGCCAAGGCGGCCTTGCAAATCCTCCAAACTTTCTTCATCATGGATTATAATAAAAACTTAAATGTTTAACATTCAAAAACAACAACAAAAAATCTTATCCAAGTTAAACACACTGGCTGTGTCTATACTAGTAAACCAAGCAGGGCCAGGGTCTGTTATGTGCCCAAGCAATCAGCTGTACAGTTAAATTGTTAGCAAGTGTTAACTCCCTGGAAGAGTTTTGGCCAGTGCCAAAGTGCACAGTCTCAGGCAATGACCTGTTGCAGGTGCAGAAACCCTGTTTTGAGTTTGGGCTTTACCAGCTGGGGCTACATGGTGCCAGTCAGCCTCAGGGCCAGAGAACTCTTCCAGCCCATTTTATCTGCAAGAATAAATGCAGTCTATACTTCCAAGCCAAAAGTGAAAAAAAATAGGCTACTTAAATCTGTTAGCAGCAATATTTCCATCTTAGAAAAGTTTATTTTTTAACTATGTATCATTCCAAATCAGTTTAAAATGTCAGTTAAAACAGGAATAAATGTCTAGCGCTTTTAAGAGAAAAAATGAGAGAATGTATCATGGAAATGAGTCTGCATCCCTAGTAGATAACTCTTATAAGATGGAGATCCTCTCGCTAGAAAAGTGGGTCAAACATTCATTGTGTGAGGCAGAAAGGCAAAGGAGATGCGAATCTTGTCTAGTCACCCTTAATAATTTCATAGCACATACATTTGTCTACATGGCAACTCTGGCTCTTCTGAAGTAGCTGACTGAGGGCCTGATAACAGCAGATGCTGAGCACCCATCATGGAGCAATGGATATCTCCAGTTCCTGTTGACATCCATGTCGAAATTGCTTCCCAGCTCAGGACCTTGTCTAACAGAAAATCTGGAAACCAGCCATTAACAACCACCAGAACAGATGCCTGCAGTGTACACAGACTGGCATGGCGGTTCTCAAGCTTGTTTGTTAGCTGTACAGATGTTAAGTGGAAGATCCTCCATCTTATTTGATTGCAATGTGGATAAGTGTAAACTAGTCTGACCCAGGCTAATTTCAAAAAGTATGGTGTTCATAAACATCATGGTAGGAATTATACTTTAAAAATACATAAAGCTCTCTTTAACTGAAGAACTTTACAACACTTTCTGAAAAGAAAAAACGTGATTTTAGTATGAATGTTCCCAGGCACCTCTTCCCATTCGGAAACTGCAACTAAATCTATGGAGTCAAGGGAGGAAGCCTAATCAGGCTCAATTCTTTACTGTTGCTGCTATTTTTATCTCTGCAAATCTAGAATAATAAAAAAAGGCACTACGGAAATTGAGACTAGGTCCATTTCTCAGAATTAATTGAGACCATTAGGCTTGCATGCTAGTGGATTGGAGGGCTTTATTTCATCCAGTCATCCTTTCAAAGAACACAATTTCTATTTCTTTGAACACTAGACAACTGCCACTTTTAATTGTCTCAAATATATGAAGGAATTGCTTGCAAAATAGCTGTATCCAGGAGTAAGGACACTGCGGATTGTCTAGTAATTAGATGTATCCATTGTACAAGATGCAATATGAATGGCAATATTATTCTGAAGAAGGAATGAAGCTGACAGCCAGACTAGTGATCTGTTGGGTGACCTGACAAGAGAAATACACCCTTGAGTTGAATCTTGCCTAAAGCAGAAACCAGCTCTACAGTAATCAAATAAAGCTAGAGTAACTTCATTAGGAATCATTGGCAAGAAAACTTTGGCTTTCTTACCTACATAGAAATTATATTCCACATCTGAGAACAAAAATCTCAAAAATTTATCCTAGAAAGGACAAAAAGTTTCCAAAAGTTCTGGTGTGGCTATCATTATGTAAAAGTAACATAATCTCTTTAAAGTAGAATCTGGTAGAAAGCATATTTTCTTAGAGATTTTCAGAAGAATGAAATACATTTGAGAAAAAGGAGAATTTAGGAAAGACAGATTGCTTTGAATCACTAGTTGTTTCCTCCCTTGCACAGTTACAACTTTTGCTCCGTGCTAATGTGAGGGAGATACTGTTCTTTATTTCAATAGTTCAGGTACGGTGCACACTGGTAGTTTGCATCTGACTTTGGATGCCTGCTGAGCTGCAATATCTGCAGCTAGGTAGTTTACATCAGTCACACAAGAACAGAGAAAGCCAGTTCAGCAAGGCTGTCCATTAAAAGGACCATTCCACAGACCTTTAAGCCTGCATTGACCTTAAGAGCATTTCCCTCCTTCACCTTGAAGTCATCCTGAAGTGTAAATATAATTACATTTTTTTAAGTAGCCCCCAAAAATATTCTTCAATCACAGCCTTTCTTTACATTTGAATGTAGTGAATGTGTTGGTTGTGGCACTGGTGGCCACACCTGAAGTACTGTGTCTAGTTCTGGGCTCTTCATTGCAAGAGACCTGAACATACTGGGGACAGTCCAGCAAAGGGCCACTAAAACGATTAGGGGACTGGAACATGTCTCCTGTAAGGAAAAGCTGAGAGAGCTGGGACTGTTCCACCTGGAGAAAAAGAAGGCTCGGGGTGGGGAGGGTCTTATCACTGTGTATAAATACCTGAAGGGAGGGTGAAAAGAGGGTGGAGCCAGGCTCTTCTCAGTGGTGCCCAGTGACAGGACCAGAGGCAGTGGGCACAAA
>Ga0181612_147899_pt1 | contig 15757 bp, 12 predicted proteins | sample HoacroProtozoa21_FD_119630 | JGI IMG/M metagenome (GOLD analysis project Ga0181612, IMG submission 119630) | Hoatzin crop microbial communities from Cojedes, Venezuel. Combined Assembly of Gp0051906, Gp0051904, Gp0051908
ATGGACGGCCTTCGGGCGGCAGCGACATGTAGTCGTCGTAGGCCGCCTTGTAGAAATTGGTGTTCATCGCCGTAATTTTTTGTTACGGCGCTAAGCTAGTCAGATTGTCTCAGGTGGCCTTGTGGAGGAATGGATGCTTACGGCAAGAATTCCTGCAAGGAGCGGTATCCTTACCCAAAAGTCGTATTTTTGACTGGCTTTTGGGTGAAGATTATGCATGTATCAGTCTTTTGGAAGATAGAAAAGATCTTCATATGTTATTGATATGTCGACATTTGAAGAATATGCACTGCGCGATATGCCGTTTGCGGTAACCATTGCCAGCGAAATTCCTTTTCTGGTTTTTGTCACCGTGCGAAAACTCTCTATCTTGGAGCGCAGGCTCTCGTAATCCCTTTTTGTCATGGCGTAGACCTTGTCGTGATATTTCATTTCACAGATCGTGATCATCTTGTCTGCGCGGTCTATCACGAGGTCAATCTGTGCCCCGTTGACGCCTTTTTCTTCGTCGGTTTTGCATTTCCACGAAGAGTATTCCGTGTGTATGCCGGAAATTCCAAGGGCCTGCTTTATCTGTGGGATGTGCCATAGGCAGACGCGTTCAAAGGCGAGCCCCCTCCATGAATTTACGCCAGGTGAATTGTATTTGTGGGACCAGTAGTGGGTGTCGGTGGATTTATCTGCCAGGAATTTGAAGTGAAATAGTGAGAAGGAGTCTATCAGCTGGAACATCGTTCCGTTCTTTTTCTTTCCAAATGATCTGAATGAGCGTATGAATCCGCATGATTCAAGGTCTTTCAGGACAGTGGTCAGTGAACCACCCAGTTCCAATCCGATTTCCTGCTGGATTTCGCTGAAACTCATTCCCTCCTTGTTGTGTCCAAGTATGTCAATTGCCCGGATGTATGGTTCCGGCCTTGTGAACAGTGATGAATACAGGTATTCGAACTCATTTGCGAGTGGAGCATCTGGAGCAAAGAAGATGCTGTCAATGTTGAGTGGCAGGCTGAGCTCTCTTCTGAGTAGGCTCCAGTAATATGGCACTCCGCCGCCAATCATATACATTTCCAGTATCTGGTCACGAGACATTGGGAGCTGTCTTGCCTTTACGTACATCTCGCATTCGGCAAGGCAGAATGGCTGCAGCCATATCTGCGCTGTCAGCCTGTTGTACAACCCTCCTTTGTTATGGATTATCCTGTTCACCATCCAGGATGTCGCTGATGCGCATACAATCAGGACTACGTCCTTTCTGGCCGAAGCCCATCCATTCCAGAAACTTTCCAGGGCGGAGATCAAGTCGCATTTAGGCGTGTACATCCATGAGAGCTCATCCAGGAAGAGCACTTTTTTTCGGGACTTCGATTCCCTTACCACCTGCTTTAGGATCTCGAAGGCCTGCAGCCAGTTTCTGGGGCGTCCGGTCTCCTCTATTCCTGCGTCCCTTGCTGATGCGCAGAATGCATCGATTTGCGAGGTCTTGTCCTCGCCATATATTCCGGCATGCCTGAATGCGAATTTCCCGTCTAGCGCTTCATTTACAAGGAATGTCTTGCCAACTCTCCTTCTTCCATAGATGGCGATGAATTCCGACCTGTCTGAACGCATGGCTTCCTGGAGTGTTTCTATCTGTTTTTCCCGGGCTATGATCATGTTTTTTCGAAATCTGTTTATGGCAAAATTAGTGAATAATTCGATATCCTTACCCAAAAGTCGATAAAAAATATGACTTTTGGGCGAGTTTCCTGACTTTCAGTTTCCATTTTGTGTTGATTTTCAAAGACATGCTGAAAGGCGTTTACATCCATTCTTCCTCTTCTGCGAGCATATATCCAAAAGATTAGCCTTACCTCAGTTTTAAAAATAAAATTAGATTCCGTAATACTATTCTTCTACGACCTAATGTCCGAAACACTGAAGCTATTCAACTATGGGCTTTTGCAAGTCCACTCCATTTAGGATGTGGGTATTTTACCGTCCCTTTCTGAGACAAGTATGGTAATTTATCGCAATAATCGTAGATAATTTTGGAATCTGGAAAGATAATATCTGTCGAACTCTGTTTTATTAGCTGTATTTTATTGACAGATTGACGTTTAACCCAAAATTTGTCACCTAATTGCTTTTCTATAAAAATAGGTGACAAATACGACACAAAAAATCAGCGAAAAAAGCGCATTCTCGAAAGAATACGCTTTTCTAAGTTGCTGAGAATCAATCAATTCTCTATTTCTTGGTAGCGGGGGGAGGGATCGAACCTCCGACCTCCGGGTTATGAGCCCGACGAGATACCTCTTCTCTACCCCGCGATGTTGGACTACAAAGGTAGTCATTATTTTCTAATCACCAAAATATTTTTTTAATTTTTCTTTTAGATGACATTTTTTTCTATATTAGCACACTAAAACTATCGATTGCAGATGTCTCAGAATACTAATTACACCATGTCTTCCAGGACGACCGGCAGGGGACTGGAAGTGAAACTGTCAGGAAGAATCGATTCCAGCAATGCCGAGGCTTTCGGAAAGGACATTGTCGCGGCAAGGGAGGCTTGCCCTGAAGGAAGCTTTGAAATCGACCTCGAAGACCTCCAGTACATTTCAAGTGCGGGGCTTAGGATGCTCCTCAGGCTCCAGAAGGCGGAGAAGTCGAAGATAAGGCTTCTGGAAGTGAACGACACCGTATACAATGTCCTTGACACTACCGGATTCAACAGGCTCTTCGATGTGCGCAAGGCCCTTCGCGAAGTGAGCACCGAAGGGATGGACCTCGTTGCCAAGGGAACCACCGGTGCGATCTACAGGGTTGACGAGGATACGATCCTCAAACTCTACTCTCCAGGCAGCCCCCTGTCTTTTGCAGAGGAGGAGCAGAAGAAGGCCAAGACCGCCCTCATTTCAGGAATTCCTACGGCTATTCCATACGAGATAGTAAAGAGCGGCGAGTGCTACGGCGTCCTCTTTGAGATGGTGAAGGCCGATACTGCATCTTCAGTCATAATGAAGGCCCCGGAGAGCGAAGTCCCTTCGTGGGGAAGGAAGCTTGGGGACCTCATGAAGTCGATCCATGGCTGCCAGGCGGACACTGGTGAACTTAAAAGCCTCAAGGACATCTACATTTCAAGGATGGAGCAGATGGATTCCTGGATGACCCCGTCCCAGATAGACTCTGCCGTAAAGGCCATTTCCAGCATACCGGACAGGACCACCATCCTCCACGGAGACTTCCATGTGCGCAACATAATGCTCCAGGGAGACGAATTCCTTCTTATCGACATGATAGACATGGGATACGGGCATCCCGTTTTCGATCTTTCGATGACATACATCTCCTCGAGGCTGAATCCCCAGTCGTCACCGATGGTAATAGGCCTTTCCCCTGAGAGGAGCGTTACCGTATGGGACAGCATGATAGGGGAGTACTTCTCCAATTTCGACGAGGAGTTCATAAGGAGGAAGACAGATGAGATAGCCGTCTATTCGTGCCCGAGGATCCTTCTTTTCCCTCTGTTTGTCCCCGCGCAGACCGAATCGTGGAAGAGGGAATGGGTCGAGAAGGGGCTAGGTATGCTGCCACGCTATGCCGAGATGGCGCCAAGGGCGGACGAAGTGCTCCTTGGAAAATAGCCCTTTGCAGAATAGGAAAAATTGAAGGCGGAACCCGCATTGGGCCCCGCCTTTTTCATTCACTATAATAGCATTTGCGTCAGGCTATTTCAAACTGTACATCAGCGGTATTATTACAAGTATTGCCGCAATAGTTATGATCTTCACGGGCAGTCCCACCTTTACAAAGTCGGAGTACTTGTATCCGCCGGCTCCGTAGATCACCATGTTCACGGGGCTTCCGAAGGGAGTCATGTAGGAAGTCGATACTGCGAGCATCGTTGCGATTGTGTACGGTACGGGGTTGCAGCCTATGGCGGTCGCGCAGTCATATACGATGGGGAAGAATATCGCAGCCGTAACCGTGTTGCTCAGGAACTCCGTGAAGAAGGCGACGACAAGCACCAGTATCACAAGAAGCGTGAAGGGGTGCCCTCCGGATACGGTCTGCGCTGCGCTCGACAGGAGCGTCGTTATCCCGTTCGCCTCGATGGCCTTTCCGAACACTACGGTGCAGGCTATCATAATGAGGATGTCCCACTCCAGGGAGTGGCGCGCCCTTTCTATGGAGCAGCACCTGAATGCCATGGTGGCGGTAGCCGCAAATATCGTTGCCTCAAGCAGCGAGAGCACCTTGAATGCCACAAGCGCTACCATGACTAGGAGGATGAGTCCGGATACGACAGACTTCTTTCCTACCGTGATGGTGTCGTTGGAGTCGAAGAACTGCACGTCCCCTTCGGTGGCGCTGTCGTTCGATGAGCTATTCGGAGGGCACTCCAAAAGCAGGGTGTCACCTGGTTCCAGCACAATCTCGCGGGGGCTCTTCGGAATCCTCTCTCCGCTACGGGATACGGCGACAAGGACGGAGTTGCTCCTCTGCTCGAAGTCGGTGTCTCCGATCCTCTTTCCGGCAAGGGAGCCGTTGTACACGACGGTCGCCGTCCTAAGCCTTCTTTCGATATCCATCTCCTTTACCGAGAATACGTGGTGGGTGGCGTTCACAAGGCCCCTTGTGCGCTTTAGCTTCATCACCTCGTCAACCTCTCCGGAGTATACCAGGTGGTCTCCTCCCAGGATGAACTCGTCCTTGGGGACGGGGGATATGACCTCGGAGTCGAACCGGACGATCTCTATAAGGCGTCCTCCGGGTACGTTGTCAAGTTTCGCTTCCTCCACGGTCTTTCCCACGGCATCGTTCTCTGTCGGTACAAGGAGCTCCACGGTATAGTCCATTGTCGAGGAGAAGTGCTCCTCGGGGGACTTCCTCTCAGGCAGCCTCTTTCTGAATAGAAGTATCGCTCCGAGACCTGCAGCCATGCAAAGGAGCGCTGGTATCGTTACCGAGAATATTCCCATGTGCTCGCCTGCGCGTTCTGCGTAGAGGGATGATATGATGATGTTGGGGGGAGTTCCGATGAGGGTCAGGGTTCCTCCCATGAGGGATGCGTATGCGGCTACGATAAGGAGCTTCGAGGGGGCCATCTTTATTTTACGGGCCCACTTCCTCACTACGGGTGCGAATGCAGTCGCGACCGTAAGGTCCTCCATCACGGAGGAAAGGGCGGCCACCGGGAAGAACAGGCGGATGATTCCGCGGGATAGGCGCGAAGGGCGTCTAAGGAGGGTCTGCACCACCCAGGTCAGGGCTCCGCTCTGCATGAGTCCCATTATGACGATGTCCTGGGCGCCGGTTACGATTACGGACTCCGAGCCGAAGCCGGATACCGCTTCCTGGGCTGTTACTGCGCCTGATAGCAGAAGCACCGTAAGTCCTCCCAGGGCAATGAACTCCGGGGCGATCTTGGTCTTTGCCATCAGGATCATCTGCGCCAGGATGACCAGTATCGTCAGCCAGGCCTGTATGGTGAGTCCTAGAACAAGCATGCTATACTATAATATATTATAGGTACTTTATCGCGAGCATAGTGAGGTCGTCACTCTGCTCGGCATCCTTAACGTGTGCGCGCACTGAGTTGAGCACGTCCTGAATCATGTCCTTCGGGGCCTGGAGACCCTCGTGCTTCATGAGGACCTCGAGCTTCTTCTCTCCGTAGAGCTCCTCCCGGGCGTTCTCGGCCTCGGTGAGCCCGTCGGTATACAGGAATATGGTCGTGCCAGGCTTCAGGGTAATGCTCTGCTTCTTGAAGGTGAACCCTCCGATTGTCGCCAGGGCGAGGTTCGTATCCGCATCAAGGAAGAAGGCTTCCCCGTTTCTTGGACCTACTATCATGGGGTAGTTGTGACCTGCGTCACAGTACTCCAGAAGTCCGTCACTAAGGTGGAGGACACCTGCGAAGGCGGTTACGAACATGTCGGAAGGGTTGCTCTCGCTAAGGGAGTCGTTCATCATGGATAGTATCTTCGAAGGGTCGCTTTCAGTCCCGGCTATGCTCCGGAACATGGAGCGGGCAACCGCCATTACAAGGGATGCGGGAACTCCCTTTCCGGATACGTCACCGATTATGAAATAGAGCTTCTCTTCGGAAATGAAGAAGTCGTAGAGGTCTCCTCCCACCTCCTTTGCGGGAAGCAGATAGGCGTATATGTCAATGTCCTTCCTGTCGGGGAAGGGAGGGAATATCTTGGGCACCATGCCCATCTGTATGTCGTGGGCAACCCTCAGTTCGCTCTCGACCCTTTCCTTGTTGGCGGTGACGTTCTGCACCTCCTCGATGTACTTGACAAGCGACTTCTGCATGTAGTCGGTCGAGTCGTGCAGCATGTGGATTTCGTCATCGAGGCTGCTGTCGGGAAGCTCCACGTTGAAGTCTCCTTCGGCTATCTTCTTTGCGGCGTTTGCAAATGAAGTGAGTGGCTTTGTGAAGTGGGATACCACGTACCTGCATATGAAATAAAGGAGCGCAAGGCCCAGTATCCCCAGAAGGGCCATTATGTTGAAGAACCTGACCGTGTCGTGGAAGATGGTCTTCTCGTCGCAGAACACTCCCGAAGACCAGCCTGTGGTGGCCAGGGGAGCGTAGTAGAACCTCTTCCATTTGCGGTCCTTCCTGTAGCGCAGCATACCCTTTTCTCCGGCCATCATGCGGTGGGCGGCGTCCACCAGGCTGGCTGAGTCCGGTATGTCGGCAAGGGATGTGAAGATGGTGTGCTTGAGCTCGGAAGTGTCCGTGTTGGCGACGAACCTTCCGTCGGCTGCCACCATTATGTTCTGGGCTCCGGGCAGGACGTTGAGAGAGTCTATCCTGCGGGTTATCCATCCAATGTCTATGTCGGAGACTACGACGGCAATGACGCTGTCGCCCCTCATTACGGGAACGGAGTAGCTGGCGATGTAGCGCTTGTCCCTTCCGGTGTAGGGGTCTATCCAGCGGCTCTTCTTAAGGAGCGATGGTATCTGGAACCATGCGTCGTAGAAGTATTCGCTTTCCTTGCTTCCGAGCTGGATAGTCTTAAGGGTGTCGGCTATGCGGTACGTGAAGGGGGCGAAGTACCTTCCTTTGGATGGAAAGGTCTCAGGGGCAAACCCGATTGCCATGGAGTTCACGTCGGGGCTTCCGCTCACCACCTCACGGGTTATTGCGAAGAATCGGTCGGGATTGCCGGTGAAGCCTTCCTGCATTGCGTTCTCAATGGCCCATGCGATGTCCTCGGTGAGGATCTTTGTCTCGGTGAGTATCTTTTCGATGTTGCCGTTGGTGTTTGCAAGCGCACCCTGGACCTTCTCCTCTATCTGCTCCTCCATTATGCTCTTTGCCTGGAAGTAGCAGAAGATCATGACAAGGAGCAGCAGCAGCCCCGCCATCGCGGCTGTCGCCAGACCAAGTCTCTTTGAAATCGAATGCCTCATATCTTCCTATTTCACGAAATCTGCATAGGCGGCCGACTTTTTAGTGTAGCCGTGGTTCTTCAGGACCATGTTCGCAAAGTCAAGTGCCGTGGGGCTGAGGGCAAGGTCGCCTTCACCCTCGAACGCGGAGTCGAGTATGACTGAAAGCATCTTTTCCTGGAGCCATGGGTTTGTCGGAAGGCCGTACTCGTTCACGATCCCCATAATGATGTCGAGGGCCTCCTTGCGGTTTTCGCGGGCCCACTTCCATCCTTTCTTGGAAGCCCTGACAAACTTTTCGACGGTTTCCGGGTTTTCCTCTAGGTAGGATTCAAGGACGTAGAGTCCGTCCTCGGGGACGTTGAAGCCCAAGTCCCGGAGGTAGCGCACCTGGTCTTTGGAGATGGTCTCCCCGGAGGCGAGCAGCTGGTAGTACTCGTTGTAGCTCTGGGCCATTGTCCCGTCGATGGCTCCGCTTTTGTAAAGGCCAACGCTCCAGTTCGTCGGAATCCACTGGATTCCTATCCCGAGCTCCTTGTCAACTATCTGTGCCAGGGTGTTGAACCCTATAGACCAGCGGGCGATCTTCTTTCCCTTGAGGTCCGAGAGGGAATTTATCGGAGTGCGGGATATTATCATCTGCGTGGAGCCCTGGGAGGTCTGCATCACATTGCGCAGCTTCACTCCCTTGTCGTATGCAGCAAGGGCTGCGGTGAGGAAGGTCGTTGTGAACTGGCATTCGCCTTCTGTGAAGGAATCATAGGAGGAGTGGGACTCTGTCGGATGCTTTATCGTGACATCGAGCCCTTCATCCTTGTAGAAACCCTTCTGCTGGGCGACGTAGTATCCTATGAACTGGGCCTGAGGGATCCAGTGGGGGATGAACGTTACCTTTGTCTGGGCGTTTGCACCCAGGCAGAGGAGCATCAGGACGGCTGATGCCAGGGAAGTAAACCTTCTCATTGCGATGCTTTTTACTCGCTTTCCTTTTCTTATGGTCTGCGGATGAAATCCCTCTTGTTCGGGCGGCCTCCTGGATAGCCCATATATGGCCACGGCGCGCCCTGAGAGAGGCTATCACCCTACTTCCTGATCTCGAAGAGGTTGTAGAATCCGGTCATCTTGAAGACCTTCTCGATCTCGTCGTCGATATGGCTTATTACCACTTTGCCGCCTTTGGCTCCGGCGGCCTTGCGGATTGTGAGGAATGCCCTCAGTCCCGATGAAGAGATGTACGTGAGCTTCTCGCAGTCAAGCTCGATGGGCTTTCCGGCGTTCTCGATGAGGGGCTGGATCTTCTCGTTGAACTCAACGGCTGCGGCAGTGTCGAGCCTTCCTTCGAGGATTCCCTTGTATCCTCCGTCCTCCTGTACGATTGTGAAATTCATATTGTCTTGGTTTTTATGGTTTATTCTACTTAAAAATATTTATGTCTTCCGTGTCTGTCTAGTATCTGTCCAGTATCTATCTTGTATCTATTATCCTTGTATTAGTCAAATTCCTGTTCCATTCCTACCCCTTAAGCGGATATATAAGCGGCACTATGGTCATTATCGCTGCAAGTTCAATGAGTGAAAGGGGTATTCCTATCTTGAGGAAGTCCTTGAACTCGTATCCTCCGGGGCCGTATACCGCCGTGTTAACTGGCGAGCAGTACGGGGTGACGTAGGATGCGTTCACTGCCAGCATGGTAGCTATTGCAAAGGGGAGCGGAGAGCATCCCGATGCTATCGCGCACTGGTATGATATGGGGAAGAACACCGCTGCCGATACCGTATTTGAGAAGAATGCGGTAACAAGCATTGTGCATAGGCATACAAGGAACAGTGTCATGTACGCGGACCCACCCGATATGGCGGTGACCCCGTCTGCGATTGCTGCCGAAATTCCGGTCTGCTGGATCGCCTTTCCGAATGCTATTGCGCAGGCGATGAGGATGAGCAGCTCCCATCCTATGCCCTTTCGCGCCTGCTTTGCGGTGACGCATTTTGTCGAGAGCAGGAACATTGCGGCAAGCAGCGTTCCTTGCAGAAGCGTAAGCGCCCTGCTCGTTATGAGAACCACCATTGCGAGGATGGTGCCTACGGCGATCCATGTCTTCGGTCCCGGCTGTATGGTCGACATGGAGTCGAAGAAGGAGATGTCCTTTGAGTATGTCTCCGTGTTGGGCTTCTTTGGAGGGCATTCCAGAAGGAGGGCGTCTCCGGGGAATATCTCGATTTCGCGGGGGCTCTTGCTTATGGTCTCTCCCTTTCTTGAAACAGCTACGAGGGTCATTCCGCTTCGCTGTTCGAAGTCCGTCTCGGAAATCGTCCTTCCAACCAGGGAGCTTCCGTACTTGACGGTCGCAGTTCTCATCCTTCTTCCCTTGTCTATCTCGTCAATGGAGTAGACGTGGTGGTCGGCGTTCACAAGGCCTTTAGATGAACGGAGGTCCAGGATCTCGTCAACCTCTCCGGAGTATATGAGGCGGTCTCCTCCGAGGATGAACTCATCTGCGGTCACGGGGCTTATTATCTCTCCGTCAAAGCGGACTATCTCGATAAGGGTTCCTCCGGGGACCTTCCATAGGCCAGCTTCGTCAACGGAGCATCCCACTGCGGGGTTCTCGGTGGGGACGAGGAGCTCGACCGTATAGTTTGACGTGTTCTTGAAGGATGTGTCCGCACTCTTTCTCTCGGGGAGGATGTTTCGCATGAGAACTATCGCAATGCATCCCACAACAAGGCAGAAAAGTGCGGGGATGGTCACCTGGAAAAATCCCATGTGCTCTCCGGTCTGCTCTGCGTAGAGCGATGAGATGATGATGTTGGGGGTAGTTCCTATGATGGTGAGGGATCCTCCCATGAGGGATACGTAGGCTACGGGGATGAGAAGCTTTGATGGAGCCACCTTTATCTTCTTCGACCAGATCCTTACGATGTTCGTGAAAACAGATGTCGTGGAAAGGTCGTCCACCAGGGCGGATGTGACGGCAACGGGGAACATTATCCTGACCAGGGCCTGCAGGTAGCGCCCGGGGCGCCCCATGAGGTTCTTGACAATCCAGATTATGAATCCGCTCTGCAGGAGGGCCATCACGATGATGTCTCCCACTCCGGTCACCACGACTCCTTCCGATGCGAATCCCGAGAGGGCCGCATGCTCTCCGATGGCTCCGCCGGTTATGAGGATGGCCAGGGCGCACATCGAGAGGAACTCCGCCGGAATCTTCGTCAGGGCGTTGGCTATGACGAGTCCGATGAGCACCACGATGGTTATCCACGCCTGTATGGAAAGTCCTAGAAACACTTGGTCTGCTGTCTTGGATTGCTAAGGGTCGGTCAATTTTCCCGCTAGCGGTTCTTTTTCAGGGTGAGCACGTTCCTCCCGTCAGGAGTCCTCTCGTACTCCATGGAGTCCATTATGCTCTTTACAAGGAAGATTCCCAGTCCTCCTATCTCCCTTTCCTCTGCGGACAGGGTGATGTCGGCGTCTCCGCCCTTTGTGGGATCGAAGGGGATGCCGTTGTCGGTGAGGACGAAGGTTATGACCTTGTCGTCCCAGGATGTCTCTATCTTTACCGAGCCTTCCTGTCCTGGAGGGTAGGCGTAGTTTATGACATTGGCGACTGCCTCCTCCACGGCGAGGTTCAGGCTGTCAAGCGTGAACTCGTCGATGCCGGCCTTCTGTCCCAGCTCCACGAAATAGGGGTGGAGGCGGGAGATCTCGTTGATGTCGTTCTTGAATTCTATGTTAAGCGCTGCCATGGCTATGGTAGATTGGTTAAAACGTACTAAGATACGTCTTTTTTTGAAAAGTCTGGTCTTTTGCATGTGGAAAGTTTCTTTCACCGCCCTAGCAAAAGGCGTACCGGGGTATGGGGAGGGAAATCACCATGCTGAGCGGGGATTGGATTTGCATTGTGAAATGAAAAGTGGATAGGGGCGTGGGCAGGCGAGTGGGGGAAGGTAGGATTAGGGGCCTTGTTTTTGCGGATGCGAAGAATAGTTGTAAATTTGAGGCGAAGACCAGGAATTTTATTATGAAAATATCAAGTGGCATATCAATACAGAACCTGAGGGGAAAATACGTCGTAGTCGTGATGTCTTCCATCAAATCTCCCGTGGCCCTGGAGGTGAACGACAGTTTCGCTATCCTGCTGGAAAAGGTGAAGGACAGGGATTCGTTTACCCTTGATGATGTGAAAGATGCGATTGTCCAGGAGTACGGACTGGAAGAGGAAGAAGCCATGAAGGAGGCGGAAAAGACCATATCCGTGTGGAGGGAGAACGGGATACTTGCAGACTAGGCGGCACTTGAGGCATATGTATGTAGATGCAAGGAAATAGCTGACTATCCATATCAACTAGAGGAAAATAGCATATGGCAATTGACAGGGAATACTCAAGGAAGCTTTTCCTCCGTCTCCTGAGGGCAGGGCTCTGGGAGAGGGACATACGGTCTTTCCCTGATGTGGATGATGATATCTGGAACGAGATTCTTTCGGAAGCCAGGCGGCAGACTGTCGTGGGGCTTATCTACAGGGGAGTGAGCCACCTTGGTGAAAACGTGGCTGTTCCTGATGGCGTCGAAATGTCCCTCATGCTTGAATCCGACAGGATCCAAAGGTCGTCTGCGAAGGTGGTGTCGGCAGCTGGCAGGATTGTATCCATCCTTAGGAAGGGCGGGTTCCATCCAATAGTGATGAAAGGCCCTTCTGTTGCAAGACTGTACAAGGAACCGTCATTGCGCTCTGCAGGGGATGTGGACCTTTATTTAGATGAAGGCGAGTTCGATTCCAGCGTAGATTACCTGAAAGGCCACGGCGTTGAAATCTCCTCCTCACCCGATGGCAGCGCCGACTATTATATTGAAGGTATCTGCATAGACCAGCACAGAAGATACTTCGACATCCATGGAAAGGACGGTCTTCTTCCGAAGGTGCCATCCGTGGAGGCCGAACTCCTCATGCTCTCATCCCATATCCTCAAGCATGTGATGGGGCATGGTGTAGGACTAAGGCAGATGTGCGACATGGCTATCGCCTACAAGGCGTATGAAGGCTCATATGACCATTCCGCCCTGGAATCCCTGTATGACTCCCTCGGTCTTCTGTATTGGAACAGGATGCTCTACTCTTTCCTTAGGAAAAACCTCGGACTTGATGTGACCCTTTTCGAAGGGAAGAAGGAAGTGAAATGCTCCCATCTTGAAAAGATCGTGTTCGAGGGCGGGAACATGGGGTTCCATTCAGGCAGCCGCCATCTTTCAGAGTCACGCTCCGCTTTCTCCCGGAAAATGCGTACGGCTCTTTCCTTTGCCAGGAACATACCCTTCAATCTGAGGGTGGCCCCGGGCGAGTTCGTCAGTCTTGTATGGGAGCTTGCCAAGGGAAACGTTGGTGACTAGGTCGCCTCACTTTTCGGCATTCCACCCAATTAATCGTTTTAAACAGAGAAAATTGTGAGCGCGGATTTAAATTCCGTTCTTGCAAGAATTTCTTAAAACGATAAAATCGAAATTTTTCGACCACCCGTATTTTTATTTATCTATCTTTGCGTTGGATTTTAGGGTTACTGCGAAAAATCCGGAGAAGCAAGGATATTGTGGCGAGCAGAAATTGAGCGTTTTGCGCTCCATGCAATGCCGCAAATTCTTTGGTCTGAGAGATAGGTAAGGGCTCCTGACACCGTGAGGTATCATGGATCACCGGAGCTTCCAGGAAACCCAGACAGAATAGAATAACAAAGCACTTTTTAATAAATATGAACAAAACACTTGGAGGGTACCACAGTCCGGTGGTACTGAAAGCTATTCCGCTGGAGATAGAGTCTCCAGTGCTTGCAGAATCATCCCCAGAAGCGAAGACCTCGGGAATAAAGACTGTCGGTCAGGAAGTGGAGAAAATGGGATTTAGTGACAATGTCTTTGAGTCTGGATTCCAAGCCGACGATTGGATCTAGTTTTTATCTAAATCTTTCTTTTTTAATTTTCAATTCTGAGTTTATGAAAATGAGCAAGTTAATCACTAGGTCTGCAATAATTCTCACCATTCTTGTTCTCTTTGGATGCGCCAAGGAGAGCGGGTCTTCCATTAATAATGTCAGCCATGCTGGGGAGCAAATACGCTTTGGAGCATCGATTAATCGTACTGCTTATACAAAGCTTCAGTATAGTGGTGAAGACGTTTATGTCGGTGAAGGGGATTCCAAAGTAAAGGTAGAAAGAATAGACTGGACACCTGATTATGATGTAATAAGGATATATTCCGCAGGTTCTGCAGATGATGACCATCAGGCAGACTACAAGATAGTATCAGCTACTAATAGTGGGAGATACAGCGTAGCTGAGGTATCAGCTTACGACGATTCTCCTCTGACATGGGGCAGTGATCCGGGAACACAGAAATTTACGGCGGTATATCCCAGCCCTGCAATCGCTGATGAAAGTACGGATATGCTGGGTGGTCATACCATATTGTTTGAGCCCGGCGAAGAGACATCTACTGTAACTATTTTCGTACCATATGTGCAGGAGCAGGAGCAGGTGACTGTTGGCTCCAGCAAGTATCTCAATGAGAAGAGGATGAAATATTGTTACATGGTTGGAGCAGGCGTAGGAACTCCCGGAGATCCCAGTGTGGAAATCAATTTTGCTCCAGTTGTGACAACTTTCGACATTGTTCTTGTGAACAATTCAGGAAAAGACCTTGGTATTACTGCACTCAGCTTGATAGATGTTGAAGACCTGGTGTCAAGTAGCAGCGGATCAACCACTGAGGCTAAATATGTGTCTGGAACAGCGGATGCTACATTCGGTGTTAACGATGATGGATCGTTGAACGTTAAGAGCAAGGAAGTAACCAATGGCCTGAAATCGCTAAAGGCTATTTTTAATGATGATGCTTCTGCGATAACTGTGGCAAATAAGGATTCTTTAAAGGCTACCCTTATAGGATTGCCGAGGGAGTATACGGCGATGGCTTTGAAGGTGGAAATGACTAATGGCGAAAAATATCTGTTCCTGAAAGATTCGTCTACTGGTTCCTACATTACATTTGAACCTCAGAAAAAATATAACATAACGGTAGAGATGCCTAAGATTGATGGCATCGAAATCCCTGGTGTCACAATCATGATGCTGGCAGCATATCTGAATCAGCAAGCCGGTGAAGCAAAATATGAGGCTCAGTATGTTAATGGATTATGGTATTTGAAGGACCCGAATAACTCCACCAGTGATAAAACCGTCTATTATTCAAGTGATGATGTTATCAAAATGTGTGCAGATATAAAAGATTTGAGTTGGGACGGAACTAAATATCCGGTTGCAGGCTCTGGAAGTTTTACCTATTATTCAAATATGTTTATCAGTTCATATGCTCTAAGTTTCTTTAAAAATGCAGAGAATATGAATTTAACAGGACTTTCGAGTACTTTGACTGTTGATGTGACTGGTTTGAACAATCTTAAATCTCTCACATACAACACTAATATGAATTATGTAAACGTTTCTCATTGCCAAAATCTACAAACGTTGAACATTTACTGTAAGTCTACTGCTAAGATTATCGGTCTCTCACACCTTCCTTCTTTAGTCAATCTTTATATCAATGGCGGTACGGGAACTTTGCAATCAATTGACGCTCAAGAATGTAAAAGTTTAAAACATATATATTTTGATTCTTGTGAGCAGATAAGACTAATCGATCTTGACAATTACGACGCGCTGGAGTGGGTATGGGCAACAAATATGGCTCAACTGTCCAACTTTGAAGTTTATAATTGCGATAACCTTGCAACTGTAGTTGTTGAAGGTAATAATGGGGACAACGGATTGAAAACCATAGCTATGGAGAATTGTCCCAAACTGTCACAAGCTTATGTGCTAGGTAATCCTATTTATACATATTCAAATTATAGTGGCACCAATGGAGATGTTTCTTTCACAGTAGAAAATACTAATCTAACAAGCGTTTACTTTAACAGTATTACATACACAAGTTTTGCAAATGGTTGGGCGACTGAATGGGGCACTTGGAGGGCAATTCAGAAAGGTGAAGATGGAGTATGGAAAATGGGTGACGTATCTACGGCACCTACTTCGCCAACTCAGCCGACCGTACCATTCCCTTCATATCCGACAGATTCGGAAGATGAAAATTATGAAACAGATCTTGCTGCATGGAACGCTAGTTTGGAGTAATGTAAAATCTATTTAGTTTGTAAAGTAAAGAGCTCATCCATAACAAATAAGGGCTTCGTGTATCGCAGAATGCGATATATGGAGCCCGGTTGGACTAATCCGACGCCCATAGCGATCATACACTATAATATATAGGGGATTTCAATTTCAGGTTCCCTTCGAAGGGCGGGCCCCG
>Ga0181612_157561_pt1 | contig 15755 bp, 5 predicted proteins | sample HoacroProtozoa21_FD_119630 | JGI IMG/M metagenome (GOLD analysis project Ga0181612, IMG submission 119630) | Hoatzin crop microbial communities from Cojedes, Venezuel. Combined Assembly of Gp0051906, Gp0051904, Gp0051908
AACTCTCAGTGAGACACGGAAAGATTGTTCTGCATCTTATTTACCTCTTGCACAAAGTGCAACCTGCTCATGTGCCTGCTGTCACAGTGCAGAGGGACAAGGAAAGTAGCTGGAATGGGGAGTATAGTTCTGTGCTGAAATACGGTAGAGTCACCATTACCTTAGGCCATCCTAGCTACAACCTGCTGTTTCAAGATATAATGGAGAATTTAGGAAAATCTCGTAGCGGAAGACATCTTACTGAAAAAGTAGCGATAACGGAGAAAAGGAGCAGCAACTCACGTGAAAGCTTTTAAAAGTACATTGAAAGGTTAGGTCCAGAAAATATGTTACTATAGCAACTGGAAGTTTGAGAATGTTTGACTTGGATTGCACAGATTATATGTTGCCTATATGACTTTTAATGTTTACTTTAAGTTAAAAAAAGAGTTAAATAAAATGCCATTGTTTAGTTATTGGGAGTCTACTGATTGCAATAAATTAAAAACACTGGTTTTAGGATAAACACATATAGCGTACCTTATATGTGTGCAGAAGACTAAGACCCAACATTTCTAAATGGCTTAACTCACACCTAAAGAGTAGTTGCAGAATTATTTCTAAGCAACACTTTGAGATTTAGAAGGTAGATAGTATCTTTTTATATGTGTGTTTATGTCAAACTCCTCTTAGCTTACTTCCTCAAGTCTCTGGCTGCAGACAAAATGAAAGCATAGTTCTGTAAAAAGGCAGAAAAGCATTCACGAACTTTTGTGTTTCAAACTAATAGCTTTAATGGATATTGACAGCTTTTTTGTGGTCGTGTGCAATAGGAACACGATTCATTTACCAAATAAGAAGGCCTTGTGATGAATGCTGGTAGCATTTCTTCAAGTCATAGCTTTGCAGTGTTTTAGGTTTAGTTTTGGATCCATAGATTTTTCAAAAGTCATATTTACCACTGCAAACTGGAGGAGAGTATGAATAAGCTGCACTTTGTCCCTCCTGGCTCTAGAAAAGAAGTTTTAGAAATGAATAAAAATACACTCCCTGTCTCCTCTGCTTCCGTGTTCAAGACTCCTATCTACATTCTCACACATGTTATCAATCACTCCACATCCATCTTAATAGAGTCAAACTTCACTCTCTTGCCTTTCAGCACCATGCATACTCTACATATTCCTGTAGGTCATCAACTTTCCTAACTATCTAGGAGCTTAAAACCTTCAGCTGAAATGCACTTAATCAAACAATGGCCGTAACAACCAAAGTCAGGCACAATCTCTTCACGTATTTCTCTTTTTATTAGAAAACAACAAATGGTATCATATGGTGCACATAACTTTTGAAACAGTCATTAGAGATGATACCCTTCTAGGTCCAGCGGAGCTTTCTAACAGCAGTTTTCTTGCCCCCTTCTTCAATATGTCTGAACTGATTTAAATATAGCATCATACCTGAAACATTTCAGAAACCCAAGGCCCCTTGTGTAAACTGGTATTCTTTTCATTGCACTGTTCACATCAGGCCATTACAAGCAACAGTGACTGATGCCACACTTAAAAGGCAAAACTTTTTAAAAAGAGGTTTGAGAAAGGCTGAATGTCTGAAAATGTAATTTTTAATAAATTGTGAAGTGCCATCAGAATATCCCCTTGATCTTGCAAATGTTCCACTGTTTAGACTACAACAGGAAGTGTACCTTCTAGTGCATCCTTTTTGGTATTCCTTGGATGAACTAGTCCCAGGCAGACTTGGTTTTGGATGGGTGAATTCCCCTTTAAACAAATAATATCAGATCTGCAGGCACCAGCCTGATCCCAAGGTTTTATATGCTGTAATCTCAATATTCTACTTGTCTCAAAAATAAAACCCAAGATTCAGAACAAACTCTTCATTTTATAGAAGCAACAGCTGTCTGTTTGTTCACACTTTCCATGGATTGTTTGGGCCACCCAGATGAAAGAGTCACAAATCAAAATGGAACTCCCATTATGCTGTTAAACTCTCCCCAAAGATAAGAGCAACAGGCCTGTAACATCGATTATCTCACCAGTAAGAGACAACAATGGAGTTTCACAGTATCTTGTTCTTCTGACAGTTTGTGTTAAAATAAAACAGGTTACAGGACAAAAAAAAAATCAATTGCTGAAAAATAGTCAGATCTGTGTGGCTGTTGTGCATAAAAACAGTGTAGATGTGACTGTAGCAAACTCAGACTGAACTGACTCTAGGACTGGTTGAAGACATGGCAGATGCATTTAGCTTTGGTGATGGGCTTCTGCTTCAATAGTAGGGAAAATGACTGAATTATTTTTGGGGTGATTTAGGCTACACATGATTTTTTTTCTGTGTTCCCAGGGCTTTTTTTGGAAAAAGGAAAATGCCCCATCTTTTTCCTCATGTATCAGAAATACCTCCCCCCAGTCCTTTTGTTTGGAATGTTGCAAGTTAGGTCCATCAGTTTAATTTACTTGAGAGCCAAGCAGGAATGCCAAGAAAGAAGCTTAAATGGTTGTGCTAATTAGCACAACTTGCTCATTATTTCATTAGGCCAAAGGTGCTATAAGCAAGTCTCTAATTCACCAGGAAAATCCTTCCTGCATCACCTCCAAAAAAGGATCCGTTTTAGCCCTTAGACCTGCCATCTATCTGCTGCTTCTTCTGCCATGCATCATGACCAATATTCCAGCTCTCAGTATGAGTCTCAGCAGGGAGTCTGTATTGCAGTCATGTTAACTTGTGTTTCTTGGATCAATGGGCTGGATATTGGCAAAGGTTTCGTAAGACTGCTGTGAACATCATAGACAATAATTCTGATTTATTTAAAAGCATTTAGAAAGTATACGAAAGTGAGGGAATACTCTATGGGTCTGCCTTTTCTTATTTTTTTCCATCATATATACTGTATGCACTGTCTTCTGTGCTGAGAACTGACATAATCACTGTGTTGGTAGGAATAGTCCACATTAAAGTTGTAGGACACGATGAGAAAATTTCAGATTATTTGGGCAGTAATATACCTAAACTCATTGATTTGTGTATGCATTTATACATACAGTGGTGCTTATGGTAATTCATAATTCCTGTGAAATCAGCCAAGAAAATAGTCGGTATTGCTACTTTTTTACTATGTTTTATAGTCTTTCTTTCAGTAGCAACATTGCTATCCAGTGGTATTAGAAGTATCCAACAGTATCCCACAATGTACAGCAGGAGTAGCAATAGATAATACTGAGTACACAAAAGGTAATAAATTCACTGATCTTGCAAGTAAAAGAGTTAAGAGACTAATCTTTCCATCTCTCCTTTTTCCAGATGAGCATATACTCATGATAAAGAGGCAAAAGTCATTTCTAGCTTTTCTCATCATGTGGAAAAGCTAGAAAATAGTATTTCTGATGTGCCTAAGGTTCAGAAAACAGAAAGCAAATAAAAACAAACCAAACATTTTCGTTAGAGGAGGGATTCCTCACTTGGAATTTTTTGAATTCTCAGCATTGCTAGTGATGTTCCAAAATAGTAACTGACAGCAAAACACTCCTTTTAACTGCACTTTGAATAATTTATTGTACCTAACCCAATGCCTAAAATGCAAGGTTCTGTCATACCTGGAATAGTTTGCTTCTATTTGTCTTCAGTTTCGCAGGGTAAAAAGTTCTTTATGTGATAATGAGTTAACTTAATCTATTAATAAGAGAATAATGATACCGAATGGAATGTGACGTTTCTTAGAAACGCTATTCATTCTTCATGTTTTCTTCTCTAACATCTTTACGAGTTTCATCTAAAAAAATTACTTGTTGCCATTTGTGACTATGGCTGTAAGTGACAACTTTGGTTGGTCTCTGGCTTCATTCACAGTCTGCTGGCTGGTATGCTTTCCCTTTACACTCTTGTGCAGCACTAACATTTCTTTTGAAAGAAGGCAACTTGACACTGCAGATCTGGCTGCGGGCCTGCTGCACAGATTTTCTACGCATTTGTTCTCACTTGTCAGTGATTCTTGCCATCCTTGTTCAAATTCTCCACAATCTACATGGCCTGCTATGTCACAGGATGCTGTTCCCAGGCATGGTCATAAGAATCATACGTAAAGAGCAACCTTCCATGATTTTCCATAATTTTTATTAAATAATACGATAGCAGAACATTTATTTTTTTTTCCCTTTGGGGAGGCTTTCATAAACTTCCTATCAGTGTTTCTAAGTCTGCATAACACTAGACAGCCGTGTGGCTCTCCACTTTCAATGTGATTTTGAAGGCAGACTCTGGAAAGTTGATAACATATTTCACGACCTTTGTGTCTGGAAGCAGTTTCCCCTGATTGAAGTCATATAAGTTCAGCTAAGTTGGAGTGTGTTGTAAATATTTATCTGGAAGTCTGACATATAAAGTTGTTCTGAAATTACAAAGTACATTCCTGTCTTTCATGTATTATTACCACTTTTTTCAATACACTTGTGAGTGATATTATTTAGAGAACCTTCTATAAGTGACTTATCATTGCTTGTTAAAGTTCTCACACTTTGTTGTACGGTCACTTTTTTAGGATGGTAGCTCTTGAGTTGTATCACTTCCCTATCTGCTAAAACATAAATGTGAGATTATTTCAGAAGTGCAACAAGAATTTATGCAATGAGGTAAGCATGGTTGGCACATTTCATTTTAAAATCTGGTTTTGTGGCACTCACTTCTTTCAGGGCTCCAGACGTTTTCCATTGTTGGCAAATCTATGCTGCTGACAAATTCTCTAATCATTAGGGCATTTGTCATTACCTATCAAATAATTATATATAAAGTAATGCTTCTGGGTAGAAATACTTTCCCAGAGACAATATTAATTCAACTTCAACTTCTCCGGTATTTCCTTGGTTTTTTCACTTATATACCAAAACTAATTTTGTGCTATACAAGGTGCTGCATCTGACGTACTTTTTGTTCTTTACAGAGGTATAAGACAGATTCAATAAAATCAGTGTTAGGATGAATTGTGGATTGCTGCTGAGCTCTCGGTTGGAGTCCTTTCAAGTCCAAACAGCTTTGTTTCTAAGTGTATTTTGCAAGGCTTCTTAGTGTGCTTAAATATGAACTGTTTCTCTGAGTTTGTGAATAGCTTTCATGGGAAAAGGGAGGAAGGGAACTGAGGTGACAAATCAGTTAATTTCAGCAAACAGTTCTAATGTGTACCTGTTTCAATTAAAACAACCCTGACACCTGGTTTTCCAAGGCCAGAAGCATTTAGAGTTCCTCAGACTCCACGTTATGAAAGCCTTGTTGCTTAGAGCTGTTAGGATGCAGTTACTGAAAGTGATGTGCAGTTCCTCTGAATGTTGTAACTGGGGATAGTTTGCCCTTGTAATAATTAATGCCAGAAGCAAACCTTGGCTTACATATATATGAAAAATGTTGACTCATAATAATGGGTTAAGGTTTTGTTCTAGTTTTGGTGTCATTTTTTATTTATTGTTGCTTTTTAAAAGAATTATTTGAATGACATAAAAGCCAGTAATTATTCTTAGAAGCCTACCCCAGGCTGAAGCAAAATCAATTCCTTCAAAGCTGACTGGCAGCAAAATATAAACTACTCTGGAAACATTAGGAGAGAGTACTAACATGTAAAATACCCGTCGCTTACTTCAAAGCATTACATTTAGTCATTAATGCAGATGCGCACTAAAGAAACATGATACACAAGTAAAAATTTCATGACTAATTTGCAAAAAACCTAATCAAAAAATAATTCTATTTAAGTAGAGTATAAACTCTCACTTTACGAGTTAAAAACTAATTAAAATGTAGATGAACAGCTCTAAAATAATTTAAGGCTTATATTCTGGAGAAAACAAACCAATTGATTGTTTTATGGAACCCTGTTTGCAGAAAAACCAGGACTTTCCTTTGGTCCTTTACCAAACAGAACATTGCTTTTTGCAGCTTATGACAGTTGGGCAGACCCGTGACAGATCCCAAAACCTACAGACACTATGAAAACAATAGCCTGGGGGGGGGGATTAAATTCTTTCACTGTTCCATTTAATAGCAGCATAATAGGCACTTCTGAGACAGTATCATGATATTCAGTATTCTAGATGTATAGTAGTGTCATTTGATGTTTTACTCTCTATATGGCAGCGCTTTGTTATTCTGGGTTCTTAGGCATGCAAAAAAACCCTTAAGAAAACTACCTGCTGATACATATGTAAAGAGAGGATTTTTGACCTTTTAAGAGAGATTGACTTTGAGAGGATGCAAGGTTCAATAAAGAATCTGGCAGTCTACCAAGTTGATGGCAGTCTTTTGGGAAACTTACAAGAAAATCATGTTTTGATTAAAGAAATATATTCTTCTAACTCCTTATGCATTTAATTTCTAAAACTTAAATGAAAATTGCTGCTTTTCCAACATTGGTACATTATATTTTTTTGTGTGTTTTGAATCCAAGTTCAGTAAAGCACTGGAATCTTTACAGAAACATGTCTTCAGGAATATCACTGCTTACAAACTTATAAACAGAAAACAGTATGTGTAATGATCAGTTGCTATTACTTTATAAAAAATTGTTCATTATTGGGGTGGTAATTCACTCATGTCTGATTCTGCAAAGGCAATCCTAGTAGTGACATGGTTCTTCATTAAAGTTTTTTGTGCTTCTGCAGGGTAAAGCATACTTATAAATTTATTTGCATTTGAAGAAACTCTGTGTGTGCACGCGCATAACAGACTGCCATTTGATCCAGCCAAGGACAAGCCACCAGTACGACTCAGCTAAACATGTGGTCTCATATGAATAAAAGTTAAAAATTTACCCTCTGACATAGATCTTACAGGAATTCAACGTGATATTCATTCAGTATGTTGTGGTAATTTCACTTTTCATTAAGTTATCATTCAATGACATGAATATAATCACATTAGCAAGACCACAAAGTGCTTAAATCAGATTTGTATTGACTTTGTATGCAACAGAGATGTGATGTAATACAAGGTATGTGTAAGGAAGACTTCTCAGAAAGTAGTTAAATGTTAAAACTGAAGATTTAAAACTAGGAGCTTGGTGTTCTGTTCTTGGTACTGTCACAGTGTTGATATGGGATGTTTGGCCAGTCACTAAAGCTCCCAAAGCCTTTCCTGCTCCTTTTGTTACCAAGTTACACTGAGGTTTTATTTTCTCTCTCCTAGGGTTTATAAAGTGTTTTGCAACTTTCAAGAGGCAAAACAAACAAGTGTAAAGTTGTAGAGTTATTAATGTATTAATGTAGTTCTACCCATATACCACCACTACAGTATTAACAGTATTTCAATTTAAACACTTTGTAGAAGTGTAACACAGAAGGTACATCTCATAAATAAACACTTTGTCTGCATTGCGGTGTATTGGCTCTACTACGAAATTATTTTTTAATTTCAAGTAGTCACTGAAGTACAGATATTTTTCCTAGGAACAGTCAGATTTGTGTGTGATTCATTACAGGAAGAGTGTTTAACAGTAAAACACCTTTGTTTCCGTTACTTAGGTCTCTGCACTTTCTCTGGTGCTAAGATTTCAAGCCTTTGGGATCCTATTTGGTGTAAGTGTAGTCCTTTCTGGACCAGTCTCCTTTAAAATTAGGTAGTTCACTGGTCTATACAGGTAATCTACTGTTTTAAGGAAAAATTTATGATTTTTACTTCTACTAGTCTTTTAGTTAAAGAATTATACCCTTAAAGCTGAGGTTAAAGACAACACTTAAACAAAGGTATCAGGTTGAGTGTTTAAGAAAGAAGTCAAGATAATGTTTTATCTACATTTAAAATGTGATAAATACTTGAATATCAATCTCTCTATTACAAGAGAGTTTGAGTTCTTGTAATATTACAGACATACAGAAATACGTCTTTACTTACTGTGTGCTTCTCCTATAATACCGTTTGCTGTGCCTGATTTTGCTCTTTAGAAAGTCCTAGTTAAATGCTCATCAGTGATGGCCATGTACTCTATTCTTGTTGCATGCAGCACAAAATTAACTTATTCTTAAAGGGGAAAAGAACAGAAACAAACAAACAAAAGAAACAGACTCAATCACTTATTCAACTCAAATGTTGTAACATCTTTATATTAGCAACAGAAGGGGGCAAAACTTACCTCAGAGATTAGGCTGCTGTTTCTGAATGTGTGATCTAGCGGTTCCTTATGCCAGTAGCACTCCTGTAAACCACACGCTCCAATCACCCTGAGTAAACTTCTTTCACCTTTCATAGCAAATGCAGCCAGCACTAAACACAGCAATATGTTTGCATTACTCCGTTGGGAGGAGACTGTTCTTATCACTTTATTTCTGTTGATATTCTAAGCTACCTGTTGCTTCTCTTCCGATAAACACCTCCTGATATAAAATGTTCTGCACAGAGGTTTAGTAAAACTAAATAATACTTTCAAGGTTTAGTGTAAATTCATTAATATTTTATTCATGTCTCTGGTCCTCAACACTCGACAAAAAGGTGAGAAAAGGGACTGCATTGTGTTGTTCAGTTCTTTTAACCCTTTCAAAACATATTCCACCTTAAAATCTGCAGTCATGTTACATTTGGAAATGTCAGAGATCAGAGGTTTGTAGCAATGTAGGTGTGGACTCTATTTCAGTAGAAGAAAACATAATCTATCTTCTTTCTGTACTTTCTGAGAACCTGTCTCAGATGGATCTTGGCAGCATTAAAGATATCCATCACTACTAACTATGCTTGTCTTGAAACAACACGCTGATCTGGCTATTCTAGAAGCCTTGATTTAAACATTTCCACTTCATCACCCTACACGAGTCTCCATACATGGAGTCACATAGGTACTATGAGAGATGCACTTTGTAATCTGATTAGTGCTTCAAGCTGACAGAGGTGGACATGGCTGTGTGTCTCTCCGCAAGCATCTTGGAAAGAATGGCCAGAGCACGTTTCGCCAGATACAAGGAATGTTGCTGTGAACTTCACAATTATTACTCAAAAAAATTACAGACTCTGTCTGTCATCCAAAATACAGCAATTTACTTCTGATGACTGATGTTCTGGTAGCAAACTGTGCATACTTGATTTTGATTTACTGCGATTATGGTATGTCCCCTCCAATGGCCTTTTCCTCTTTTTCAAGGAGCTTACAGGTATGCTTCTCCCTAGAGCCCAGAGGTGCAGCTGTGAACTGGAGAGACATATGCATGTGATTAATCAGTGGATGATGAGAAATCAGTGCCCTACTTCCATTATTTTAAGGTGTTTAAAATTTCCTGCATATTCATGCAAAGAATGGCTTTGATGTGTGTAGAAAATCCAACATCTGGATAGCAATGGGGATAGCTGAGTAGGTAGGAGATTTTTTTAGGGGATTTTTTTTTAAATCTTCTTTTTGCAGAAAATGAAAACTGGGGCTATCTGTTACCATAACAGAGGGCTGAGGGATCAGCCTTTGCCACAATGGCTGGTTCTATCAGTTCCCTCAAAAATAACTTTGAGGGCTAAAAGAAGTAAAATGTTAACTTACCCAGAGAAAGAAAAATAATCTGCTATTTCTACAAACAGGCTTTCACTGTCTCTCTGCAGCTGCTTCAGCAATACTCAGTAGGATAAGAGATAGATTTTAGTTGCTATTAAAGTCGATATGGAAATACATGGGGGAGTCTCCTCTCAAATAGGAGGCTGTTTCATTTTATTTTGTTTTAAAAACAGAGATGAATTATGCATTACTGCATAGCTTCTGAAGGATTTAATGGTACTCCTTACAGATATTTAGAATTATCTGACAAATATATGAGACACATAAAGAATTTTTTTTCTTTTGAAACCTTTAAAGCTAGGGAGGAAGATTTAAGTGCTGAATTCAGTGGTGCTTCTTATCTGTTAGAATTTAATGATCTATGTATGTTAGTGCTACTGTGTTAGTGATATTTGAACAACAAGAAAAATATGGGTTTATTCTTTGTGTGAGATGCATATTATTTTTCTTCAGATGGTGTTTGTACATATACTTTTAGAGGTAAGAATGAAAGGGACTTAGCCTGGCATGAAGTGAGGAAGATATATAGCACAAGCTAAACGTGCAATTAGCAGTGTTTATTGTTTCTGTCTACTGCTTCTCTCCTATAATAGAGATGGGTAGTGGTTGGGTGAAATGCATGGACATGATTAACCTGTTTTCAGATAGAGAGCAATGAGATCTCTGGAATTTAGTAAATGTTACTTCAAATGGTTGTTGTGTTTTATTTCTTCAAGTTTAACTGTCTTACTGAAATAAATATATGATACACTGTGACACTCCATCTGTGAATCTGTCTGTGTCTAGAGTCTTTCCCAGGACCTCCTTGAAAGAAGATTTTTTTATGTCAAGCAATTCTTTCTCATTGCATAGCTCTAAATACTGGAAATATATTCACCAAATGGCTCTATGTCATGATGTCCCATCGTTACTATCTAACAGATGGTTTAGTGGAGATCTGGCTTATTGCTTTCCACCAAATCAAGTTGTAAGCAACAGCTAATGAAAATTATGTCTTGAGAGGTCTCAGGAGTGTATGCTTTTCTAATAAAGTTGGTATTTAGACAAATTTAATACTGAGGTAGCCAAGCATTTTGACGGGGGACCTACACAACTGCTGCACTGAAGTTAGGAGCTTGCTTCTCTCACTCTCTGACTGGAGCAGTGGAACCTTTTTAACCCGCAGTGGAGACAGAGAGATTTGTATGACCATATTTTTGTGGTTTGTAAAGTATGGCAGACTAAAAACCTCCCAAGAATGCTGTAGTATAGAAAGTGTTGAAACCTGCTACTGGAGAGAAACTGAAAGGAATGAGTAAGACCTGTGGGGCAGTAAGTCCAGGAGGAAAAAGGGGACCACTGATAACAGTGGTCAACAAGAAGTGATGCTTTTTGCCTAGTACTGAGTAGAAGAATAATAAGGTGTTGCCGTAGAAGGTGACATAGTACAAGATGACATCTCCACAAGGTTTATTCCTGTCACAGCGGTGGAGTCTCTGTGTTGCTGTAAGTAGTAACCTAGATCTGGTATTAAAAGCTTCTAAAAACATACTAAAAGAAGCAACAGGGATATTTTCATAATTCTACATTCCCAGATTTGTGAGAAGGTCTGCGCTGATCTTTCTCCCTGTGGGTCAGGATTTGCTGCAGTCCAATAGCTATACTTTTACTGGCTTGTTAAAACTATTCCACAATCTGTATTTTCTTCCCACGAAGATCGGTTGTAACATCTATTCAATTGTTGCATGCACACAAATCACCAGTGTCTGGTATCTATATAGGCAGCTCCTATCCCGTGGTGAATCTGGAGATTAAGGAGGCACAGGAACATCTCTCCACTGCTGTTAAGCACTATTTTTAGCTACCTCTGGTGTTTTAAACTCTACTTTTGGACCCACATCATTCTTGAGCTGTTGCTGCTCCTTAGAAAGTCCTGCAGAAGGGACAATCTTTAAAAGTTTTAACCTGTTGGATGTGGCTGGAGTCCAGGAATTTTTGGCAAGGGATACTTTAAAGCATGAAAAATGTCTTCTGGGGTGGAAATAAGTACTCCAGGGGAAAAAAAGAGTCATTACCCTGTAAAGGAGTCATCACTCTTTCCCGGACTTTCTAAGGGACTCTGGAAAGCAGGATATTGTTTCTCGGCTGCTGCGCTCAGAATCGGCACAATTTGCAGCAGGGTTTATGGCACCAGAGAGGCAGAAGTGGCATGGAAGTCTTCATTAAAAGCGTAGCTCAGGACACCAGCATTTAACTGATTCTTCTCAGGACTGTGACTGGGTAAATAAATTATAAATGTGCATCTTTATGAGTACAGGAAAGAAAAGATGAACTTACAGGACTCCAACTTTATTGTCAGAAAGGGAAAAAAAGTGTTAGCAGGTGGTGCAGCTCACAAGCCTTACCTTTAAAGCCATCATCCTCACCACAGTGGCCGTAATCTTAGAACAAGCAGAGTTCGATGTTTCTGCTGCAGCTAAGCACGCAGTTTTCTTATATGGGGGTCTGAAAATATGTTTCCCAAAAAATTCTCACACCATGGAGCAAGTTATGCATCATAGCATTTCAGTTATAGTTAAAAAACAAAAAGAACAGAGCAGATTACTTTAAGCCAAAATTATTTTTCAACTGCAACACCTGTACTGTATTATAACTTTAGCTCATGAGTTCTGAAAGTGGACATTAGATACACTATTTTCCCAAATATGTGTGGAAAATAAAACCTAGTAAACTGTTTAAAATGAGAGATTATTTTAATTAAAAAATAAGTCACTTTCATGCTTGTTTCCATTTAAGTTTTTGCAATGTTATTACATTTTTTGTTAAAATATTGGAACAATTCTATATATGTCACCAAATCTCAAATTTTAATAAAATCAGTTTCTCAGTAACAGAGGGATATGCTTTTAAACATGTACAGTTTAAAATGAAACATATATATATATTTTATACTTAAAATAAAAGCAACACTAATCTGATTTTTTTCCCCATTTAATTTCCATTTTTTAACAAGCAAGTTCAGTAATCCAAGATATCAGTCAAATCATAAAGCTGCTGGATTAAAATACCCATTATGCACTTCAAACCCATAATTGCATCTCCAGCTATCTAAATTTTAAAGAAACAAAATTAAATTTCCACTTCTGCTGGAGAATGGGACTTGTATTTTTGTAATCTGGCTGGGAAACATTCCTGAGGACAGGTGGGATGTCAGGCTTTGGCAGTTTGCACTTTCTGGGTACAGCTGCACCTGTACAGCTGTACATAAATTTCATGACAGATGCTTAATGTTCATACAGGAAAAAAACCTGCACAATTAACTACATGAGAAATTTCCAAAAGACTTAATTAACATGCAAAGGCCTTTAGTTTGTAAGACATGCTAGTGTTTTATAGTTAGTTTTTTATGTTGTAGTGAATATACCCTGTTTTCCAGAGTTGGTTTAGTTCACTCTCGTTCAGTCTGCTTCACGTGCTTCTTTGAAAGGTACGTTGCATGAAACAGTAACAAATCTCAAAATAATATATATTGAACTGGCAGCTCTGTAGCAGACATATGTTTGAAATATACTGTAGATTGAAATAGTAGGCATCTAAACTGATATCTACAAAGACAATATCTCCTTGGTTATGGCTCACAGACTGCCAAAGAAAATACTGCATTTTCACAGTGCAGTCTAAAAAATCTCTTGGTGCTTGCAAACAAAATTGAACAAAGACAGGAAAATCCATTGCTAGAGGGTCTGACATTTGCTTCTATTTGAATTTTAAATGAAAACTTCGAATTACAAAGGTCTCCATGGAAAAAAGAATCCATTATAAATTCAGTTTCAAACTGACTACAATATTTAGTTAAAAAGAAATAAATTAAATTTGGAATCACTGTAAGAATGCAAATTTTTTGTAATTTGGAAACATTTTTCATACGTTAAAATTATTTTATCCAGATTTTTATTATTATTAGTATTATGCATGCACATTTTGATTTTGTACTAGTTTTTATTTTAAATTTATTTATTTATTTATTTACATTAGTTTTTTTAAACGTTTTTTAATCTTTTTGTAAAGAACAACTGCTGCTGACAGAGCTTTTTTATTTTTCTCTTCAGAGTGCATTTTGTCTAGAGTTTTCATAGAGGAGTCTGAAACTTTGAACTAGAAAATAAGATCAACCTTCAGCGCAATTTAGATAGACATCTGTTTTTAGTATCTGAATGGTAGTTTGCCTGCATTTTGCTGCAGTAATAAAACAGCTGCTACTCTAACTTGTATGGAGCAAGGCACCTTACTTCCTTGTTCCAAGTATTTCTTCCCTTATTTGATGTTATTTACACACTTATTCAAGGTGTCAAATTGCTTTATTACAACAAAGGAGGTACTTTGAAGAAGAAATTAAACTGAAGCACTTAAATTGTTCTATTTAGAAAGTTTAAGATACATCTAAAAATGTAAAAACCAAAATATGTGGGAGCTATGATTTAGAAACTGCTGAGACCCAGAGGAACTCATTCCCGGAGCAGTGTGAAGCGTACCAAGGGCTATGAACTGTGAAGGCCCTGCTGTGTTGGGGAGCTGGGATGTCTGTGGCACCCGGTTTCCCAAGGAGGCAGCTCACGATTCCTGCAAGTCAGGCAGGCCAGCTGGTTCAGGAGCTGGGGCAATTGCAGAGAAGGCCTATAAACTGTCAGAAAACAGGGTTTCTCTCAGTTCCAATGGGAAGATATTGAAATAGGTGCATTCCTACGGTACCTGTCATTCTTCTAATGATTCAGTGTTTTTTCATGGGAAAACATTGCATTCCCAAACCAGCTCTCCTAGGGAGGTAGCTGACTAATCTCCCTGTAATGCACAACAAACTCATTTCTCCACTCACTTCAGCGTAAGGATCACTCATAACTTCTGTATGCTCATGTTAGGATTTAATGTGCTTCTCTGTTTACAGCTCGTTACTGTGGACCATCGCTAAGGCTGAAGCCAACACCATTGGCTAGCCCACATCACAGTAAGATTGATTTAAAACAACAGCATTCCTGTTTAAACCTGGTTTCCAATTTACTTGCAACAGAGTGAAGCTGTATTGTCAGTCCTTTGTAAAAAAATTAGAATATCCTCTGTGAGGCTTAGTCTAAATTTTTAGCTTGCACAAACCATAATAGCTCCATGGTGCTCTCTGAACACAGGCTTCCGATATGCGATGTAAAATATCTACTTTTCAATTGAAATATAATGACAAGCTTCGATATATTGCTCTCAAGCTGCAGCGAGTTCAAGGGAATTTTGCTGTACTGTTTCCTTTCAGATGTAGATCAGTTACAGCTCTGACTTTTGGAGTTCAGCTCTTTAGGTCAGCAGTACACTATTATAAATCTGGAGACCACTTTGGGTTCTTGGTGTCAACTGGTATTGCAAATATCACATAAATATTACCAAAAACTTCAGTTTCAGTTCACTTGCTCTTAGGACTTTGCATTAAGCATGCCTAAATATAACTGTTGTGATTTCCAGCTCTTGGAAAACTTGGTGTTTTAATAAAGACTGTATTAATACATCGCCAAAAGATTAGTCAGTGTAGGTAAAACACACTACTGGATTTCTCCCTATATTAGCAAATAACAGACTACCAATGTGGCAACAAAAATCATAAAAAAGGTGACTAAAAGCCTCATATTCATAATTTCTCTGTGCACCAATTCTTCAAAGCAAGATAGTTCGCTCAGATGTGACTCGGATGATAGTCTCCCTAAACAAAACATTTTAAGGAGAAAATAAACGTTGGCCTCTAAAAATTTGGAGGAGGGGGATAGAGTAACTTAATGGAAGAGAATGATTGCATACAAAAAGAAGTTTTACTCCTAAATTACTTTTAATGAGAGGTTGAGAGAGCAATGCAATCACAAAAGAATATCTGCATTAAAACCTTAAGTGTTGTGACACTTCAGGGAAACGCATATCATACTTTCTTCCCAACAGTTAGCCAATTCTCCAGGCAGCCATACATAACACAACAGAACTCAGCTGTGACAAGAGGAAAGTATTACGATTTCATTAAAAATTAGTGAATGAGACAGGTTAGGTCCCTACAAATAAAGATGCTCTTTAAAATGTCATATATATAGGAGTAGAAAAAACACTACATATTATTTATAATGTGTTATACTAGTACTGTGAAGATGACCTCAACTAGGCTGCAGACTCCGTTGTACTGGACACTGGACCAACATATTGAGACATCTTGTGAGCTACCTAAACTGCCAAGTTTCAGCATCCATGCAGG
>Ga0181612_179603_pt1 | contig 15755 bp, 8 predicted proteins | sample HoacroProtozoa21_FD_119630 | JGI IMG/M metagenome (GOLD analysis project Ga0181612, IMG submission 119630) | Hoatzin crop microbial communities from Cojedes, Venezuel. Combined Assembly of Gp0051906, Gp0051904, Gp0051908
CCCCCACACATCCACCTCCACCTCCACAAATTCACAACTGGGCTCAGAGCTGTGTGAAGAAAAACTGACAGGCTGTAATTCTGAATTCTGAAATAATCAGAAACCTCTCCTGTGATTCCTGAGTAGAAAGGGGTCGTGTGCTAAATATAACCCTTTGCAGACAACCTAAGAAGAAACAGTCAGGGAGCTCATGGTTGGGAAAAGAAAAAAACCCTACAAACCGATATTGTGACGGCAGATTTACCAAATGCTTTCTGTCAGTTCAGCCTGCGTTAAAGACTTAATCTGTTTTTTGAGGTGGAGTGGTGCTTTAGGTGACTTGGAGACAGGTGGCTTTAGAGGACATCTGACATTTCACTTTTGGCAGAGTAAGGGCACAGAAAGACTTGATTTTGGACTGTGTTACGGAACCGGGATCCAAGAGAATCTGCTTTCGGGCGAGGTGACGCTCGCTCAGCCCTGCAGCTCATCTGAGCGCACGCGGAGCCGGGAGCGAGCTGAGCAGCAGGCAGCCACCTTGAGCCCCGCTGTTGTTGTTCTCAGACACATCAGTGGTGACAAGTGACTTGCTAACAGGTAATGTTATTTGTAGTCCTTCTTGTAGGTATAAAAAATTGCTTATTAATTTTGCTCTTGGGTACTAATATTGCTCCTTTGTAAATACTTGGCAACACATTTTTCGCTTTCAGTTCGTCAGCAATTCTTTAATGTGCAATGATCCAGCTAATGCTCATTGCCAGAGAGAAGCCTTTTGACAGGATTGTGGAATTTGCATTAAAAGAAAATGGGTTTTGAGATGTTATTCTAGTGGCTTTTCTTGAAAGCTTGAATACATGCCAAAAAATCCGACTTGTAAGAGATGTACAGAAAAGTTGCTGGTATTGAGATTTAATTTTTTAATCTGACTAGCAAATTAATCTAGATTTCTCTGTCAGGAAGCCACCTACATGGTCTCAAATGACAAAGATTTTTTCTGAGAAGACACTATGTGCCATTTCCCTAGGATTTCTACTGTATTTCTACTCCAAATAAGAGTGATGCTATGTATATTTAAGGAACTACTGCTAGTTTTTAAGACATACTCTTCAGAAAGCAACTGAAATTACAATATGGGAGGTGAGAAATCTGCAAGCTGAAAAAAAATAAGCTGCTGAAAGGTCAGAGTTTAGAAAAGAGGAATACTCACATTTGGCATGCTGAGGTCCTAAAGAGCTTTAACTCCTGGAAGACCAGTAGTATTTAGGTTGACAACCAAAATGAACGCGCAGACAAATGCAGTTTGTACCTCCAGTCAGCGCAGACCTGTACCCCGGTGGCAGGGTGGCTGCCTGTTCGCCTCCGCGTGCGCAAAAGGAGAACGGGCGAGCGGTGAGCGAGGGGGCATGGGCACCTCTGCCGTGTCATCGCTCGGTGTGCCGCTGAAATCCGATCGGTGCCTTTGCGGTTTTTGAACGGAGCTGTCTCTGCAGATGGCAATTATATTCTCTATGAACTGTATGAACTGGCAGTTATTCTAATAAATAAATTCGTTTGTCTTGGTTGGTGATAAAGATTCACTGAAGGGCTTGGGAGCTTGCTTATCCCATGGTATGTGGACATATCCAAATATTGATTACTGTCTCCATGGATTCTCTGCCTAATCTGCATAAATGATGTTTAAGGCAAAATCACTATTTTTGGTCCAAATTTCCTTGTGAAAGCGCAGATCACTTTAATAAAGTACTTGGGGCATCCAGGGTTATTTCTGTGCCTAGTGTGCAAATGTGACATGCTTTTTTCTCTGCTAAACTTCTCCCTGAACTGGTGATGACCAGAATCAATTGCGTGTGGGTGGTTGTAACTCAGATTTGGACTACCTAGCTCTGAAAATAAGTGAAAAATCACTATTCTGACAGATACGTGAGCAAGCCAGTGCACAGTGTGGATTTGTTGTGGTTTTTATACTTTACAGGGTGCAAAGTTAAGGCATGGCCACTGTGAAAGTGTCTTTTGGTTGGAGCCCAAAGCCTGTTCAGAATGTGGGGCGCATTCATCGTGTGGCCCCTGTGATGCTGTAAAGGATCAGCTAAATATGAAATCTGCATCTCGTACTGTCTGTTGTGATCCTGCACGTTGCCTCTGTTGGTGGGTGCATTATGGCAGGGCATGAACCAAGGTTGAAGTAGTGGCAGGAGGTAACTTTCTCAGAAGGTAGAGAGTAGGAGAAAAGGAGTACAGCAGTGGAGCTGGGGAACTGAAAAACTCTAGCTTGTGTGAGACGTCTTGGAGGTCTGCAAGAGGAGTGGCTTTGAACCCAGTCAGCAAAGTCAAGTTGAACAACTTCTGAGTTGCAGTCACAGTTCTTAGCTGCGGGGCTCTCCTTCCTCCTGGAAAGGTGTTGCTGTCTGTACCTGGTGCTTGCCCGCAGTCCGTAACACGCTTAAACAAGTGAAAGCGGGTTGAAATAGTGCAGTAATGCCAGTGAAAGCAAATTCCCTTCTCTGGCTTTCTGGCCTGTCAGCTGCGCAGACTGAATTGTGCCACCTTCATGGGTGTTGTCACCTCTGCTTGTCCTCTGAGCCGGTGGCAGACAGGGCTGGCCAGGGCTGGCATGTGCTGCTGCAGCAGGGAGGGACCAGCTCCCCCACGTCCTACTGGGGAGCCCAAGAAAGCAGGTTAGTAAGTCAGCCATTTAATAAATATTTAGTAAGTTAGCTCCATATGAAAAAATATTAATGACTCGAGGATTTAGAAGATAACCTTCCCTTTCTGTGTAGATGTTAACCTATTGTTTTTGCATGTGGATGAAGTAATCTGGTAATTTATGCTGAAAGAAAACTGTCCTGCACAGCTCTAGCTGTGTGGAAAATACTATTTTTGAATTGGGACACTGTAGGGATTGAATCCTTTCTTGTGCTTAATGATGGTCTGTTGTTTTCTTATCAGTGGGTGGCAATCCCATACTTCCCTTCTGCAGGTAATGCAACCAAACACTTAAACCTTCAAGCCACAACTGACCAAAAATAGTGCAGAGTGCAAGCAATAGGGTTAAAAACTTGATGGAAGAATGCGCATGCAGAACCGAGGTGGGGAACAGCTCAGCATCCTGTGCTTTCAGGCTAGCTCTGGGCTGGGAACCGGCTGTGTCACTGCAGGCCTGGCAAATGAGCAGTTTGTTGGTCAGCTGTAGAAGGACTCCTCTTGCCCAGGGGTCAGATCGGGACAGATGCTTCAGGGTGAGAGGGCAAATCTTCTGAACCACAGGAGAAAGACTGGAGTGCTCTCCTGGTGTTAGTGAGATCTGCCTGAGAGCCACTGGTTGCAAGGCTTTGAGGCAAGCGTTTCGTCTGTTCTCTACAGCACACTCATGGCTACAGAAACCTTTTAACATCAGTTGTGTGACTGTAGTATACATCAGTGATTTTGCTGCTTATCTCCACAAATTTTTCTGTAACTCCCTGATACTGTGCTGAGCGAGGATGTTGGAGTTATTGCTATGCGATGTTCCTTGTTTCAGAAGCCTCCTTGAAGAACCGTGGCACTATTCTATTAGTAGCAGCCCAAAGAACATACTAATAACCATGACAGTTACTGCAGGAGGGGATTTCTTCACTTCAGTGTAACAAAATGTAAAGCTGCAGGGAAGTATTTTAGAATTAGAGGAGGTGTGACATGTCATTTAATGTGTATTTCATGTAGGAAGTACATATTATGTGGAACTTTAGATCTCCTTATCCGTCAGAAAAGGGCTTTTCTGATTCATCAACTGAAAACGGCAGGGAATCTGCCCAAGTATCTCCCAAACCGTCCTTAACGTAAGCGTAGCAATCTCAACTAGATTGAAGTAGAATAGGTGGCAATTAGAGTTGCTCAGCAAGATTGGTCTTGGTGAGGTGCTTTGAAGCAGAGGAGATTTAGCATGCGTTCTCCAAGCTGACTTCGGTCCTCGTCCCATCTCCATGAATGCCTAAATTTTGAAATACATACTTGGAAACACAAATATTAATGGTTGTTTTTCAGAGTATATGCATATGAAGGTCTCATTGATTTTGATGGTATCTGGTGTCACTCTGTACCATTAAATAGAGGCCATCTTTTAGGTATTTGAGTACAGAATGTGAGGCACGCATATAATCGGTCTAAATTTAGTGGTTAAGGAAAAATGTTATGTGAAATGAATAGCAGGTTTAGCAGGAGTACTTAGAAAATGTGGAATTCTTGACTACACAGAGGAAAGAAATTGATACAAGCTGATGAAGAACAGAGCGCTCTTCAGATCTGTGCCCTTAGAGGCTGAGTGGAAAGTAGGCATCCTACAGGAACAGAGAAACTGCAGAGTCCACTTTCAGTGTTCAGCCCTCCTCCACTGTGGTTTCCTAAGAGCCACTGGAAATGAGAAGGAGCCTTGCTGCCTGCATCCACTGAGAAAGGAAGCTCAGAGGGACACAGGGAGCTGGAAGCGTTTGTGGCTTGCAGGTACCACCAGTAGAAGATAACTAATGGACAGCAGGGGAACTAAGTGCCAAATATAAGGGAGGGCAGCAGATGGAAGATGCACATCTAGGGGAAGTGACTGATTAACAGGGTAGCACAGGCACGGAAAATGGTGAACAGAACAAATATATGAAAGATTAAATATAGAAAGATGAGATGAATGTACTGGAAACTAGCTGCAGATGATGTGGTCTGCTCCGGACACTCTGTTCTCCGCTCTGTATCATCCCCATGGTATCTAGGCACTTAACTGGCAGATGAGTCACTGTGTCTGTGCTGCAGCTTGTTTCTCCATTAAATAAAGGTAATTCTTTCCGCTCTTGGGTTGATGCTGAAACAGATTGATCTTCAAAGTGCTTTGAGGATATACTAAATTTTATAGATTTTCTAAAGCCTAGCTTCTAATTGTGGAGTTGCAGATAAATTTAATACATTTTTACAGCAACAAAAATGTCTAATTGCTGTAATTCTAGTCTAGGATAAATTATTTATGTTCCTGATGCGATGAAGAGGCTGGTTGAATTGGTTAGGACAGCGTAATACTGTTGACTTCACTTACACTTACTCCACCTTGGGGCTTAAAAAAATTGCTGGTTGGGAATCAGCTTCCGTTGTTCCCAGGGTAGCTTTCTGCATGCTTCAAGGCTAACTTATTTCTGTAGCTGATATGAGATGTTATGCTTCAGCCTTAACTTTGAGAGCTGCAAGCAGTGAAGTAAAATGATTCTAAGTGAGATCTGAACTCATGACATGCAGCCACAGTACGGCTCCTCTCTTGACGTGTTGTGTGGTGGAGTAATGGGAGTAAAACCTCACAGCTGCATCCAGTATATCAGCTGAAGCTGGCAGGTGAGCTCTGCAGTGTTTTGTGTACATGGCTTCATGGTCAGCGGCTTTGAGTGGTCACTACAGTCTGCTCAAACCTGTTCTGTCCGTGTCACTCTACAAATCCTGCGTCATTGTCCTGAGCTCTGCTTTCCTCGGAAGTAACCCTCAGAACTATCTGGCCGGCAGAGGTATGAGCAGGTATGAAAAGGTCTCTTAACAGCAGGAGGATAAAAATCATACAGCCAGCTGTACCTTTTAGAATAATTCAATTAGTTCTGCTGCTTCTGAGGCTTTTGCCTGTTCCATGGACTGACTTGTTGGCATTTAGCCTGTGCGATGTGCCACTGACCCATCGCTATGGGAAATGGTGCTAGTGCTTGGTGTCCGTAAAAATGCTGCTCCCTCTACCCCTGCAGTTTGTAGTACTCTCTCTTTCTGCAGAGAACTTGGTGTGGGGAGCTTCGCAAGTCATGAGAATCAAGTCTGCTGTGACTGAGTCACTGAAGCCAGTTCTGCTTGTCGAAGTTAACAAGCTCAGCTCTGAGGAGACATCCAGCATCCCCTTCTCCCTGTGCTAAATAGGACACTCCTAGAGCAAAGTCACATCTGCTTTCCTGGTAAACCCAGTAGGACCTCCCTTCTATGTCTTCTCTTCTGCAGAGATGTCCTCCATATCTTCTAAAAGAGTACAGCCTTTGGATCACTGCATCCATTTCGCTCTGAAGCTTGAGCTTGGCGCTGGATTGTTTTGCTGCTTATTATATTTACTCAAGATAAAGAACTTGCACTTTAACTCTGGTTCTACCAGGGATGGGGAGGGAAAAACCACCAAGAACCGTGGTGTGGTCTTCAGTGTATGTTGCTCATCTGTGACATTTTTCCTTTTGCTTCCTGTGTGTATGTGCATGCACTAGCGCTAAAATATGAAATCAGATCTCAGATACCATATTATCAATTTAGAGAAGAAAGAATCTTCACCATTAATATAAAGGGAATTCCTTCATGTTACGGAACAGGGAGGTTATAATGGGCAGGCTGTATCTGAAGATATGTCGTACAAGTATGGCACTCAGCTGTTTGCTGTTTAGCTTTTAGCTGTCTCCTAGAATTACTTTTTCATCAAACAAATGGGGCTTTTATGGATATTAACAGGAGATGTGCATCTGTTATAAGGCACGTACAGTCACTTGATTTGTTTATTAAGACACTTGTATGATTTTATTACCTAAATATACTAGGTATATCGGAATTATGTACCTGTGGTAACATCATTTTGGTCCTAGTGTTGCGTGCTACATATAAATTACTTCAGCAGCATAGACTGGCTCACTTAAGCAGGACCATTTTTCAGAAATTAAAGGACTCGTAAGCATAGTGAAGCTGGGTGTTTCTCTGAATTATTTTTTCTCATATTGCGGAACATAGATTAAAGCTTTTCAAATACTGATAGACAGTCTGGAACAATGGTCTTAGTTTGCTGAAAGGTTGCTTTTCAATCTGATTTTGTTTGAATGAATAATCTTTCATCTCTTCTGCATTGCTACCTGACTATTACACAGCAATCACCTTTAAAATGAAAGCCATTTTAGTCCATATGTTAAAAATCAAAGCAGTTGAACTATTTCATTTCAAAGACATTGAATTCCAGAGTCCAAGGAAGTGAATCGATACAATAAACCCACCCCGCCCATTAATGCAAAGTTTTTCAGCAGTTCACTAAATATTGTGTAGCACCCCACCTAACTTCTTACAAGCTCGTAATGTGCATAGCTCCACTGAAACTTGGCAAACTCAATTTTTCATTAAATACATATTTTTCGAGAAGTCAAACCAGAAGTGGTTAAAAAGCCTTTTGAAATACAGTCTGAAGCCTGTGTTGAGGTGTCAGTGGCATGGTGCCCTGCCCTAGGAAATTGTTCCTTTTCGTGCTGTGTCGGACGCATAAGGGTGACAAGCGTGCTTCTTGATGCTTAGCACAGATTTCACCTCGCATCATCTGGCTGCAGAGCTACCTTCTCTCCTGTGTGAAATACCTGGCTGGGAACATTTTTGGGCACAATATTTAGCGTATCTGTCTCTGCCTGAAACATCTCTCCCTTCCTTTCTATGGCTTTACTGTCCCTTGGTAAAGTGGCTGAATTACTTTACTTGCTGGTAACTGGGGCTTACGGAATAGAGTATGTTGCAGTTAATGGAGGGGGGAGTTAGGGCCATAAATCACTGCTGACAAAACGCTTTGGTGGCAAGCAGGACCTGAAAATATTGTATAGAGTTTGTTCAAAGAGTTATTGTATGAGAGGCTTGGTGATATTCTGTATCATCAGTAGCTTGCCTGACGAGTTAAAGGATTCATAGTCTAAAAATTTGCCAGTTGTTTGTTATACTTCAGGAAATATCTAATTTTCTATTATAAGGTTATCACTTCAGTGTGTAATTGCTATAGGTTAATATTCTAAATCCCTTAGCTATTAACTTGGAGGAAAAAAATTGAATGAAAGCATTTAAATGATGACCAGCATGTTGATAACGTAGATGTGAAGCCCTGCTACGTCAGTAAACAGGGGAGGTAGATTTTCTTCGACTTTTCCTTTTGTGCTTTTATTATGTTGGGGCATCTCTCTGAGTATATACATAAGGAATAAGTGGTGTGCGGATGGAGGGTACCTGCTGGGGTTGCATCAATAATTGCGTCCTACTTGGGCCTGGGTTTTCATTCCAAGCTTGCCCAGAGGTCTTGCAGTACATGGGGACTGCAGCACAGTAGATTTAGGAGCAAGCACTATCATTTTTACTTGGAGTAAGAATTTACATCTTGAAAGAAATAATGTCCAACCTCAGATCAAACGCTGAATGGGACAGGAAGGATGAACAACTTCTTTCTCCTGGAGGTGGTGGCCAGGCGTTGGCGGAGGAGCAGAGCCGCGGTGTTGGAGAGGGAAGCCTGTTAGAAGTAAGGCAATGCAACACCGGCACGTCCCGCCTGCTGCGTTCTCCGGCTGGCCGCATGCTGCCTCTCCCAGGAGAAGTGCAGCCTGTGGCAATTACCGCAGCTGTCACCTACCTGGGACCTGCTGGTGACAAACCTACACAGAACAAGCAGGCAGCAGGGCAGTAGTGAATACCCAGGTGTGCTGTTGCCCCCGCTCAGTTCGGTTGTTGCTACCTTTTAACTTCATGATCTGTTAAAGTTGATAATAAGTTGATAATAAAATTGATAAGGTATTGGAATATGTTTATTTACAGTCTAATTGTTTCCTAAATAAAAAAGTTTCTTTGTGTTTGGCTGTGTCTGACAGCTGCTTCATGCATGCTTTTGAGAGCAAGTTGAAGGGTTTTTTTGGCTGGGCAGAAACCTCTCAGCATAATGCGTTTAAAATTTTTCCCTGGCTTCCAGTGCAATGACAGCTCTTCTCCCCCATTGCGTCAGTGCATTTGCAGAGTAACACTACTCCCATTTTAATTTTTAGGAGTTTTGCTTCTCTACCCCTTATTTACTGGGCCTAGCGCTGCTTTCAGAAAGCAAGCTCTTCATCTTACCAAAACCAACTTTGTCATAAGAGCTGACTGTTTTTACTAGTAATATTTAACTGGTTTCAGCCAACTGGGAGGTCCAATATGGAGCAATGTTGTGGTAAAAAAGCATGAAAAGTTCAGTAGTTAAGTCATGAAGTTGTTGAATAATTCATTGCAGATAAGCCCTTTAAACTCCCATTTAAGTTATTAATGATGAGTAGTTCATTCCCAAGACCTCTGTTACTTGTGTCCAATATAAAGTACAAGTACGAAAAGCTCGGTAGGAGTCATGTTTCATCTGTAAAATAATTTCATCTATTGCAAAATGATTTTTTCTGATCTTTTATTTTTTCGTGCATTTTGGAAAGTACCAGCTCTTTAAGAATTGCTGCTGCTTTCACCCTCCCACGTGGCTATGTAACTGAAGAAAAGGCATTTGACTGAAGGATATTCACAATATTTAATTGGAAAAAGCAGTAGTGTATTAAATGTCCTCCCCATGCTCTTGCTGTTTTCCTTAAATAAGCTCTTTTAAAATAGTAACAGCAGAAATATCCTGCTCTGGGAAACACAGGGTATTTTCCTGCAGAGATCAGAAATAAGCATATAGTATATTTCTTAAGTAAAATTCTTGTCCACCTAGAGACTCCTACTAGAGGAAGGAGTACAGTGTGGCCCTCGAGTACGGAGAGCTCCAGGGGTTCGTGGAAATCAGTGGTCCCTCATCCCTGGGACGCAGGGAATAAATGGAGAATGATATTTGTATCCCAGGAGTTCCTGATGGAGGGAACTGGTCCTTCAACATGCTCAGTAGAGGTGATGGGACAGATGAAGCTTTGGTGCGATAGAACTGGACAGAGGGTTTTAGCAAATAATTAAATTGATGAAATCAGTGCATTTTATTAATCCTGGAACGCGTTACAAGCTTTTAACTGTACTTTCCAAAATATCAGGGTGAGACGTCCAGTCACAGAAATGCTGGAGGAAGAAGAGTGTTCATCCATCTCTCTGCCTCATGGCCTACAGCTCGTGTTTTGCTAAGCTGTGTTAGATTCATCCCGCTTAAAGAACTTGTATTACTGATTTCACAGCCCAGAGTGCCCTAATAACAAACAAATCTTAACTTTGAAGTTAAATCTTTCGCTGATCTTGTAACTGGATAGTCAGGAGATCTCTGCCTGCTTGAGGGCAGGAGTGCGGAGAACGTTACCTCTGCTCTTTGGGATATGGTGAACTGAGGGTTTGCAGCATAAATGCGGCAGGCGGAGCAGGGAAAAAAGGAGGTTATGTATATGGACTTTGTCACACAGTTCTTTGGCTTTACGTTGCCAGAGGTGGTTTGGTTTGATTTCTGCTTTAGGTGAGTTTCCATGAGAAGCAAACGTTGTTTCTAGAATTGTTTAACATCCTGAAGGGCTGCGTTCCGTAATCTCTTGCCCGTCACACACCCCTATGACATTTAAAGGCTAAGGATTTCTCTTTAATAATTAATGCCATTACAGTGATAAAATTAAATGCCTTGCTGTCAAATGCCCTTGTGACAAATTATTGCTTAGTTCAAAACTGAAGGCTGTTGTGATCGTTTGTGAAGAATGGTGGTTGGCGCATGCAAACATGTTCCTAAATATTTTTCTCAAATGAAGCAAGACATAGGAATGATTGAACCCAGTCAGATTAATTTAGTCTCGCTTAATATTTCCCATTATTGGAGAGAGTAATCCCACTTGCTATTGGTTTACTGGTTTCTTCTGGTACAGATGATGAAATTGCGCAGTCAGGGACTGAGTTTAGAGCCCAAAACTGATTGGTTTCTGACACAGACTAGATGTAGCAGGGTTTGTTGCTCTAGACAAACCAACAGATGTTATCCCCTTACCTACTGTAGGTACCCCTGCGAATTTTTGTGTGGTGGCCTACTTGGCCCATACAGTTTTTGTGCCTGAGCCTGCGTTGGGTTCAAAGATTAGCACCGTTACCCAGCCCTGGGGTCCAGGTCTAGCTGGTTCAGTAGAAAAGCTGAAAGCCAGGGTGGCTGCGTGTGTGAAGGCTTAGCTGGCCATCAAATGCCACCCATGTCATTGCTTTGAGTCCTCTCTTCTGTGGCGCTCTGCGCTGAGCTGGAGGAGCTGGTTCTGGGAGAAGATGCTGTGCTTGGCTTGCGTGAATGTCCTCCAGCAGGTGCCTTTCCCTGCCTGAGGGTACTTTGCTTCTCTCATTTGGCAGCAGCGGTGCGGGAAGTCCCCAGATGGGGAAGGGGCTCTCCTGTATTTTGCAAAAGGAAAGTGGAGGTGGTGTTCTCTACTCAGCACCAGGTATGCATCATCCATGGGCAGATGTGATCCTACACATGTATGCTGTGGGGAACAGAGGTGGAGGGAATGGCAGTGGTAAGGGAGTTAACTCGGCTCTGCCAGGCTGCTTGGCTTTATTAAATACTTCGATAGTGTCAGTATGTAAGGGGTAACTTAATGTGTCGTCTTTGCTGCCATGTTTTACCCTTGTATGGTGGCCGTTACAAACCATCACAAGGCAATTTACGGCCTCTGACCAGAAAACAACTTTGACTGGAATTTACAACCAAATATTATGGGCAATGGCAGGTGACAGATAAAGTAGAATGGTTTGGTTATAAGCAAAATGACCCCTGAAAGACAGCGGTAAAAAGCAGTAGCAGATACTCTGAAATAATGTGCGGCTTCAGGCAGTGTGACTTGTCAGAACATGCTGGTTTGTGTGCTCCTCGGGTGCGTTTTGGCACGGACCTGGGAGACGGCGTCCTGCAGAGCCCTGTTCTCCACTGTCTGAGGACAGAGTAGGTTGTGATCTTGTCCTAGAGGTGAGAGTAAGAGAAGGACTTCACTGTCCAGCAGCTCACCTGTGCCACGAGTTAACTATGGAGGAAGGAGGGCCTGGTACTGCTTACATTTTGTTTGCTCGCTGCCTGTTCTCTTCTTGGACCTCGCTGGCACACCAGCTCCCCGTTGTGCTTCAGATAACTCTTGTGTGGATGAGCCATTGTAGAGGGCTGCTCGAAAGAAACAGCCTTGTCCAGCCAAGCTGGAACTGGTCCTTGTCTGCCTTTTAATCCTGGAGCTGGATGCTTCACCGTCTTCAGAGCAGCAGAAAGGTCAGAAGAGAACACTCTTGTAACACTTCCTAAGCAATACTGCGCTAATTATTGGAAATAACTTCACTTGCAGCAGTAGAAACCCGATATTTGTGATGTAACTTGAATGAAATGAGTAATAGGTGGCTTGTTTAGGTGGCTTGTGTGTTTCCATCCTGATGCTCAGTCTTTAATGTGAGTGTTTAATTATGCACTCCGTTGCTCTTGTGTCTGGTCTCTGTTTGGGAGTGCCGTCTGTGCTGCAGCTCGCTGTGTTAAAGCAGTACTATTTCCGCACAGTGCTCTGTGAAGTGCTGTATAAATGCTGTGGAGAAAGATGTCCCAGTTTTAAGGAACCTTTATAACTTTAAAGAGAACTACCTAATCATTTTTATGCCAAGTCCTTGTTGTAACCTTCATTTGCTGCCAGGTCTCGGCGATAGGTGCTATGTGCTTAGGCACCACATTGGAGCCACTTCGTTTCCCACGATCTTTGTCCTTACGTTTTTGGTTTATGGAGGTGTCTGGCTGTTAGGGTTTTACAGAAAGGCTGGAAAATGTGAATCAAATGTGAGCAGTTCAGACAGTTAATGGAGAATTCTCAGAGTATCTCCCAGGGAATGTGAAGTTCTTCATCATCTACGAAAAGTACTGATAAAACTGCCAAAAATAGACATTAATTGTTCTAGGATTCATCTGCATGGAAAGTATTTCAGCTTTAAATCTATAAGCCAATTCCAAAATGAATAATTGTGTGGGTATTATGTGAACACACTCTTACCAATAAAAACTGGTATGAAGCAGGGGATGGGGGTCAATGAGCTCACCTTATTTTTTCATTTAAAGATAATATAGGCATCCCTATCAGAATGCACATATTCAAAACTTAATCTGCTGTTAGGAAAGTGGTCTGTAGGTCTCTGACTGTACCTGTAGTGTTACTTAAAACTCTAGGCAAAAACAGACATAGGGAACATGGCAATTTGGTGTCCCACCTTGCTGGCATCAGAGAGTTCTCTCTTTGTTCTTCGGCAAGACAGAGGCAAGGAAAACAGTTTACAGGTCTCTCCTAGGAGGAAATCAAGGGACGTATTTGAGCATGTTTTGAACATCTGTGTGCATACTTACTAGCAGCATCGTCCTCAAATCCCAGAGATGGGCCTGTTTTTCGAAGTAACAGTATCTGAGGAATCTTCCCCTTCCCCGTTAAACTCTCGGCAAAATAGCTCTGACTTGTAAGTAAGGAGCAGTCATTTGTCCAGCCTTCCTATAAGCATTTTTCTGTGTAAATACGTTAGTAGTGTTTGCGAAAATGAGAAAATGCAGCACAACTTGGGGATTAGCCTTTCATCTACACTTTCAAATAGAGAGTGAGACTGTGGTCTCAGCTATGCTGGTGTGAGTCAAGTGAGTAATGAAGTTTGCTTTCCCATGCATTAGTGTGAAGCTGGGATTTTAATCCGTCCTGCTCCTTCAATACAGGCATTTATAGGGAAATTTTTTTTTTCAGAAAACTTGCGTGAATTCTAGGTATGTTTTAATGTTCCTTCTCTTTTCTACTTTGTCACATGTGAAAACAGCGTCTTTTTTATTTAAAGCAGTAGGGGAAAACAAGATGGTATTAAAACCTGCATAACTGTTCATGAAGCATCTCTAGAGTCCTGTAACTGAAAGAGGAAACCTTGCTTTTCCAGTGAAATTACCTTAGCTGAAACTGTTGATCATTTTTCTGTAAAATAGCTTCAGAATTTATAAACAAGACCACTCAAGTAAAGAAGAAATATTCAGTCTTCACTATTTGTGTCTGTGTCTACACATTTTAATGTACTAACACATCCCATAAAATGTAATATTCATTTAATTCAACACGGTTATGTGTGGATAAAATGTAAATACAGCTGTTGTCATTTTAATTTAAACTCATTGGTAGGAAGCTCAGTTTAATGGTAGTTGAGCAAAAGAGGAAAATGTGTTCTCTGTACTCATAAATCACCCCAATGTTCAATTTATTCAAAACACTGAATTAGGCACTCAGGGCACTGGAGAAGAAGAAATTACATTGCTTTCATTAATAGCTTTTTTGAGTATGTAAATTAATAGTCAATTGTAAATGGCTCTGCAAAAAAACAGATTGGGTTAGAAATTAAAAAAAATAAAGCATCAGTTAGGTAGTGAACAAGTCCGTCTCCACTCTTGCCTCTCAAGCTTTTATACAAAACAAATCTTTATGACACGTAGTGAAGAAAATTTCAAACGGCCCAATCTAGAAGAAGTGTGACTACTCTTGGGTCTCAAATGATTACTTATTGATATTAATGAGTGTTATTAGTGCCTATCGGTGTGGGAAAGAATTCCCCAGCATTTGTCAGTGACACTTCAGTGCTGCCTATTAGTGAGCTTTTGCAGAATGAACAAATAGTCTTCAGCTCTAATTAACCTGTTAAGCTATTTTATGCTAGCATCCAGTCCAACACCACTAGTTAGTCTACAGCCTAGTGGAAGAACTCGTTTCACTGAGCTGTGGATGTTCGCCTCACCGCTGGAGGCTATACTTGCGTCCTCTTTGTTGGGATGCTTCATCGTGTGCCTCCATGAATGTCTGGTTGGCAGTCTTGGTTCAGCACAGCTGTTTAGCTCGCGCTCAAACTCACTTCAACATTTTTATCTTCATTTAGCGAGCTGTCTCCGTGAATGGCTGAGCTGGCAAAGAGGAGAAGCGCCTTGGCTCGGCGGGTAGCTGGAGGCACCCAGCTACCAGCATGGGTGGCAGAAGCAAGCGTTGGAGTGGACGCGCTCTGCTTCGGTTTTCTAGAGAGCTAGGAGTTCATCTCTGTGCTTAGAAAATTGTGTTCAGGGACAGGAGAAACCTTGGCCTGCTGTGGCCTGTTTCAGTGCTTCTGTGGGCTCCTGTAGGTAAAACTGGTGGAAATACCCAGAGACAATTGGGTAGTGGAAAACTCATTAAAGTAGAGATAATGCCTGCCCTATATGTAATGTATAAAAAGCACACAACCCTGTTCCTTCTGAACTGGTAAATCCCCCCCTGTGCCCGTTGCTCCCTGTGTCCCCGACGCAGTCCATGGAGATGGGGACTGGAATTACTCTTGCTGACTGCAGGGACTGGTTTGTTTCTCCAGGGCTGCAAAATCTGTCTGAGGACAAAACTGTTGTTAAGCTGGCTTTTACAGAAGCGTGTTCTATAGCAGCAGAAGCTGCACTGGTTTCACTGACACAAGCTTGCGTTGTATGAAGGGAGGGTTTGCAGGATAATAAAGCCAATAAATTGCATGGATCGGCAGTTTGGCTGTGTGCTGTTCGTGAGCGCTGGGCAGAGAGTGATCTAACCTTCACAATTTCTTCGTTCCTACCTGTATTTCGTGCTGGCAGCGCCTCAGCTTAAAAGGCCTGTGAAATTCCTAAAAATGTTTCTGGTACAGTCTTGCCCAGACCCTTCATGAATTTCAGAGCTGCCCTTCCCAGACTCAGGAAGGGATGACACGACAGCCCTTTTCGAAAGGGCACTCATTATTTGCAGCCCCTGAGTTAGTGGCTACAGCGTGCTGCTGTTTACTGATAACTGGAGTAGACATTTACTGTAGTTGAGGCATAAATCTACCTGAAGTGAGCACTGGGCTTCCAGAGTGATCGCATCCCCTGCCTTTCTGATGTCCAGGAGAGCCAACAGCAGGGTGTCCGAGAGGGGACCTTAGAAATGCCTCTAAATATCTGCAGGGTGGGGGTCAGGAGGACGGGGCCAGACTCTTTCCAGTGGTGCCCAGCGACAGGACAAGGGGCAACGGGCACAAACTGAAGCAGAGGAAGCTCCAGCTGAACC
>Ga0181612_104793_pt1 | contig 15754 bp, 11 predicted proteins | sample HoacroProtozoa21_FD_119630 | JGI IMG/M metagenome (GOLD analysis project Ga0181612, IMG submission 119630) | Hoatzin crop microbial communities from Cojedes, Venezuel. Combined Assembly of Gp0051906, Gp0051904, Gp0051908
AAAAGAAGTTGTAGGATTTCTCATCTGTGAGCGGGATGTGCCCGCGCGTTGGGCTTGGGAAGATGCGCTGTCCCTGACCGAGGCGGCGGTGCCGATAAAAGCCGCGGGCATGGCTGCGTCTCTTGAGCGGCGCGGGCACGCGGGAGGTGGCATCGGTGCCCCGGGGCGGGAGGCAGGTTCCCGGCGCAGCCGCATCTGCGTGCAGCCGGCTTTGCCAGGGCGTGTGCGGTGGGAGAGCGTTCCTGCGCAAGCCTGCCTCTCAATTATTGATAGGAACTGGGCTTTCTTCTTAAAAGCGAAGAGTGTGATTCATGTTGAAATTCCTATGCTGTCTTTGCTCTTGAAATGTCAATATTTTGTGATGTTTTATTTTTTGAGAGCGTTCTACTTATGGCTCACTGTTCCAGTTTGATAAAAATCTGAGAATTATATCATTTTCTGACAAAAGAACCAAAGCATGCTTACTATAATTTCCATTTAACTGTTAGTAGGGGACTAATTACTGTGAACTTTTGTATTATGATTTCATGTAACTTGTTTTAACAAAAAAAAATCTATTTACAATCTGATTCCTGTATTTTGACTAATCAAATAATTTGCAGTAATTAGTTTTCAGGATTAATAGAAGTAAAACGAAGAAACCATGGGAGACTAGCTCCACGTTTTAAGCATGCAGAAGGATTTACTCCCATTTACGTTTGACTTTATATTCATTTTCCAACTATTCCTGGGATAAAATTAATACATAGCAATATTATTAATATCTTGAATTTACAGAGCATTTTGGATATGCCCAGACCCTCCACGGATCATTCCTACCTCAACAGAATTGGGTTTCTGCCCTGCCGTCACGTGAGAGCTCCGCCTTGTAAACCATTAAATTGTCACACAAATCAAAATTTCTCCTGTCCAGACCTTGTGAGTGGGGTCAGTCAACTACAGCTCAATTCCCAGACTTCTCTTTTAACACTTTCAGAATTTATTTCCAAAAGATCTGATCCAGCACGTGATCTGAGCAGGCAAGTGAATCTGTTGAAATCAGCTGGTACGGTGGAAGTTAGGCTCAGGTTTATCTTTCAGCTATGTGGTGGCCCCGGCAGAGGAGGGAATGGAATTTTTGGGATGTAGAAAGAGCATCCTGCAAACAGGAGGGGCCAGCATCCTTCCCGAGTCGGGACTGGCATGCGCAGAGGAGGCAGCGTCCAGAAGTGACTGCTGCAAGAGAAGCTGTTCTGTGGACACAGAGATTAGGGGACAAGGGAGGTCAATCAGCCCGACCGGGAGGTTCCTCGCTCCCCACTGACCGTCTTTTTGGCATGCGAATGCACCATTGCATGTGACTGCAGCACATATAACAGGAAGAAGAGGCACACAGTGCCTAAAGAAAAATCAACAATTTTGCTCCAGAAATATGCCACGCATGGAAATGGGCACCTGATTGCTCTGACTGGGGAGTCGAAAACATTTGACTGCGAAGTCTAGGCTTATCATTCCCACGTTGGCAGTGACAGTTGCTGTGCCCACACCACACTAAGCCCTGCTAAAAGGCCAGCTGGTGCTCTAGACTCTAGCACACCGTGATGGGTGAGTAATAAAAGCAGGGACGTGGGAGTGCTACCTTTGACATATATTGTTGTGTTGTTATATAACAATAAAATTGAAGCTTAATTCTATTTACCAATACAGTCACAACATGTGTTTGGATTGGATCCTTGGATAAAAAATTGCTGATTTCTATCTGTGTTCGATAACTGGCAGTCTAGATCGCTGTTCACTATTGGTGTAGTCAATGTGCTTTGTGTAGTACCTAACACATAGGTAAAATCTATCCCTGCCCCATGGAATTTACTCTGTAAGCAGCAGCTGTTGGTGGATTCAAGGTTTGCTGAATTAGTTAAAACCCATTTTCGGTTTGATGAAATAATCTGCCAGTTGCAATAGATCCACAGTGACAATAGTTTCTAGTTCTTCAAGGTCAAAATCCAGCCTTGTAAGACTTGTTCACCTAAAACGGCTGCTGAGGTAGAGGTGTGTGTCTTCAGCCCAAGTTTTCCATGAGAGTGTACAAGACATACCCCTTGTATAGCCCAGGTTGCTACTGTGGCCATCAAAAGGTCACGTGTTGTTGGCGTAGAGTGACAATTGTTTTGTGAGGAAATGTATTAAACACTTCTAACGTGAGATCATCTTACTCCACTTTAACATCTGAACTGCTACAAATATTTAGAAATTAAGTAGGGCTGGGGGAAAGAACATCCAAACACTTGAAATGAAAGAGCAGGAGTGGTCAGCCCTGATCATGATGATATTTTTACCCTTGTAAGTGCTTTCACCTTGTATATTGAAAATACTTCTTGCAGAGAAGAGAGGCTTTCCTGAAAACACCACCAGGGTCATCTCTGTGTAGTCCCTGTGTTGGTCAGTGGGCATTTCCACTACAGGGCCACTGCTTCTTCTACTTCCAGCACGCAGGTTTCCCAGTGAAGCTGACGTGAGTTAACCTGTAAAGATCTACGACTTGTCGTGGCGCTTCAGACCAAAGATTCCCATAGCCCAATATCTTTGTGTCTTCTCTGTAACAGAAGCCAGCAGAGGAGGTCTGGGGAAAAACGACAAGAAACAGAATAAGAGCGAGCAGCACTGAGTCGTCCTTCCACTGGAATATACTCCCAGCTTCCAGGGAGATTTAGGGACTTCCACAGTCCTAGCATTAGAAATTATAGTCCTAAGTCAATTATTTTTGTGTCCTACAGGCAAAAAAACCATCAGTTTTCCATGTCATTATTGTGTTTCACCACAGAGTAGAGCAACTAAATAACAGTATCTTGCAGATAGAAGGTGCTATTGAACTGCAATGCTTTCCAGACCATCTGGTGCCTGTTGCAGCTGCAGCTTTGCTCCTGAGAAACGAGAGCTGCAGTCTTTGCAGGGGAGCAAGGGTTTGTTGGCTCCATTTTTACATCGAAGAGTAGCATAGCTCAGCACAGCGTTTGCCCCAAGCCCTGCTTGCGCTTTGTAAGGCTGTGTCATCTTTCGTAGCGTTCACACCACCGTGTATTGATGTACTTCAGAGCAGCCCATTAAAAGAGATGGCTAATGTCTTTCAGCTGCTTTCTTTCTCCTGTCCTCCCTCGTGTAAGCAGTGCGGTGTTTTATTTGGAAAGATTTTGTTTCTCTTGCTAAAGTACCTGCTGCTCAGCCTTGGTGCCTGAGAAGGAAAGTTCAGGAGCACATCTTGTACTTTTAGTGGAAGGTGTTCGGGTTTGTGATGATTGCTGTTATTTCCTGTGGGAGCCGGCTGTCAGAATTATCTGCCACAGCATTACATAGTGACTTGCAAAGATATCGTACCTGGGACTGTGGATGTTACCAGCCATGCTGGAACCCTAGGCCTGTTAGCAGAAATAGTTGGGGAAAAGATCGTGTCTAAATGCCAGAGCGCAAATCAGAGCCAGCCTCTTATCTTCTTCCGTACAAATCACTCCTGCTTAATTAGGTACAACTTCCCACCCGTTAAGCGTCACAAATTCCAAGAACAGGTTAGGAATTAGTATCCCAGATTTACATATGGAAATCCAAAGCCATGGAGAATCCATTATCCAACATCATATGGGAAATGAAATACAGATTTCCTGACATCCACAAGGTTGTCTTCTTAGCCAATCTTACAGCCGTAGGTTATATGAGCATTTAATGGAGACAAGAGACAGAACAGGATGGATAGCCAAGCTGCCAGTTCATGTAAGAGAAGATTCCCATTAATAAGCGAAGGAGGACCAAGCTCCTCATGTACCACCCTGTGTGATGCCTGCCCCGGTGAAGCCAGGAGATTGCACGCGGTAATGAACAACCAGGAGCAGAACCTCACCTTAAGGATGGGCATTTACCTTGCTAGTTATTAATTGATCAATTCTGATTTTCAGCTATGTTCCCACTGCACAGATTGGTATGGATTCACACTTGCAATGAGTTCACAAGGCACAGGAAGAGGATTTTGCACTCATGTGCTGGGAAAGAGGGGACTGTTGACTGAGTGTCAGCCTCTACGGGGTGATGTGACCAAGGGGGCAGGAGAAGATGTTTGAACAGCAAAGAGCAGGATAGCAGAGATTTTTTTTTAATCCCAGCTGAAGTATTTGGAGCAATCCTCTGTCCATTCAACAGGCCGAGCAATTTGATGAAAGTGAGACAAGCCAGAAGAGCAGCCAATGATGAAGAACGCCTGTCTCGAGAAGAAAATATGAGGTGCTCAATGCCAGCTAAGTGCTTTCTCCTACTCTGCTGCACAGCCTGCCCTGTGATGGGAGGAGCGAAGCAGGAGAGAGCGGTCACCTGAAGGAGCACAGATGATGAGAAGTATAGATCCCCTGTCACACATGGTGATGTTGTTAACGCATTTCCTTAAAGCCCTGGTGCCCTGACTTGAGGCTGGAAGGCTACTGGCTGAAACTGCAGCGTGCCTCTTGCAACGGAGCCAGTCTGTTCACAGAGAGGTCTGTAAACTCTGGCAGCCTCCCTCCACTTCCTAGTGGAGAGGTATCTACACCCTAAAACCCATGGTAGTACGCCGGCTGGCAGCACACTGGATGAGGAGATCGATTTTGGAGCTGGTGCGGAGGCAGCGCTCCCGTCCCAGCCCTCGGCTGGAGTCACTGCGGCGGGGCAGTGGGAAGAAGCATTTGTCCTCCTGAATAATTACCTGCATGTAGCAACAGGCTTCGATCTCCTGAGCCATTGGTCTGCAGTCTTTCAGCAGCAGTAAATTAACTGGGGAGGAATCTGCAAGTGTGTCTGGAGAATATATAGGAGAAGTTCGAAAGTGTAGCGTGCTGTCGAGGCTGCGTGCTCGCTCCACGTAGCGAGAAGGAGAATGGCTTCTTTAGGAAAGCGACCTTCCTGAGCCACCTGTTGCGAAGGAAAAAAAGAAAAGGAAGCAAAATGATGATGCTCTTTCTGAAGCCAACGCTTGGTTTTGGATCCAGCTACTTATCTGGGAATGTACAATGTAGGTGCTATTGCAACCGTTGTCTGATTTCCACTTTTCATCATCAGTGTCCAACAGAATGTGAAGGGCAAATACTTCAGGTCGGGATTTTTAAGTTACTAGAACAGGAAGGAATAAGGGAGGATGAAGAATTTTCAACAGAATCCTTGCTTTGAATGTGGTATGTCAGTATAGATTGTTACATTGGCTAAGTATTGATTTTTATTTTTTTTTTTAAATAAAAAAATGAAGTCCATTCCTTTATGGGAGATCAATTGACTGGATTTCTCCAATGCTTCTGCAAGTTTATGTGAAAAGTCATGTGAAATATATGATGGACTCTGAATGCTGACAACTGATATGCCAGCAATAACTGGAGCCCAATAATTCTACAGTACTTCTGCAAAACTCCAACAAAAATGGGTCCTTAAAAATCTGTCTAGTGAACATCGTTTACACCACTTTACTTATCTAGAAAATTATTCCGTTTTAATTAAAGCTGTTGTGGCTATTCACTCTACACATACAGAAAGTACACATCATTATTTTTTTTACAGATATTCACAGATACTTCGAAAGCTGAATTATACTTTGGCGTGCTACAGATATCCACACTGGACCTCAGAGTACAGCAGTTAGAGGACTAAAAATTTACATTAACGATTTGGTAAGCCTAATGATGCCTTGATCCTACGGTCTAGACAGCTACTTGAAGAGGACATCAAACCCATGTAGGATGAAGAGACTTTGCTGTGGTCAGCCAGTGGATCTGTGGCTCAGCTAGGAGTAGATGCAAGGTCCTGCCTTTCTGCTCCAGACTGCATGTGCTGGACCATAGGAGGTATCCCTCTGGGACAGGTACCTTTCTTTTGACTTTTTAGTTTGTACATTAGCTCTTTGTACATTTTGTATCCTGTAGAAAGGAAATAAGTAACTACTCTTAGAGGTGGGCTTTTGCAATAGCAGGAAAAGCCATAGTACTCTTCTTTCATTTTAGCATTACTGTTGATAAATGTATTCTGATGGACTACTCGGTTTCTCGTTCATGGAGATATTTAGTGCATTCCTTTAATGGTTGGTGATGCACAAATCGGTTTTAATATCAATAATGAACAATTTGGATGGCATTCAGATTCAAAATCTGCCAAAAAAATTTGCTACATGTCAGGATTTATTGAGTACAATACAATAAGGTTGCCAAAGAGGCTGGAGTTCCTTCAGCAGAAAAGTAAACAGATGGTCCCAGGAAAGTGAGCACATTCTTAAACACTGAATTGCATTTGGACAGGACGGAGTCACATCTGCCAAAGCTTGCTGGCCAGAAGTATGGCGGAAGGGAGCCATCAGAAACTAATGTGACATTCTTCAAGCTCTTTCACTTAATATTGATATTAGTAATCTGGTAGGAATGTTCCAGAATTGCCAGGTGTCCTTTTGGTTGGCCAGTTTGGGGGAAGGAGACATGATTAACAGTTAGCAACTGGATACACATATGCGCTGCGGTCTGAAGTGTTTCATTGCTAAATATATCCTTTTAAGTCGTCCGTGTCCACCTGGCCTGGAGCTAAAATGGTAGATGCTCCTCATTTCAAATAATTTCTGTTTATGATTTCTGCTACCAGAAGCCAAAAGATAATCTTGCAAATGTGCATGTCCCTCTGAATGACTGGCTTCGAGAGAAGACACCAGATCTGGGAGTGCATAGCACGATTATTCTGCGGATGCTCTCAGACTTAGCACAGTCAGGGGTTCAGGATCAAGGTTCAGGAGATATACAGAGTAGGATGTGTTAGGAGAGATACAGATTGTATGAATGCTAAGGGATTTGTGCTTGTGCAGTACTTTGTAAGTACAAACTGCAGCGTAAGGGAAAAGACTGACTTGTTCTTCAGCTGCGTTTGAAAAGCAGAGTGGGAACTCATCCAGGGCAGTACTGTATGCGAGGAAGGCACATTCTCTAGTTCAAGCAAAGCCTTCAGAGACACAAGATAAATTACTAGCTCTTGGTCTAGCTTTGCAAAGAGTAAAAATGTCGCTAAGTCTGCTCAATGACTCAGCTTGCCGTCATAATACAGGAATCATAATACTCGCCTCACAATTTAATTCGTCAATAAATATGAAATGTGAGGTCCTTGTACAGAAGGATCTGTAGGAATGCACCAACTGGACATCGCTGCGAATCACAGGAAGAAATCACATCATTGATGTGGTGGCAGAGGTTGTCTGGAGAGCCAGGAGCTCTGCTAACGGTTGAGGCGAGACACCTAACACGCTCAGTGAGTTCTACAGATGGCAAAACGTTAGACAAATGTTTAGGTTCCGTTTGAGACTGGCACCTACAAAGCTGTGCAGAGGTAGCGTACCAGTAAATGCAGCTGAACAGAATTCATTCCTTCCGGCATACAACAACAAAGTGAATTTCACCTTTTTATTTCCTACCCGAAGAGCTGGCACGCGGGGCAGTGGTGCAGCGAATCTCACACAGACTGGAGTGTCGCAGCCGTGGCACCCGTGGTTAGTCGCGTCTCGCGTGATGCCAAGAGTAGTGGGAGCTGTAAGCTTCATCTTATCCCTCTTCTCTGCTCCTTCCCATCAGCGAGTCTGGGTGAATTAAAATGACTGGCGGATCTTTGCTAGGCATGGGGAGAAGGACAGAGGGTTGGTCGGTGTCTTTGCTAAGCGTGAGCTGTCTCCCTAAGGAGAAGCTGCTGTGAATTGTCCCCATCCCAGAGATCTCTATGGTGTGGCTGTTCTGAACACTCTGCTTGTTTTGCTGTGCAGAGTTAACGATGTCTTAGGTAATACACGCTTTTGCCTTGACTACCATATATATAGTACTCCTTGGAGTCAAGTGGTTTTTAAGATGGCAGTGCTAACCGCTGCCAGGTCCCTCATCTACCTCTTCACGAGTCTCTCCTGCCTAGAACAGGTGAATCCATCCTCCACATCCACCCGGCATGAATCTCAGTGTCCCACACCTCAGCCTGTGTGAACCTCAGGGCTGGTTAGAGGGGAGCAGCACATTTGTGTTCCCGGCAAAAACCCTCAGACTGAAAGCCCTGACAAACTGGGTGCGTCAAGCCCTTGCATCCTCTGCCTCCAGCCCCTGCACTGCCGAACGCGCCGTAAACTGGTTGAGTAAGCCCTCCCGCTGCCGGCGGGGCGAGGGGAGGGTGCTCAGCACCTTGCAGCGGCGCGCAGCATCGTCCCCCGGCAGTGCCGAAGCAACTCCCCCGCCAGCGCCGGAGGAACACGGTCGTTCAGTCAATCATCTGTGTGCGTAATGGGGAAACGGGGGAAATTTCCTCGCCTGTGTTTATGCAGGAAGTCAGACGATACGATGGTAACGGTCCCTTCTGGCTGCAAAATCTGTGAATATCCCTCTGTGCTTGCTGGGGTGTTTCATGCACACGTAGGGAGCCTGTTTCATCTCTGGTTTAACTCCGCTGACATCGGTGAGTTACACCAAGGATAAATTTGGCCTTGTCACTGTGTTTTGTAGTGTAATTCAGTTCCTCCTTTGTTTAACACTTTTGGCAGCTTAATATATTAGAAGTGCCGCGTATATATAAAATGCATTTCTTTGAGCAAAGAAAAATATGCTAATATGCATATTCCTACTTTGTCTCTTTCTTGTTACCAGTTAATCAATCACACAGAATGTTTGTGACACTTATTAAAGGGAATGAGTAGATAAAAGCACATGACTTTCATTTAGGAGACCCTGATAAGTTGGAAATACAAAGGATCTTACCAAAGGGAGTCCGTGTATACTAATGGGTAGAACAAAGAGCCGAGAATGAAAAAGACATTGAACGTGGATCCCGGTTCTATTAACTCCCTTTGTGATCTTGTGTAGCTCAGCTTTTCCCCGCACTTTATACGTGTGACCAGCTCCAATCTGGAGGCCATGCTTCAGTTGAATATCATTAGGCCAATCATTTTTTTTACATAAAATACTTCTGGGCTGTCAGCTTTTAATTGCTATCATCAGCCAGAAACCCAGATTAAAATCCTGGGTCCTGGATCCAGGAAGATTATGTTTTCAGTATGTGTTCACATGCAGCTTCAAAAGAAAAGCAAATCCCAACTGCTGTGAATGTTACATGTCTTTTTTTCTCTCTTCATGTCCTTGTGTATTTGGATTGAGTGGCAAATCTGCAAACCTTTATTCCACCTGCCTGCATGGTACAAACGGAGCCATTTCAGTTGAAAACTCCTAGGCTTGAGATAAATAAACCCCTGGAAATACCAAGTTGAGGAGCAGAGGGGATATTGATCCAACATGCCGTGTTTCTCAGAGCACATTCCTTTCCTCTTCTGAGGAGAGCGGGTCTTCCCGAGGGCAGGAATGCTGTCCTGGTGGCCGGTGCTCCGGCGCAGACCGCAGCGGCGGGGTGAGGGATGCAACGCGGGGAGGAAAACCAAGCACTCCAGCCCAGTTGCCATGGGGTTGTCCAGGTGATGGTTACTGCAGCACATCTCGGTATGGGGGACCCCAGGAATCTTCACGGACTAATTTACATTTTATACATGCTTCTCCTTACATATCCCAACTCCAGATGTCCCTGTCCCAGGGTGGGGAGAGAGGCGGCAGCCGTCGAAGTGTCTCTAGCAATATTGCGCACGTGGAGCAGGCAGATCTTGGCCACGGGCTGGGCTCTGAGGCACAGCCCCGTCCCTGGGGTTGGGCAGATTCAGCGCCGCGGGACGGCAGTGATCCTCCGCTGCACCCAGGCAGGTGGCACCAGCCCTGGGACTGCCCTCGGTGCTTCTCAGATTGAGGAGCAGCGTCGCAGAGCTGGAGAAAATAAACATTTTGTGGGCTTGTTCCTCTGCTGCTTTTTGCTTACTTTATTTCCCGTAGGCTGCTGGATAGCTTTGCACTAGCTTTTGAAAGGCAAATGTTAAAAATGGCCTCTGAGAAAAACAGCGCTTGCCTCCACAAGTTAATTTGACGGTTGAGCGTATGAGATGGTGACAAGTGGCAACACACGCTGGGCCGTGCAGCAGACCCCCTTCGCAAAGCGTGGTAACCGTGGAGGTGGTGCCTTCTGGTGAGGGCTTCTGGCTCCATCAGAGGGAGGTGGATGAGCCACTTGGCCTTGGGCTTCTCAGAGGCAGCTCCAGCTCATCAAGCGATGCCCTCATACGTGTCGCTTCTCCCCGGGAAGAGCGTGGAAGAGGAGAAGTAGAGGTCCCAAGGAGAGGAGAAGATGATTGAAGGTGTTCAGATCCCCCCCGAGATAAGCAGCTCGTTTTGGTGCTGCTCAGAAGCGAGGGCTGAGGTCTGCCAAGGGCAGAAGAAGCCAAGGGGCAGAGCATGGTCGGCCCTGAAGGAGAGCTGAGCTCTGCTCCTGACTTTGATGCTGCTCCGTTAGCACTGAGCAAGTCATTTTCTCTCTCTCTTCTCTCCATCTGCAAAGCTGGGATGGTGATGCCACCCTGCTTCATAGTGTGCTTGGAGATATGCAAGTGAGCAGTGATATTATTGTTTTTATTAATGAATCTGTAAATCTACGAATTCAACGCTGCGGCAGCATAATAGCACGCGGTACCTTACATATGGTTCTTTGGTGGCTGCGTGAAACATATGCTGTTGCTACTTTGACTTCTTTGTATATTTTCTAAATTCCTCCCTTTTGGTAAGAATAATGTTATAAAGTTTGGAAACTAAAGAGAACTGTGCAGTGTAAATGCTCAGGAATGACTAATTTTGAGAGTATTCTACAACAAAGATGTTCGAAATGCAGTTAAAGGCCTGACTGTTAATGAATGAAAAAAGTAATTTGGATACTACCAGCGGTGCAGGAGGTACTTTTATTAGGTAAAGCAATGCAAAAGTTTGGCATGGGTTCAGTAATAATAAAAGAGCAACTATAAAGAGTTAATTATCTCTGATCCCTAAAGGAAGTATATCTTTCCTATCATCATTGAGGCCCTTTGTAGTGCAGTGTTGGGAAAAACACAACATTTTGGCTGAGAGCCCAACACCTGGCCTGGGAATCGTGTTTTACAGCGGCCAAAGATCATCAGCTTCTAGTAGATAGAGTGCTGCTAATGTGAAATCACTGCTGAAGTTAGCTCATTAGTGGCACCACTAGTAAACTCCATAGCATTCTTTTATGGAAAAAAAAAAGACAGGAGGCTTGGAGTCCTGGTGTTTGCCTTGCTTTGATCTTTAAATACAAGTGTCAGTGTAGTTTCCTAAATACAAAAAGGTATGGCTGTTGTTGGCCTAACTCTTCCTTGTCAAGTCCTCCCCGCTGCAAAAATGGGAAATAAAACCATACAGACTCTGTCATCTATGTTAAAAAAGGGGAAATTAGGAAGGGAAAAAAACCCTCTAGAGCACTGGAAAATGCTCCCTCTTCTACCGTTCACTCCAGCTGAACATTTCTAATTTTTTTTTGCCATAAAACCAGATATTGGTGAAATATTTCGATTCACGTGTAGCCTGTCCCAGCGGTGCTGCGAGTGCATCGTGGCTCCACACTGCTTGGCTGCCTGGACAGTGGCAGCCTTAGTGCTTTCGAGTTGACCGGGATTTGAAGAGCAAATTCCATGCGTGCCGATGTGCACGCGGGCATGGATGCATGGAGAAAGCAAAGGAGCTTTCAGAGAGCGAACCATCCAAAAAAAGCAATAAATTCACCAATAACTATGGAGCAGGCACACAAATTCATGTGGAATCTGGAACAGGTTTAAGCATTGCTAGAAATAAAAGTCTAGGGACACTTTTTGCGTGTTACAAGTTGTTACAGGTTGCGGATTTCGCTGGCTATCCCCAGGCGAGCAGGGACGAAGCAGCTCGGCTGAGAACAAAAAGAGGCACGTAAAGGAAAGCCGCAAGGTCCTTTACAAAGAAACAGCCATTTCTTTTCCTGTTTTCTGGCTGAATACTCTCATCTTGGTCATGTTACCTGGGCAGCGATTAGCCTGTAGTCTTCTCTTCAACCTCTCCCACTTTACACCACCGCTGCGTGGCCCTGTGACGGCAGAACAGCCAAGGAATGTTCTAGCGAGGCTGGTGAGCTTAGGGAGGTTCACGCGTTTCTGGCCGGGGGGGACCCCCACCTCGCTGCCCGAGTGCGGGGCCGAGGAGCCACAGCAGCTCCGTAGGGTCTGTCGGCAGAGATGAAGTTCACCGTCTGCCGCAGCTCCGGGGAGGGAAGGGAGAAGGGAGGCCCACGGCAGCAAATCCAGACTGATGTTTAGGGTTGTTTGGTCCAGAACCAGGACTCATCAGCTGCATGGGGGGGAAATAAAAGCCAAAAAAGCAGGTATTTTCTTTAAAAGAAGGTGACAAATGTGGAAAATAATTTCTGTAGTCATTTGCTTTGCCAGAAAATAAATCTTTCTTTAAAAGCAAATGAATAAACGCAAAGATTTGAATTGCAAATGCTATACAAACCTAGAGCACATCCTTCCCAAACCAGTGTGAAATATTTCTGTTTTGTAAGGATTTTGCTTCGTCTGCCCCTGTTCAGAAAATCAAGCTGGAAAGCAAGGCCGCCCTTTATTATGTATGCCAGCCAACAAGTCGCTTCCATCCTTTAATAACTGTGTCACAACACCTTTTTCAGATGCTTGATGGTATAACGCAGAGGTTAATTGGTTATGGAAATGGCTGCTAATGTTAGAAGTGTGAGGGTAATTTGTTCCCCCGAGCGGGAAGAAGACGTGGCGGCGGCACGTGAGTGGTTGCATCCCCCCCGAAGGCCGGTCTCTCCGCTGTCCCATCTACCATGGCTGTGGGATGCTCTCGCGGCGTGTCTGCTGACCTTCCCCTCCACCACGGGCTCTCGGGGCTACCACACCAGAGCGGGAGAGCTCACGTCCATGCTTCTCGGTACCTTCCAAATCTCCCGAGAGGAGCAATGAGCCAGTCTTACAGCCCATCCCCGAGGGAATCTGGGTGGCTGCGATCCTCCTGCCTGAAGTCAGCCAGACACCCGTGCCCTGGGGATGCCGGCGCTGCTTGCATTGCATCTGCCATGGACATATGCTTAAGGTCTGCTCTGCACTGCTTCCAAAGCCAACTTTTCCATAAGTTGGGAAGCTGAGTCCTCCTAATCGGTACGAACAGCATCCAGGTACAAGCTTTTAGGCCATGGGAAGTTTGGATGCATTTCTGCTTCTTTGGTATCTGTGTTTCCTAAGGGCTGTTCTCCCTGTGCTGGTATTTTCAGGAGACGTGTATGTACCAGGAGGGCATCTCCCAGCCTGGCTCTGCAGCGACAGCGTGCCCTGTTTTGGTGAGATATGGTGCTGCTTAAAGCCAAACCTTGGTTTTGCTCATTGGCCCTGGCCCCAAGCCCTGGGCGAAGCGACCCTTGGTTTCCCCATCAGGGAGGAGGCTCAGTCCTAGGTCTGGGCAGAGCCCATCCGTCCCCGCCATGGAGGCTGGCTGGCCGTTGGTGGCAGGCACGGCACCCTACGTGATGCGCGGGGCAGCAGAAGGGCTTGGAGGGATGTTTGGGGTGGTCTGGCGGGCACTGAAGCCTGCACAGACAAGGTATTGCCGCCCCTCGGGATTCATTAGGGCTGCTCTTTGGGTTAGCATCGTGCTGCAACACCAACCAGCTAGTTAGGGAAGGGGCATATGCATTGCCAAGTCTTCTATCCTGCATTCACTCGTGGTTTAAATTAGCTCCCAAAGTGCAGCAAGTACCAAAGTACCGACACCGCAATACTGCGTTTTGCAGGTTTCCCTTGCTCGGTAATAAGGGCCATGACTTTGGCAAAGGAAGAGTTAACAATCCCCACAGACATACTTCTGTTTGTAACATACTCATCAAAAGCTTTTAACCCAGAATAACATTTACACAAAGGCTGCAGAGCTCCAGCGTGCTGCTAATGCTTACAAGATTTCCCTAAATACTTTTCCAGCAGCTCTTCTTGTGGAGAGCGTCCAGAGGGAATACGTGAGCCAGAGCCGGGTGCGATACCCCGCCGCGCGTCCTTCCCAGTGACACCATTGCCAGTCCAGCCTCATTGGAGCCGCTTAACGGCGTGGCTCGGGGCGTCTGCAGCTCCGGCACGGGCTGATCCAGGGTGGCTGGGGAGATGACGGTGGTGGCTGCTGGGGAGATGGTCGTGGCTGCGGCGCAGCTGGGCTGGTGCAAGGGGACGGTGACGGATCAGCTCATCGGATCTCACGCATCGTGACAAGGAGACAGGGAGGCAGGTGCTTGAGTCTTCACCACCCAGACAAAGAGCTCCGGCAAGTGCCACCCTCCCAGGGGACAAGGACAGGACTTGCAGTGCTGCACTGCATGTATTTGGCTTTCCTTTACGTCTCCAGTGAAAAAATTGAAGGCTCCTGCCATCTCATTCATCCTTTTCAAAGTGAGCGAGTGAATAAGGCGCCTCTTTCCTCCGGCTTCCTCGTTGCCCAACCCAGTAAATAACGTGCCACTTAAATATCCCCATTTCCCTTGATGACAATTTATTGCAACAGAAGCGCCGTGAATTTGGCTGCATGGCTTCCAGGTGGGACCGTGCTGGAGCGGCGTGTGTGCTCGCTGTCCTGCCAAAAGCCCTTGCTCCCTGGCTGCAAGGAGCCGAGCTGGCACCGGAGGGGAAGCATCCAGCTGAAAGTCTCGGGGTTTTTTAATTTCTAGCCTCCTTGTGCTTTATTCTAGACATTAAATTGCAAGGCTGGACCTCTGAATCCAAAATGCAGCGAGTACAGATCGATGTAGTAAAGCCAGTGGAGCCAACAGGATTTACACTAACTGAGGATCAGGCCCCCAGCGGGTACTCCGCACCATGGTAAATTCCTACCTGCAGGCACCAGCGTATTTATTCCTGACATCATGGGAACATTACCTACCTGTAGCGGCTTAATTTACACACTCCCCAACACCTTTAAGATGCTTTATAACCTTGAAAATCCCCTGGCAACAAATATTCTCCGCTAGCATATGCCAGCAAGGAAACGGTGCAGTATAGCCAGACCAATTAAGACTGAACATTTTGTGCGTCCGTGGTATTTTTTTATTGAGGTACTGTCTATCTTTTTAACTAGGTTTGTTTTTATTGAAGCAAAAACCTGCCCTTTCAGATGAGCAGGCTAGTCTATCAGAGCTGACATTTAGTGGAAAACAAAGTGCAGGCATGAGAAGGTTACGAGAGCTGGCACATGCTTTAGCCCAGATTAGCCCATAACAGAACTGGACTCGTCTAGTTTTACTTTCAAAAACAATCCTTCCGTCAGTAAATTGTGTCCTGCTTGTGAGCAGAGTAGGAGGCCAGAGCAGCAACGGTGCTCAACAGCCATAGAGAAGAAGGGGTTGGGATTTATTCCGTCATATCCACTCCAGAATGGATAAAACAGGTCGAGACTGGCTACAGTTGTAAGCTCAGAGGCTAAATCTGTTGTGGCTTGATGTTTTTGTGCCGGGGGGAACATGCTCGGTGTGCAACCCAAGGCAAGGAGCCGAGCACGGTCCCCTCGCCGGGACGGAGCATCGTCCCCAGTGTCATCGCTGCTGGCCTCCGCCCCCGTCACCCCACAACCGAGCTGCTCTGCTGCCGCCGTGCCCGGGGCAGCGTGGTCTCATCTCTGAACAGCGAGATGTGAATCCCTGCTCCCGGCAGGATTCGGCCGTGGGAGCCGAGCACCGCCTCGGCTGCCCATTAGGCCTGGCAGGACGCGGCGTTGCCGCTTACTGATGACAGCGAATTTGGCCGTGAGACCGCGCTCCTCTCCTCGCTCTCTCCGTGCAGCTGCCATTGGGATTGGCAGGGACTTTAAGCTTTCTT
>Ga0181612_109037_pt1 | contig 15754 bp, 7 predicted proteins | sample HoacroProtozoa21_FD_119630 | JGI IMG/M metagenome (GOLD analysis project Ga0181612, IMG submission 119630) | Hoatzin crop microbial communities from Cojedes, Venezuel. Combined Assembly of Gp0051906, Gp0051904, Gp0051908
GCGTAAGCGCCCGCACCCAGAGGCGGGACCGGGCCTGCCCCCCCCCAGGCGGCGAGGGCGTTCCCGCCGCCCGGCCCCCCCCGCCGGAACCCAGCGTGACGTCACAGGGTATGGAACACCTGGCTCTGTTCGGCCAGGTGGGGTCAGCGCCCACCCCCCGGCTGTGCCCCTTCCTGGAGTCCGGTGAAAATTAACCCTGTCCTGGCTGAACGCAGGACACAGCTGAAAAACTGATCCCAAGCACAGGCCACCAGCATCTGGGTCCCTCCTCTGCCTGGCCTTCAGAAGGTAAACGTGACGACACAGGTGGCCTTCACAGCACCAGCCATTTCCACGGTTTCCTGGCTCCAAGCATCCCCCTGAACACGTAAAATGACAGCATACATCTTGGACTACGGAGGATGCAGGAACAAAGGGAAGTTCAACCGAGGAATAACCGGTTGGATGAGACATGAAGTCCCCCCTAGTTTGGAGCCTTGGAAAATTGGAACATCCTCCATGACGTGCTCCATATTATCTCCAAATTGTACTGTTCTGGTAGAAGTTGCTTCAACTCTTCTATTTTCCAACAGTAATGATGAAGAATGCCTTTTGAACTTTCAACTTCACAGTCTCAGATCGATCCCCCAAAACTCCAAGGCTGTACCTTGCATCCCTATGCTATTCCATTAAAACAGTTTCCTAAAGGATTAATAACCAGTTGAGCCCACCAAACAGCTGTATCATCCCAACAGCTACCAGAGAGGGAGCTGAAGAAAACAGGTATCTGAATTCCAAACTCCATCAAAGATTAGGAGTGCCTGCCAGATAAGTCCCTGCTTATTTCTGGCTTAACTATATTAAACCTGGATATCTGCATTCTGAATGGGCTTTTTATTTGAGGAGATACTGATAAAAACATACCCAAGTTCATCTCCTTGCTGCTGCCACTAGCACAAAACTTAGAGGAAAGCGACATCCTGCACAGGCACCTCTGAGTCACCACACAGCGAACTGAATACATTACAATAATCACATCAGGCTGTAATTTACTCAACACACATTGTTCGCCTCCTTGGAGATTTCAAACCTGTAGTAATGGACCACTTGAGTTCAGAGAAATCAGATGTTTGTCAAAAGGTTCTGCATATCGCTTTCACTTCGGCCTCAATCCAGCAAAGCGTTTAAAATATGCTTACCTGTAACATGTGGTTAAACCCCATCGCAGCCACTCAAGAGGACTGGAAGTATGCCCGTTTGAAAAGCAGAACTACCAGCTATGTACTGAATGGGTCTGGCTTTCTACAATAATGCAGAGTTATTCAGTCTCCTGTGGTTACACCACGGCCAATTCCTTATTGCACCATTACACGGAAGAAATCCCACATTTAAAAAAAAAAACAAAAAACTTTCTAGAGCTCTGGGAAGCACTTTTCGTTGGTAAAATATAAACGCATTACAAGGGATAATACACGGTCGAGGGTCAACGTCTTCTTCCCACCCTATCCAACTGCTAGTGCGTAAGTTTTCTTAGGGCACGGTTGACCCATGCACAAAAAACCGACAGCAGAGGCATCTGAGCCACATGAGCCACAAACTAATTCCTGCCTGAGTCAAGTCAGAGTCGTGTCAACACAACAGTGTGCCTGGATTAATTAGCTTTGCTGAGAGGCAGAGCTAATTAGCCCATGCACTGCCCTGCTACCGCTCCACTGCTTTTAGACAAACCAGCCTGCCCTAACCTGCCTTACGCCCTGTGGACGCAGCCTAGAAGACACGGCCCCTAGCAGAGACTGAAGCTAACACGCTAAGAAAATTGTACGGGGGGTTCACGCAGGGTCCTTTTTAGTGCTAAAAGGACACTGATTGCTACAGGCCAATCACTAGGGACAAACAGGAAAAAATGTCCTTGCAGTAATTAATGCAGTGGATAATAACAGCATTGATTCTAGCAGGAAATATTAATTCAGGACATTCGAATTTCAGCCGTTTTTAGCATACCCTCTTCTCTCACCCTCACCTCTGCCACCTCCCCGACTGTTCACACTGCTTAGCCCGGGTGTTCTTTGCAAGTCTCAGAGCTGCTTTACTGGACACATGAAAGGTTCATTTACATGCCTGTAGCAGCTGTAGTGGAATTAATATTGGTCTCATTATCTTAGCTTAGGATGTACAAGCCACTGGCTTTGCAATGCATACTGATGCAATAAAGGGAGGGGACGGAGGAAAAGAAAGCTGGCTATTTTCATTACGAATGATATAACAACGAGTTGAGGAAATCCTAGAAAGGAGAGAGTTAATCTGGAGTAATACCCTGAAAGCTAATAGCACCTAATGCAATTTATTAAAAGAAATCTGTTGAAGTACGCAGTCCATGCCACAGTAGTTTTAATTAAAAGGTGGAAGAAAAGGGAAATCATTTATCCAAATCACCCCTCTTAAAGTTAGGACCCAGTTTTGAAATATCCATTTCCATACATCTACAGCATGGGCATTACCAACTCCAAGACTTAAAAATTCAAGAGACCGTTAAAAAAAAAGATTTATCGTTTGCCACTGTTTAATGAGCCGGTAGGATCCATTTAGGTCAGCTTTTTCAAACTTTTGTCCTACAATTACACAGAAAAAAATCACTGTCTTGGGGCAGGGGGATGTTAATACACATCAAGTAGCTTGGACATTAAGAAAACTACTGAATATCACGGAACTTCTCCACAACGTCAGAAATTGTCAGCACTCAACCACCAAAGGACAGGGAAGGGAATGGGAGGTCTAAGTGGACTTCAGTAGTAAGATCGTGATCCTGTACACCTGCACAAATCTACTGCTGTCGTACGCAGGCACACACCCTCAAACACAGGCTCCTACCACCGGTGTAAAATACTACTCCCGTTCTACTGGTGTCTATGCCTCATGCAGAGGGACACCCAGAGAAACACATTACAATGTAAGACCCTGCTCACTTCTAATGAATCTAGACTTTGCCCATTCACTAATTACGACGCTACCTTTTGAGATCATCTGGTATAAAAATACGCGGCCTGATTCACAGCCTGTTCGAGCCAGTCGGCCTCCTCACTGGTTTCAATGGCTCTAGACCAATGCCATCAGCGTGCTGTGGAACATCGAACAAAACTGGATTTAAAGCTGAGTGCACAATGAAGAAGCGTACCAATTGTTTAATGATTGATGAGGGAAATGTCAGATGAATTATTTGCCAAATGATACTAGTCCATCTGTTACGGAATTTCGCATGTAACGACAGAAAGAAATTAATTATATCTAGCTCATATATAGAAACATTCTGAATTGTGAATCTCGGCTCTTTTCATAAACAAGGCCAGCCTCATTATCTCCATTATCCGAGTACAAAAACTGAAGCATTGGTGGAAGGGTAGTCACAAGCCCTAACTTTAGAGACATAAGGCGCCAAAATTAGGAGGCAAGTCTAACATAGCACAGTCAGTGAAAGGAATGATGGGCGGCTCCAGAAGCAATTCAAACTCCACTCCTTTCGCAGAGGCGGTGAGTTGCAGAGAAAGCTCCCTATCGCCAGTTGAGGGTCCTCAAAAATAAGTGATGCGAGTGCCCCCCAAATTACTCTCTCAGGTCCAGCAGGACACTGGACGAACCAGCCAAATTCAGGTCTGTCGAGTCCCAGACTTCAGTCCCCCCCCAAAAAGCTGAGCTGCGCGTTTGCCAGATACTGATTTTTCATGCAATTTCAGCTGCCTCAATTCCAAACTCCACTGCTATGTTAGATCAAAGTGTGTTTGGATTTAATACCATTCAGATTTCAGTATCATTGGAACTGCACCACTTACTACTTTTTTCCTCAATATACTTCTCATCTCCAGTTTAACTGTTTGTTCCCTCCCTAACTTGCTTTTAAAGAATAAAAAGCCCACATCTTTTCCACTACATTCTTACTCCACTTTGTCCAAAAGTTTGACTCATCGTACAGATCTTCCAATCCCTTCATCTGTTTGGATTTCTCAGTGAGAAAATTACTTCCAATGAATCAATGCAGTCCTAAAGACACGAAACTTCATGAGATGTAGAAGGAAACACCCCTCTCGATGAAACTCAGAATTATGAGACTGTTCTAGTATTAGGAAAAAAAAAATAATATTCTTGCAACAGGATCCATCCCTGGATCACAGTGTTTAAATGTACAGTCAGCAGTGCAACGTCCTGTAAGTAACTGAAAGGCAAAACCCTAACACCTAACCTTCTTGTCAGTCTGGGAATGACAATTTTATCCTGAGCAACATTCTGCCCTGATTTGCTCTTGACTTCCGTTAAAACAACATTTTAGCTCAGATATTTCATACAGGCAGAGATCACATCATCGCTGTGCAACACTAGGGTTCAGAGATCTGTAGATTCAAGGGGGTTTCTCCAGCCCGTCTCCAGCTAAATATTCTTTTTTCAAAGCCATCCACATTTCTGTACAAACCAAAACCCAAGGCAGTAACTTGGCCTATTATAACCTAACTACACTTGCTCCTCATTTTTAATTCATCTTTCTCCTTTGACTCAAGAAGACAATCCTTCTTTACAGCCTCTGAAAAATTCACGAGATCGAGAAGGAGAGACTGAAAGCGAGTAAAGAATGATTAGGCAAAACCAGGATTCAGTCTAGGACAAAGTATGTCACTGGGCAGGTTTACTTCTGCTAAGTCAGGGAAGTATCAATCGCTCTAAAGAAAGATTTCAGACAGCGGATTTTCAGCTTGTGAGAGAGGGTTAGGGCAGCTTAAGCGGTATTTGTAGGGCAAACCTTGCTGACAGGAATTGCTGAGATGGATGCACTGAAATACAACAAATCAACCCGATCCCCTCTCTCTCCATGCTGCTATCGCCTCTGTTGTGGACATTCTCTCTGAGGCCTCTAGCAAAGAAGTGCACCAGTTATTCATCTCTCTCTGTGACCCTAATATGGGTAAACAGATTGACTGAAGACCTGGTTTCTGTCAAGCACCAGTTCTCTGTGAACGAATCCTAAGTTACGCATATAGGGAAAGATTTCAAAGGAGAAGCAAGAGATCATAATGTCAAGTAAATCCAAATTTAGGATTTAGGACAGTGTTTCTGAACCAGAAGGCAGCTTCCACAGCAGTCTGTAACATACACGTTTTTCCACAGCAAAGCCTGGGTCTGCATGTTGAGTTTGTGTTAGGGGTCAGCAGATCCAACAGCGCGCTTAACACACTGCTTACCTAGCTGCAGGCAAGCTGGATTCTCTAAGCCTGCTCATACGCTTAATGCTAAGAATGCTTTGGGTTTTGGTTAAGTCCACCCCACACATCTTTTCAAAAAATGATGCAACTAATGAACATTAAAAATTACAACATTGTTTCCAATTATACAGGTACAGCCAGAAGGCTCTGGGTTTATTTTGAATGCATACATGACAATGATTATCAGAAGAAATAAATCCCACACATTGAAGATGAACTGATTTCAGAAAAACGGTGAGTCAAGAATTTATAGACTTGATCAAACTGCTTGAAGGAGACTGGAAAGATCCCTACTGACATCGACTGCCATTGGATTAAGCCACAAGCAAAGATGAACTCTAACTATTAGAGGCCCCCAAGTTTCTTCTTCTGCTGACAATAATGCCAGCATAGATTTATAATGCACACACACACAACTATGAATGTGCTATCAGTGCTGCTAAAAGGGGAAAACCACACCCATTAAGACGAGGACATGTCAGCAAATGTCTGTAGGCACCATCTGCCACCAAGCTCTTTTCATAAATCCATCTGCTGTTAATTCTTTTCTTCCCCAGACCTGTCTGGCCAACTCAGATACACTGAGAATCCAAAGGCTGAAAAGGTCAAGTGACAGCATTTGCTCTTTTTTGGTAAGGCATTTCTCTCTTTTGGAAAGCAAAGATCACCAGTTTTAAAAAATCTGGATCACATGGGGAAACAGCACAGGTCAGACAAGCTGCATAAAATGATAAAATATTTCTGTGCCATTTATACACAGCTGAAATTAAGTATCTGGAGTCAGTTGGATCATCTCGTCAGTGTTGTTGCCTTGGGAAGGATTTGGTTTGTCTGTCATTTCTCCCCTTGAGTGGATAAAATGATGGGGAAAGACATCAGGTAAAGGGAGGAAGAGCAGCAAGGAAGGAGGTGACAGAGAAAAAAACCAAACCACCCAACATCTATGCTGTCTGGTCCTGAAATATTGAGTCCGAGAGATGTAGCACCACTGACAAAATATTGCTTTTGTCATTTTAGTTCACATCATCTGAGGAACTCATGTAGCAATGCCAACAGAAAAAGTTTTGTTGGCATATGTTGTAGTTCTACAGGGAGAATCTGCCAACATAGTTTTGCAGAAATAATTAGAAGAGCAAAGATGTGTCTTTGCTACCCTTCAGCTCCTCAGTCTGAGAGCTCACATACATTATCCCTACTCCTTTCTCTATTACCTGGAAACATAATCTTGGAACAAGGGAAGAGAACTATGACAAATTAAAGGAAGTTTTAGTGTTCTCATCTGATTACTGTCTCGTTATTCCTATGCAAATTAGATTTAGCAACAATGCCCAGGAATTGCATAGCAATAAAATAATCTCAAGCATCTCCCAATCTCCAGTAATAATTCCGCATCATTATAGCCATTTTCAAATGAGTAACTTGAAGCGTAAGGAAATCGGGTTCCTTTCCAACACGTTTGTCCACCCAGTGAGGCAGAGGCATACAGAAGAGCAGCACCCTCACATCAGAATGACAGCCAATGCATAATTAATAACCTTGCCTGTTACTGCTTGCTTCCCACCCCCCAAGTCTACAGATTCAAGAGTCTGGAAGAGAGGACCGGCAGTTGTGAAACGCTCCTGCATCAGTCAGCGAGGCGGGACAGACCCTCTTCATTACAAAGCCTGCTCACTCCAACCCATCAGCAAAACTTCTGCAATCCAGCATCCACCGCAGCGGCCTCCTTCCAGCCGGGCCAGCCGCACCCGTGTTGGAGGGACACTGCGGCATCCCACGCAGGCAGGAAGACCAGAGCTGCTCCGCAGCACCTCCTCGCAGTGTTCCAGTCTCCTTGTCACAGCATCCCCAAGGATGTCACAGAATCCCCAAGGAACTGCCCGAGTTCTGCATCGTTTGTTTGAATCTGCCAGCTACGATGTACTTCAGCAAAACTGACTGTGGAAGTTGGTTGTTGGCACAGGTAAAAGAGGGTTCTAAAAAACCTAAGGTACATATGAGAGGATAATTTCAGATTAAGGTAACATGACCTGATTTGAATTATGTAATTAAACTAGCCACAAACAGCAACTTCTATTTTGAATTAAATTCTGGCACTACATTTAACATTAAATGTCAAAACCTAACAAGATACGATGACTCCTACATTTTTATATAGTTTTTTTCAGGAAACCACACAAATTTACGTATCAGCACAGTGAATTTCGGCAGTCGCAAGCTTTGGATGTGATGCAAAATGTAAGAGTAGAAAAGTGGTGTACTACATGTAAGTCCTGTTCAATTTTCATAGTACAGCATATAGAACAGACTAGCACAGCTCTTTTGTTAATGAACTAATCCTGTTGCCAGTAATAGGATTAGCATCAAGAACAGATGCAGAGTAATTCATGGTGCAGTTCTTCCAGATTATTCAAAGAGTAAGAGAAGAAGTAAATTAATGCTGTAGTTATCTCAAGCACAATGCAACATGCAGCCTTCCAGCATGCACTGCAGTCTGAGCGCATTCACAGCAGACAGAATGCCAGCTGCATGGGGACGAAGCAGATGCAGGCACTGCCACGCTGCAACAGCAGAAGCGGAAGACTAAAGTGTTGCTTAAGAAATGCTGCTTTTTTAAAAAAGAAAGTACTTTGTTAAGTATTTTTGGACTGTCATACTGGAGATAATAATACCTTTGCTAGTGACTATCTGCAGGCTGCTTAAAAACCACCACGACTTGAAATGACATTTGCATTACAGTATATAGAATACCTGTGTCACTCTCGGGTGCAGTCTGCTCTCTAAAAATCTGCGGTCCTGTTCTACGAGAAACTGTTGACCAGTAGACTTGACTAATGTATTTCCAAGAAACTAAAATCATGAAGGATAGAAAACGCAATTTTCAGAGATTTCCATTTTTGCGTAATGTACAGTCACACAAATCAAGAGAACTGTTCAGATTTCACCTTACAAAAACTACATTTCTCCTGTGAGCCTGCTATTGATTAATCATCATTCAACTATTTTCACATGGTAAACATGACTGTGCTGTTTGCAAAACCTGACACCATGCTTTAATTACGAAATCTGGCAGGACCAAAGCATGAACTGCTTTCAGACTGATCGCAAAGGCACAGAGAGCTTCTCCTCGGCTTTACAGCTGATAGGCACCCAGCGATCTTGAGGCAGCTTTCACGGCATGCAGCCACCAGCAAGGTGGTCTTGAGCCCAGACACACAGCAACACGAAGCTGTGCACGTGGTTTACCAGAAAGGTCAGGCTCCATCTCTCCTCTTCTACATCGTAACAAGAACGCACGGGCCCAATTCCCTACTCAATGAGAGTGGAATGGCTTCACTTAGTAAACCAGATTTAAAGACTTCCACTAGTAAAGAAAATCTACCTCTCAATTACACTCCCAAGCACAGAGGTGATGCATAATTCCCTTTATGTGTAGTAAATAAGTAAGTAAAGCCCAGCAATGCCAGGCTTATGTTTGCTGTGGCAGGTCCTAATGTGTTCTGTCTGGTTTAGAGTTCTACATGAGAAACCACAATTATAAATTGAAGAGAAATAAAAGTTGATCTTAATATGCCATGTGTGTACTAACAAAAACAATAAAAGGAAGGAGCGTGGAGCTGGAAGAGGTATTTCTTTTGGATAAGCCACATTCTAATATAAAATATCCTTTCAGTTTTATTGTAAACCAGGTACAGGGTACAGGAAGAAGCAATCATTTTGATTTTTCTTTAATTTAATCTCCCATTCCACACCACAACGCTTTAGCAGGGTGAGCCAGCCAGACACACGGTCAATAAACGAAATCGAGGTCAAATTATCTCTTAGGGAATTTGAGTTCATATACAAATCCTGTAAATTAGAACCACAATCTCAAGCTATTATCCACATTTTCGCTAAAGAAGTAATAAATAATACTTGGTATTTCCAGCATGCTCCTCACTGAACGAGCTCTGATACATTAAATGAATTTTAATTAATGAAGCCTTCCATGGGCAGAGTATTACACATATTTTATGACTTAAATCTGATTGACCATTGCTAATTACATTAAAGAATGTCACAGAGGACCTATTTGAAATCGAAGTCCACGATGCTAAGAACTATACATATGGTGATAAACAACAGACTTCTGAAGAACCCGAAATCTAAATGTGAAAGATAGAGACAGGAGAAAAAGTAACACATTGCCCTTGAGAACAGATATGCAGAGGTAGAGTGCGAGATCCTGAAAAACCCCGATAATATTTTAATACCGTGAGTATAAATTTGAGTTTCTAACTTAGTATTTAGGATTGTAGTAAGTAACTTAGATTTTCAAAAGCGCTGAGCAAACACCAAATTCAATAAAGGCTAAGCACCTGCCAATTCTGCGAAATTAGGCCATGTATTTCAGGCTTCCTATGCAAGCTCCTATTTTTCCACCTTCCTCACCCAAGTGCCACGTCAGAAGCAAGGCACTCTGCCTATCAGAAAGTTTTCCTGAGTGACAGATAATGACTTCTCAAAATCACCTGCCATTATAGAGTGCTTTCAGAGATGAACGCCTCGGTTCACACCTTTCAACAGTGTGAAACTATTCACAGGTAGCACCTGCGAGTAAGGCATGACCCACTTCAAATTTACCTACCCCACAAAATGAGGAACAGCACAAAACACAACAGAGAGTTTTCATTTACAAAAATAGTAGCAAAGTCTGGTCATTCATCTCCTACACATTCCTTTTCAAAATTCTAATAATTTTGCTTAAAAGCACAAGCTTTGTGGGAAGTTGGCTTCTTATGCATTAAGATTCTTTAATTCAAAGATACATTTTATTCTTTGGAGGGATGCCACACGTGTTCATTTTTCAGTTATTAATTTTTGCTAACAGCGCAATCTCTGCAAGATCAAAGATAGCTTTTCTATTTAGGTCAGCCATATTTTTCCCAAAATGAACCAAATGAAATTTTATGCACAGTGCTATTTAAAAATAATAATTAAAAACAAGTCTTTCAAGACATTTCCATGCTCTGCGAGAAAAAAATCAGTAGGAAAAAAATTTATTATAAAATTTGCTGCAGTAAGAACCATCCCAATAAGGAATAACCCAAAAGCGAGATACACACAGGTTCACAGATTTTGTCTTGAATCTGCTCTACTCATACAACCAAGTGCAGGCCTATACTCGCCGTCTCATTGAGAAGGAAATACTATTTGATAAACCCTGCCCGAGTTCCCCTTCACACCTCTACCCATCACACACTGCTGATCGCCCCCCTGACGAGTCGCTAGAGAATTACACCGACCGATGAATCCTCCGACCCGTGCCTCGGCAGGTATCACAGCTCCAAGTCCGTATCGGAGCACCAACGTCATCCAAAGGCGAGAGAGGTTTCAAGGGGTTTTTCTTCTCTAACACAATGCTGCCCACAGAGCCAGCCTGACTTCCCATTAAACCCAGCAAAGTTAGCCCTCTCGAAGTGGTTTATCTGCAAATGTAGGGACTCACTTTTGCCCTTAGTTTCAAGTGTTTCGAACACGTAAGGCTGAGCAGTGTGGCCCCTGCTATTACCCAGGCCCAGATCACCAATGGTGCTGGGAGCCCAATGTCTGTGCAGGAACTAAGTCCCGATAAAAACAATGTTATTTTGGCAACCAAACAGCTCGTGGGATCTACGAACTGGAACGCTGCATAACAAAGTACTTGGAGGACGCAGCTTCAGAAGTCCACCAAATCTTTCTACTTCACTTCTGTCCTGTCCACCCAGAGCACCCACTCAACTTATTCTTTTTGCATACTACAGCACAGAGTCCTGAAAAAACAGGGCAGAGCAGACATCTCTTGCAAGGACTTTTTTTCCATTTTCAAACACAGTCCTTGTCAATATGCAGCTAACTCAAATTTAACCACAGTTTTTCTTTAATATTTTACGAGCAGTAAATTTACTAATTATTCACATAAAAGTTATGCTAGGTAGTCTTTCTGATGTTGTAATGCTGTCAATTTATTGTGTTGTAAAATTAATTAAAGGGAACTCAATGGTACAGAGTTTTTAAAGCAAAAAACAGGCATGTATTTCCCCAATAATTTTATATTCTGCATATATATCACCAAAAAAAAAGGGAAAACAGAAATGTTATATAATCCTGTATTTCATAAACAGGCTAGCAGAGAATACACTGGTCCCCTTTTTCGGGTGCAGCATCACTCAAAATTTGCTAGGCACACTTCTGGTGATGTAAAACCTTAAAAAGTGCAGCACAAGTGAGAGTTGGCATAGCACAAAAAGCAATTTAGTAGATTATCATAGCGCTAAATTGTACCTCCAGAAAAGCATATGTGGACATTCCAAAAATAATCTGACAGTTTATCAAAAGTGGCAGGCGCTGCCCTGGGTCATCAGCATAATGGCTAGGAAGATATAACCCATATATCACTGATGGGAGTGGATGGCTGCACTGGAAAGCGAAGGGGAAGGGAAGAAATGGGGGGAAGGAAGAGAAAAAGAGGGACAGTACTAATTAGCATGCCACGCTGACGATGGCCGGGCTGATGTGGGTATAGCATACAAATGCAGCTAGTCTCCAAGAAAGATCAGTTTGAAGTGTGGCTCCCCTTCAAGCCTCACCGAACAGTAAGACTGCTGTCAACATGCCCATTACCAAATATTTCATGAGAGCGTATAAAAGCGTATGCAAAAAGACCAGGCTTTTCTTCCCCTATTTATTCTCCCAGTCCCCAACCATCTACTCTTTTCTGAATCCTTACCGAGCAAAACCAGAAAACTTTTCCCTGCTTTGCATTATTTTAATTAAATGCAATTCCCCCCATTGTTATTACAGGAGGAAAACGGTAATGCAAGTTACCAACATTAGAAAAGGAAGATTTTTTTTTTTTTATAAACATGAACAGCCAAGGGATTGTGCTTAGTAACAGTAATACAGAAATGCTCTTAAAAGTGGAAAAGAATGCAGACGTAATGAAAATATTTACTCTCCAACCCCAGCTGGTAACACCACAGTCATCACTACACTAAGCTTAAGACAAGGCCAAGTGCTCTAAGTATCACTGGTTCACGGTCCAACAGAGCTCACAAGTTTTTTCCCCTCTCTTTTGGTGGAGTTCTACTTCCTTTGCTGGGTGAGAAGGGTTCTGGGAGGGATCGTGACAATCTGTGCCCAGCCTGCTGCTCACCACGCAGTTATGAAAATCCCGAGCTGGAACAGGCATTATGAAGGCTGTTTGTGTTTTGTTTATATATATATATCAAAAAAATGCACAAGCACCAACTGACTTGCCCAAGGCTACAGATTTTGTAGGAAAGCCAGAAATTGCTGCCAGCCCTCCTGTATCTGTTTCTGCTGCCACAAGGCCCCTCTCCTTGCAAAGCCAAATTCAGTTATTAAAGGTAAGAAAAGGAGCAGTCCTGTCTTTACAGAGAACCGCAAGATGGATTACAATGCTGTTATGCAGAAAGAGCTTTTGACGGACGCTGGCATCAGGTTGGTTTCCTATAAGGAGACAACAGTTCGTTTTTGGCATCTTGACAAATTTTACTATTTACTATGACCCTATTTCTGTTTACATTATTGAACAGCAAAGGGTGATTTCTTTCCGTGGCAAGAGATTTTAACACTGATCTAGGCACTCCTCCACGTGCCTGGTGAGTAAGGGCGCACTGCGAAAGACGAGACACGGAACAACGGAGCAGTCTGTTGTAGTGCTGAGCCATCAGTGGCACCAGCAGCAACACTTCCAGAATCACCGGCCAGGCACGACCTAAGCCTGTGCTCTCTCTATGTGCTGGTTGAACCTTCCAGCTGATGTCCATGTGGCGACGGAAATAAATTGTTAAAATAACCTGACTGACTTCAAAGCTGGAGCCTCAGCAGATTTTGAAGTGAGTTTAAGTTAAACTTAGGCACTAAACTCCAGCATAGAGAATTTTTTAACAACTGAACATTATTCTCATGTTCTAAGAACATATTTATGCTGTGCAAAGGAAAACCTCCCTGTCGCAGATGTTTTCAGTGTAGATGAGAAAGAACCACAGGGACAGAGACTGGTAGAAGGTGCAAGCAACAGAAAAAAATACCCCCATATAGGTTTAATCAGCCCAGAGTTTCCACATTATAACTGAATCCCAGTAAACAGCTGCTTTTCTACCACCATCTTACCTGCCTGCTCACCGTACTACCCCAGTCCAACCAGTGCAATACTGTCTAATCCACTTCCACGCGTACAAGGAGTGACTCTGATTAGACCCTCTCCGTTTCACTCTGTCACAGAATCACTAACAGTCAGAAGTGCTATGGGATAAAAAAAGAACGGGTGCAGCTGAGAACTCCCTGAAGCCAGAGCAGTTTTCGCTCACCCGCGGGTTGCTGCAGCTTTAAGAGATTTGGCACAGAGGAAGAGCCCAGTCTGCTGAGCCAAATCTCACACAAGCTCCTTTTATTTAGTTTGCTACTCACTGAGGGGGGAAGGAGAGCAACTGTGGCAGAAACAACGTGTGACATGAACACAAAACAAATGCCTGAATTTCAACTAAATTCCCGAAATTCACAGAACTTTATTGCAGAATATAGAAAGAGCGAAAGCGAAGGACAGGAAGGGTTTGTGTCCTCTACAGACAGAATAAAGGAAACTAACAGATCAGCTCCAGTACTTTCAGCAGCAATTTCTGTCGTGAATCCAGTCCAGAGTTCACTTCCATAAATGTGTATCCAGGGTAAATCTATTGACAGGGCAATTGTCAGTGTCGAACCAGAAGCAGACCCAAAGAAACAAACAAGCAAGTCTGCATCAGTGAACTGCACATACACTGAAAAACAAGAACACATAATGCAAACCATTCTTTTATCCCCTAAAAAGTTCTCAAGATCTGATTCTGGAAATGTTACTAGCATTACATGCGTAATACGTTTGAAAATTCCAACCAGCTTACTACAGAATGCTTTGGCACACACTATGGTGTAAAACACCACTTACAGACAATTATTGTTACTAAAAAATTTATAAATAATTTACAGTATCAAAGTGCTTCACGCTGTGAACAGTTCGGAAAACAAAACCGGGCAGAGCGCATCAACGTGATCTTTCACAATGTTTTGCAACAATTGATGAAAAACTTCCCGTTTGGCTGCAGTAACATATGCCCTTACCTGCTCTTTATCAAGGCAAGGAAGCTTTGATTTACACAGAGCCACTAACAAAACCGAACACGAAAAGGAAATCTGAGCAGCTGGGGACTTGCAGAGCCACATGACCCGCGTTTGGGCATCTGCCTTGAGACACTTCGATTGAGCATCCCTGCTCGCTGCGGGGGGGTTGGACTAGATGACCTCTAGGGGTCCCTTCCAACCCAAAACTTTCTATGATTCTATGAAGAGACCTTTCAACTTTAGTATGTTAAACCATAAAAAATATTTGAAAGTGAGTGTAACTACTAAAAAACCCCAACACTACTAAACAGTAGCTACCTGCATGGGTGGGTAACCCAAGAAAAAACCAAAATGATCTTACTAGTCTGTGCATGTGTATGTATGTGTCTATATATGTCTATATACACGTGTAGGACTTAGGACAATATTGGAATTTTCCTGGTTTTAATCTGGCTGGCTTGGGCACTGGTAGTATGTTAGCTGAGAGACCTGGATCAGCACAGGTTGCAGGACTTGCTGGGGCAGCAGAGAAAGGTTTGGGATCTCTGACGTGCTCTCAGTTCTGTGGCTGGACCTGTACAGGTGTTTGAATAAATTAGGTTACACCTGGCTTTTCAATGTTGTGCTACATCTCAGAGTAAACGTGCTTTGGACTGGTTCTTGATGAGGGTAGATGAACTTGTCTGACAGCACATGGTAATACATTATTAAATTGAATTTTTCTGTGATTCATAATTACAGTTACAGTCTTACAGCATTGGAACGTTACATACATCTCTGTGTAGGTTATGCATGAAGCTGTTTTTGCAGGCAAATGGGAGATAAATCCCAACAACTTTAGTGACAAACAGTAAAGAACAAGGGTCTGTTTATGTGATTACAGTCAAATATTAAATATCACAATCCTTCCAAGCAAGAAGTGAGAACTAGTAAGCAGAAGGCAAAGTAGAGTTGGGCTTGTCAATGAAAAAGTATCTCAGATGTTATGAAGAACCAGCTGCTAAAGGGTAGTGGTCTGGCAGTAGGTGCCTGCCACAAAGGCATGGAAAAATGTATTGACAGTGTTGATTTAACCCATTGCTGCTCTGGTCATTCTGTTAACATGGAGGAAATGGGATATTTTCTTCTTCATTAAAACTTTGATTTTTTTTTTTTTTACGGAGCAAGCAGAACTTCTTGTAGTGATGAATGTGAATGTCCTGACCTTGCACCTACTGAAATGGCACATAACTCTAGTTTACCCAGGGCAGCAGTGTTAGCTTAAAGTGTAGACCTTTGCTGGACTGTGTGCTGTGAGTGTGTCCTGGGTTTGGCCAGGAGAGGGTTAATTTTCACCGGACTCCAGGAAGGGGCACAGCCGGAGGGTGGGGGCTGACCCCACCTGGCCAAAC